>ERZ791624.879-NODE-879-length-17342-cov-2.378261_pt1 | contig 17342 bp, 15 predicted proteins | sample MGYA00510058_ERZ791624 | MGnify/ENA primary metagenome ERZ791624 (study PRJEB30046, sample SAMN00715158) | human gut metagenome | study: EMG produced TPA metagenomics assembly of the A metagenome-wide association study of gut microbiota in type 2... | reverse complement strand
GATTTGGCGATAGCAAACCCGATGCCATAAGAACCGCCCGTAACAAGGGGACATTGCCTTTCAAAGAAAACATACTATTTAGATAATCCATGTCGAGCCTCCTGAAAATAAGAATGGTACTATATTTTTTGTAAAATATTCGATGAGATATGGTGTATATCGGGAACACCTGTTATCATCATAGCATCTTTTAATTCTTCTTTTAAGGTATTGAGAAGCAAGGTAACCCCTTCAGCACCTCCGCCGATATTGGCAATCGCAGCAGGACGGCCAATCAGGACTGCATCTGCGCCGAGTGCCAATGCTTTTAAGACATCTTCGCCGTGCCGGATGCCGCCGTCTACGAAAATGGTTAACTTATTTTTTACGACAGCCGAAATTTCGGGAAGTACCGACAGAGAGCTGACCATACCATCGAGTATACGACCGCCGTGATTGCTGACTACGATTCCTTTGGCGCCTGCTTGCAGGCAAAGCAGGGCTTCGTCAGGGGACATGATGCCTTTTACGATAAATGGGAGATGAATGGAATTGATAATGTGTTTTAGGTTTTCTAGGCGCTTCACTTCTAAGAGTTGGCCAAAAAAACGCATATTGGCTGATGTTACGGCATCAATGTCGTTGGCGACTGCGAATGCGCCTGATTGTTCGGCTAATCGAGCTTTTTCTATGATTTTTAGGTCTTTTCGCGGCTTAATTGTCGGGATTACCTGTCCAGGATATCTCTTTGAAGCGGCAATTCCGGCTGCATACATATAAGCATGGCCGCTGTCACCGGTAAATGCCAGTGTTCCTGCTTTTGTGACACCTTCAATCATCGAAAAGAGGTATTCGTATTCTTTTTCTTCTGGATTTCCTTCTACTTTTCCATTATGGACATAGCCGCTGACTGGGGCGACAAGAATCGGCATGGATAAAGTTTTTCCAAAAATGGAACATGTAGTGTCTGGATTTTTACTAGCAGATAGGAGATGAGATACGAGACCGTATTTTTGAAAGGCCAATCGGTTGTTACGAAAAGATTGGCCTGTCCGCATGCCACCATAGCCAGGAATCATTCCAGGACAGGCAGTGCCATCACAGTCTGGACAGACATAACAACCGTGCATCTGACGGCGGGCTTTTTTACGGATTTCCTCTAACGTTGCCATAACAATCACGTCCTTTCTGACTCAGCATTTTTTTGCTGATATTGTTTGCGTTTCCGGACAAAAGTTGATGGTGTGAGCCCTAGATTTTTGGCAGCATCGCGTACATTTCCAAAGACTTCATAAGCTTGGGTCATATAGGTATATTCTATTTTTTCGAGCTCATGTTTCAAATTTATCGGAAAATCGGGGAGGGGTGGCAAAGAATTTTTTGAATTTTCACCAAAATCCTTTTCTTTGATAATTACAATTGGCTTATTAGGAGAATGTATGTGTAGGTTTTCAGGTTTTATCGCATCGGCCGGACTGATTATAATGGCTCTCTCGACGATATTTTTTAATTCACGGATATTGCCGGGCCAATCATATTCATGGAGTAGCTGCATGGATAAGTCTGTGAAATATTTTTTCATTTGATATTTCTGATTTAACTTTTTTAAAAAAGAGAGGGCCAAGGGGATGATATCCTTTTTTCGCATCCGCAATGGCGGAATGGAAATGGGGAAGACCGTGAGCCGGTAATATAAATCTTCACGAAAAGTACCGTCTTTTACCATTTCTTCTAAATTCCGGTTCGTAGCGGCAATGATGCGGACGTTGATTTTTACTGGCTTCGTACCACCGACACGCATGATTTCTTGTTCTTGCAGGGCACGTAATAATTTTACTTGCATGTCTTTGGGAAGCTCGCCGATTTCGTCGAGAAATAACGTACCATTATTGGCTAATTCAAAAAGCCCGATTTTTCCATTTTTATTGGCTCCAGTGAAAGCACCTCCTTCATATCCAAAGAGTTCGCTTTCAATCAGGTTTTCTGGAATAGCGCCGCAATTCACTTTGATGAAGCTATTCTTGGCACGCTGGCTGTGTTGGAAAATATACCGGGCCATGACTTCTTTCCCGACACCTGTCTCACCCAATAGAATGACGGTAGTATCCATGGAAGCGACTCGGTTGGCGAGTAGCATAGCCGCTAAGGTAGTTTCATCTTTGGCAATGATTTCCTGGTTTTCTTCTGCTGTTGTCTGTAAATGTTCCAATTCCAAAGCCAGGCGGTCCATGGCAGCTGTTTTTTCTTGGACGACAGCTTTTAAATTATAAATTTCTGTTAGATCCCGCACGTTGGTGACAATCATGATGAATTTACCGTCAGCATCGAAAATGGGAGAGCTCGTTACAAGTGCTTCTTTCCCTGAACGAAACCGCTGTTGCAGTGTCACGGGTTGTTTCGTCTTAATGACTTGCAGGGAGCCCGATTCCGAAATCAACTTGTCATGAACGAGGTCTGCCATATTTTTGCCGAGTACTTCTTCTTTTTTTAAGCCTGTAATGACTTCATAGGCATGATTGATGCGGATAACATTGGCTTTGGCATCGGTAATGAAAATGCCATCAAAAGAATGTTCGATTATGGCGTTGAGCCGTTCCCTGGCTTCCGACAGTGTCGAAAAAATTTTTGTTGCATTCGTCATAAAGACGTTCCTCCTTTACGACAAAGAAGCAATGAGGCCCTAAAAGGGCCTCTGCAATCTAAATATGATATATGTGTATATGGAAAAATTATAACAATTTTTAATTATTGAGACAAGCGCAGAGAACTTAATATAGTTAATAATTATAGAAATGATATAAAAATTATTTATAACGTTCATATGAATTCAGGATATGCAGTTCTGTTCGGTATTTTTGAATGAGCCGGCGGGAAAATGTCCGGCCAAACTGGCTGGAGAGTATTTCGGTCAATTTTGCATCACTATAAGGATGACACGTATCCTCCGATTGTATCAAGTAATATAATTCTTTTTTCAAAGAATCTTTAGAAATCTTTTTTCCTGTCTTCGGGAAGGGACGCTGGAATAAGTCCTTAAAGGAGAGGGTCATATGTGATGTTTGTAGATACTTATTCTTTATGGAGCGGCTGATTGTCGAAGGGTGTACGCCAATTTCTTTGGCAATATCGGCCAGCGTCATAGGGAACAAGGGACCTTGGTTTTTCAAGTAGTCATGCTGGTAATGGCAGATGGCATCGGTCAGATTATATAATGTCTGGCGGCGCCGTTCGATATTATAGAATAATAGGCGACAACGAGTGTATTTTGTCTGAAAGTATTTTTTTACGCTTTCATCCGTCGTTGACTGCATCATGCGGACATAATAATCGCTCATCGAATAAGAGGCGACCCAGCCATCGTTTAATGTGATTTCATGGCCAGCAGGAGGAACTTAATGATTACATCAGGGATGATATAAGTGACATCGGTTTCAAACATGCCTTCCAACGGAGCTGGATTCAGATTTCTAATCAACTGAAGGGCTGATAAAATTTCTTTTTTCGGGATTTTTAACGATTGGCAGATGCGAGATGTGTTTTTATTTCCTATTTCAGGTAAATGGTTTTCAATTAATTCTTCTAATAAAGGGGTCAGCTGATGGCTTCGCTGTAATTGTAATTTCAGACAGTCTTTTAATGAAGCCGCGCCTATGCCGGCAGGATTTAAGCTTTGGAGTATTCGCAGACAAGAAGTGAAAAGGCCGTCTGGCAAAGGAAGCCTTTTTTTTAGTTCTTCTTCAGTGAGGGTCAAATAGCCTCGCGTATCGACATGATCCGCTAAATAGGAGAAAAGTGCCCACTGTGGAGTCGTGAAATTGGAAGGATTGACTTGTTCTAAAATAAATTGCTTCACAGCTTCGCTCTTCCGGAGCGGCTACAAAATTTAAAAATGAAGCAGTACCATCAGAGGAAACGCTGTTGGTTGTGACAGGGCTGTAATCCATAAAAGGATTTTCTTCGGACTCTTTTTGTAATAAATCGTGTAAAGATTCAGCAGATAGAGAAAGAATATGCAAGGATTGTATTTGGTTTATAGAAAGTTTTTGGAGTTGTTCCTGTGAGAGGTTATACCCGTATCCATTTTTTACGCCTCCCTATTTTTCTGCTAAGGCTTTGAGTTCAGGATATTGTGTTTTTCCCGATGTATTTTTAGGGATTTGTTCGATATGATGAATCGTAAAACAACGGAGATGCAAACCTGTCTTTTCTATCAGGAAATCTTCGACTTCAGATTGACGGCCAGGGGCAGTCATGAATACATGCAAATCATCATCCTGACCGACACAGGCGAAATCGCTGAAATCAAAAGCACTTTTCAACAATTCTTCTATTTCGTCCATATTGACACGCTTGCCCATTACTTTAATGAAACGTTTTTTTCGGCCAGCGATGTAATAGTACCCGTCTTCGTCAAAATAGGCCATATCGCCTGTATATAACCGGCCATGCCGCATATCTCCCAGGGCTAAATCGTCAGCACAATGGGCATATCCCAATGTGACGTTAGGGCCTTCATAGCAAAGTTCACCGGTTACATGGGGCTGTGTGATTTCTGTTTTTTCATCTTCCATGATATGGAAAGTACCACCAGGAATGGCAATGCCAATACTGCCTATTTTTTTCAGTCCCATATCAAAAGGCAGATAGGACATGCGTGCAGTTGCTTCGGTTTGCCCATACATGACAATGAACCGTTTTCCCGTCTTATGGGCGAATTCTAAATATTCTTTTTGCAGCCGTGTCGATAAATGGCCTCCGGCTTGGATCATCAGTGCTAATTTAGGCAGGTTCATTGTCATGAAGCCGACTCGCTTCAGACATTCATAGGTGAATGGAACTCCGGCGATAGAAGTGATTTCATCGCGTTGACAAATATCCCAGAATGTTTTGTCAAAGACAGTCGCTTCTGTCAGACATTCACAAGCTCCGCATAATACGTGGCTATTGATGACTGATAGGCCGAACGTATAATGCATGGGCAATGAAGAAATCGGATGGTCCTGGGCTGTTATTTTCAAATACTGTGCAATCGATGCAGCATTGGCTTGGATATTTGTATAGCTTTGACGAACTAGTTTAGGGCTGCCTGTACTGCCAGACGTCGTCAGCAGCAAAGCTAAATCAGGATGAATCTTATGAACCGTATTACTTGACCGATAGATACCATATCCATTTAGGGTATAAAGTGCTTCAGACCGGCTATCGACTGGCTTGAATATGTAATTGGGGTTATAAATAGATAATAACCGCTGGCGCAGTTCCGCATCCATATCGTGATCGATTAGTAAAGGGACGATTCGATTTTGCAGGCAGCAGAGATACGATAAAGCTGATCCTATGGTATTGTGGCAGATGATAGCCGCTAGTTGTCTGTTTGGAGAGGAAAGAATCTTCCCTAAATTTTTACTATGCGCATACCAGTCCTGATATGTTACGGATTGGCCTGATCCATCAGTGAATAATACATGATTTTCATACGCCGGATTTTCATCAAAAAAGTTCAACATAAGTATCCCTCCTAACGAATGATACGGGTCAAGGTATCCAGCAAATTACGGCCATCCCAGATCATGTCCATATCCATGGCCTGCCCGAAGGGGACGATTCTATCGACGCCAGTGATACCGGCCTGTATTAACTGAGTACGGAGTGCCTGTATATCTATATTTAGTGTGGTAATAGTTTGGACCTTGGAAGTCATGTAGGGAATGATATCTCCTGATTTCCTTATAGGGAATTGAAAGAATTGGCCAAAGGCTCCGGAAAGTTGGGTAAAATCTTGGGGGAGCGATGAAAGTGTGTATACATAAAGCCGGTTGCTGGCATATGCAAAATGGCTGATTTCTGGTGTATGCATGGCAAATTTCCACGCTTCTGCGTATTTCCGGCTGACCTTTATAGCCGCTAAGTCATATTTTTGAATTTCAATGGTTACTGCCTGCCACCAACGTTGCTGGGCTATTGCAAAGGATTCACCTTTTGAGTTGAGCCAAAGGAGGATGCGGGGAGACGAGCAAGCATTTTGATCGACTTCGTATGTATCCAGATAGAAATGGTGAACTGCATTTTTTAGTTCCTCTTCAGAACAGGATGCTACATAGTCACTGTCGAGAATCGCTAATGAATATCGATCTGCAAAAGGAATATCAATGGCCATAGGGGGTAATGGCGACTTCCTGATTTCCTTAATGGTCTTGTCGCCGCCCCAAATTACACGACTATCGCAATGTTTGGAAAACCAATCGGTGATTTTCCTATCGTGTCCGTAAGTAAGTACGGCATTTTGGCTTTTTATAGGCTGATAGACGGGAGCGTTCAGCAAATCGGACAGTACTTCGCAGACCGGCCGTATTTTAGGAAGTAATCGAGGAGAAAGGCGGACGATATTGGCATTGCCGGCAAGTAAGGAGATGAAGAAACTATATAAAAACATCGTAGGCATATTGGCAGGGGCGATATGGAATGTCATTCCCCGGCCTAAACGATTTTCTGGAAAGGTCAGCAGGTTTTTATACTGCTCTAGTTTTCGCGGACGCAGCCAAAAACTGAAAGCAGCCCAAGCTGCATCTTCATTGGTTATGGGATGATGCTGCAACTGATGGGCAAAATCTTGACAGAATTGTAGCGTTAAAGGCGAAAAGGGGCGTTGCGGCAGGCCTTTTTCTGGAATTGAACCGGCCAGTATTGTAAAGTTTTTAGTTGTGCGCATCACTGCACCCCCTTATTTCGGCTTTTGCCATGCGGCCATCGATGCGAAAATATTTTCCCAAGCGGCCACACGGACAATCATCAATTCCTAACAGGGTACCCATATCTTCTGTCAGGATGGAATGGCCAGGATAGGATGTGGCTAATGGCGTCAATACTTGAACGATGCCTATTTCCCCTATGGGGCAGACTGAAAAGTTTTCTGGATTGCGAATGATGATATCGGAAAATATGCTGGCATGAAGATGGCCTTGTTCACATTCCATATAAATGCATCCCGTCTGTTCGGCCATACCGTAATAATTATGGACTTTATGGATATGGAACTGTTCATACAGCCGCTTCTTATAATCATGAGGGGAAACAGCGCGGTCCTGCATTTTTTTCCATCCGCCGCCGTGGATTAGAATGGCATTGGATAAGTCGATTAAGCCGGGGTAGTTTGCCAGAGCTTCGCAGAAATATTGCCAAATCATAAAGGTAAAACCAAAGATTAAGACAGGTTGATTGCGATATGTTTGAATGAATGTGCGGATACTTTCCAAATCAACGGATAAATCCGGTTTTAAGGCATAGTATTTTCGTTTGGCAAAGATGGAAAAGCCCAAGACGGCTGCACCGCGGGCATTAAAGGCGTCCCGATTTTTTAATATGTCCGGCGTATCGACAATCAGCATAGGCAGCCGCGAGAAGCCAATAAAATCTTTTACAATGTTATATAAGGCTAATTGTTGGTTTTGTGCGTTAAAAGCATCGAGGTATAAATGAGACGCCACTCCCGACGTTCCTGATGAAGTGATTATTTTGAAAATTTCGGAATCAGGAATACTTTTCAGATTTTCTGTCTTGAATAAGGAAATGGGAATCATTGGAATTTTTGAAGGGACATCATATTTCCTGTTTTTTTCGTATAATGTCTGCACGGCCTGGCCATAAGGCGGGCAGCGATGACAGTGCTGGGAGGTCAATTCAAATAAAAGAGGAACATAATGGGCTTCTTTTTCGTCTTGCGTCCAATGATAAGGGGATTGTGTCAACCAGTTAGTATAGTCCATACTCTTTTTTCACCTCCTGTGTTAAGATAAAGTGTCCGCCATGGCCGGGGTAGGTTAGAATCGGTGTGGGCAAACAACGTAAGGTTGCTTTCCCTTGCTGCTCATAAACGGCTTCATCTCCACCAGGCAGACGAGTGATGACTTCTTCGCCGGGAATAAAATAATCGCCGGAAAATAAGATTTTTTCATCTATGATGATGCAGATGCTGCCTGGCGTATGGCCAGGCGCTGCAATACAGAAAATCGCATGATTTCGCCAGGTGGCTAAGTAAATGTCGTCGAAGACGATATCGGCAGCTTGGCAGATAAAAGGGGGATAGGAGACATGAAGTTCACCTTGGCTCTTAAAGTATAAGTAAGTCTCCATGATGCGTGTCATATTTAAGGTGGTACTTTGGATACCTTGGCTGCAGGCCGCACTGCAAAGGACTTTTAAATCATAATTTTTTCGCATATCATTGAGCGCTGCGATATGATCGCAGTGCTCATGCGTTAAAATGATATACTCTGGAACGAGTTGATGACTAGCAAGATAGGAATGGATTTCTTGATAACAGTTTGGGTCGATGATGAGGGCGTGGGATTCAGCAGTAAGAATATAACAGTTACTCTGTGTCAGTGGGTCTGTAATGCAGTGGGGCTGGATGACCGCAGGCATGTTAGATATCGACTCCGTATTTCCGCAGAATATCCATTCCTTTTTCATAAGAGCTGAAGGCCAAGACGTCCGGGGTATCGATGGAAATGTCAAAGGTATCTTCCATTTCTTCCATCAAGTTCATGTGACCCATTGAATCCCACAGTTTTATGCTGCGATATTTTAAACCAGGAAGGTCTTCCTTTTTTAATTTAAAGCTGTTGATAAAAAGATTGTCGTATTTTTCTAAATTTGTCATGATACTACTCCTATTCTGATAATTAAAATTATTGGTTGTTTTCATAATACGTAAATAAGGTTTTCATCATTAATTGATGGATGGTTCCTTCTACGGCCAGTGTCCCGTCGGATTTTTTGCAGGTTCCCTTGAATTCTCCGATGTACCAGCGCTTTTTTTCTTCCATATGGACTAATTTTATAGAAGCCGTAATGGTATCCCCGGCATAAACGGGGGCTGTAAAGGTCAGGTTTTCGTCCATTAAGATGGTCCCTGCTCCGGGTAATGTAGTGCCCATTATGGAAGATAATAAGCTTCCGGTTAAAATGCCATGAACGACGGGGCGGCCGAATCCGTATTTTGCAGCAAAAGCAGCGTCGGTATGCAGCTTACCATAATCTCCTGTCAACTTTGCGAATTGTTGGATATCTTCTTCAGTAAACGTCCTCTCCATGGTGGCCGTATCTCCTAAACAGATACGCCTTTTTGTATCAGCCGTTTCTGGAGGTGCTTCTGCCAGTTCTTTAGCGAAAGCGGCAAACTGTTGGGGCGTACAAAGTTTTTTGAATTTTCGGGCTGCAATACCCGTTTCTTCTGCACAGGCTGTCATACAGCCACAGACAAGGAGGCAGATGTCGCAAACTGTATTTTCTATTTCATATGTGAATGTATGCTGGGGAAATTTTTTTTTAAGTTTTTCTACTTCCTGACTGCGGTCATAGCGTGGGTTACAGCCGCCACAGTATTTTATCCCGATTTTCATAGATTCACCTCTGCATATGGCGCTCTCTTAAAATCGCCTTGGCTTGAGCGATGAGAGCATCGCTGACACCACTGACGAGAATGACATCGTGGACATCCTCAACGGCTTCGCGGACTTTAGCACTGATTAATTCTTCTGTCGTCAACTGTGCTGAAGGACAGCCGCTGCATTGGCCGGTTAGCGGATTCGCAAAATATGATCGGCATAATCGACAATGACGACGTCTCCCTGGTGTTCAGCCAGCGATGGGCGCACTTCTTTTTCTAAGACATTTTCGATTTGTTCTCGAATTGATAGAGTCATAGTAATTCACATCCTTATATAGTAGTTAATTATATATATGAAATTATCGTGCCAAAATATGGAGAAAGAATCAAATTAGATTGTTATAAAATTCACAAATAAGAAATCGAGAAAAATAGAAAAGCTACATAAACGTTTTAAATATAAAGAATTGGGCTAAAAGAATAAATAAAATAATATTTGTGAATACATCATATTACGAATATTTTTTATCAAGAAATAAGATAAAATCAAGGAAAAGTCTAAAAAATACAACTAAATAGCGTTTTAAATATGGAACAATATTGGGTTTGTTTTATATATGGAACAACGATTTAAGGAATACGAACCAAAAATGAAACGAAAAAACGTTATAAATATAACAAAAATAACGTGAAATTCAGAACAAGAATTCAGAGAAAATATTTTTTGGATTTCAAGAATGGGATAGTTGCTATGCTTTTGCGGAACGAGTCAAAAGAAAAATCCTATTGGAAGCTTACTTGGCACGATTCTTGCTCTTACTATAGGCAAAACACACTAACGTGTGAACCTACTGTCAATACTTTATTATATGATAAGAAGAAAGGATGATTATTATGGCATTAATGACAGGCGAACAGTACATCGAAAGCATGAGAAAGAAAAATTTACAGGTCTACATGTTCGGTAAAAAGATTCCGTGTCCGGCAGATGACCCGATTCTCCGTCCGTCTATGAACTCCGTTCGGATGACCTATGATTTGGCTCAGAAACCGGAATACCAGGAACTGATGACGGCGATTTCCCCGTACACCGGCGAACGTGTTAACCGCTTCACTCATATCCATCAGAGCACGACGGACTTGATGAATAAAGTAAAGATGCAGCGCCTTTGTGGTCAGAAAACGGCTTCCTGCTTCCAGCGCTGCGTCGGTATGGATGCTTTCAATGCGGTATTCTCCACGACGTACGATACGGATAAAAAATATGGTACGAAATATCATGAAAACTTCATGAAATTCCTCAAACGCGTACAGACGGAAGACCTTACTGTTGATGGAGCTATGACGGACCCGAAAGGCGACCGTGGCTTGGCACCGCATGCACAGGCAGACCCGGACCTCTATCTCCATGTTGTAGAACGTCGTCCGGACGGCATCGTAGTCCGTGGGGCAAAAGCTCATCAGACTGGTTTCATCAATTCTCATGAAGTCATTGTTATGCCGACCATTTCCATGGGCGAAGATGATAAAGATTATGCCGTTTGCTTCTCCTGCTCGACAGATGCTGAAGGCATTTTCATGATTGTTGGCCGTCAGTCCTGCGATACCCGCAAGCTGGAAGACGGTGCCAACATCGATCTTGGGAACGCAAAATTCGGCGGTCAGGAAGCCCTCGTTGTCCTCGACCACGTCTTCATCCCCAATGACATGATCTTCCTTAACGGGGAAACGGAATTTGCCGGCATGATGGTTGAACGTTTTGCGGGTTACCACCGTCAGTCCTACGGTGGCTGTAAAGTCGGTGTCGGCGACGTCCTCATTGGTGCTGCTGCCCTTGCCGCTGAATATAACGGTGTTGAAAAGGCAAGCCATATCAAGGATAAACTCATTGAAATGACCCACCTTAACGAAACGCTCTTTAGCTGCGGCCTTGCCTGCTCCTGCGAAGGCTGCGCCACGAAGGCCGGGAACTACCAGATTGACCTGCTGCTTGCCAACGTCTGCAAGCAGAACGTCACCCGCTTCCCCTATGAAATCGTACGTCTTGCTGAAGACATTGCCGGCGGTATCATGGTCACCATGCCAAGCGAAAAGGACTTCAAGTCCGAAATGGTTGTCGGCAAAAATGGGGAAACCATCGGAGAAATCTGTAGGAAGTTCTTTGTGGGCCGCGATGACATCCCGACGGAAAAACGGCAGCGCATCATGCGCTTCATCGAGAACATGTGCCTTGGCAGCGCGGCTGTCGGCTACCGCACGGAATCCCTCCATGGAGCCGGTTCTCCGCAGGCCCAGCGCATCATGATTGCACGCCAGGGAAACATCGCCCAGAAGAAGGAATTTGCTAAAATCATTGCGGGAATCGTCGATAAGGATTAAAATAGTAGAATAAGCGTCGTGATACGTTTTAAATCCATTTTTAAAGCGTGACATGATCCTGCGCAAATAAGGCAGACCCGCACCTACGCCTTTGTAGGTTGGGCCTGCCTTCCCGTTGCAGGCTGTACAGTCACAAAAGGAGAGATCATGCCTAAGAAGTTTGAAATCATCCACAAAAGGGTCCTGAACCCTGAAATGAGCTCGATTTCGGTCTATGCTCCCTGGATTGCCGCCAAAGCAAAACCGGGCCAATTCATCATCCTCCGTTCGAACGAAGAAGCAGAACGGATTCCTCTCACCATTTCCAGCCATGACGACGGACTCATTACGGTCATCTTCCAGAAAGCCGGTGCAGGCACGATGGAACTGGACCTATTGAATGAAGGCGACTGCCTGGCCGATATGGCAGGTCCCCTTGGCAAACCGACCCCTGTTGAAGGCTATGGCCGTGTTGCTGTTTTAGGCGGCGGTCTTGGCTGCGCCATTGCCCTGCCGGTTGCCCGCGGTCTTCATGAGGCCGGCAACCAGGTTGATCTCATCGCTGGGTTTAGAAATGAAGAACGCGTCATTCTCCAAGATGAAATGAAGGCAGCCTGTACCGATCTTCACACCTGTACTGACGATGGTTCCTTCGGCTACCATGGCTTTGTCACCAATAAACTTGAAGAACTCATCCAAAGCGGCGTCAAGTTCAATCAAATCTTTGCCATTGGGCCCCTTCCCATGATGAAGTTTGCAACCCTCATGGCCAAGAAATATGATATTCCCTGCATGATCAGCATGTGCCCCCTTATGATCGATGGAACGGGCATGTGCGGCTGCTGCCGCGTCACCGTTGGCGGTGAAACGAAGTTTGCCTGCGTCGATGGACCGGACTTTGACGGCTATCTGGTTGACTTTGATGAAGCCATCGAACGCAACCGCACCTACCAGACCTTCGAAACAGAGCGTCGCGAGGAAGAAGCAGAACACATCTGCAATCTCACAGGGGAGGTCCGCAAATGAGTATCAACATGCAAGCTGAAAAGACGCCCATGCCGACCCAGGCACCGGACGTTAGAAACCATAATTTCAAGGAAGTAGCCCTGGGCTATACGGAAGAACAAGCCATCAACGAAGCAAAACGCTGCCTGCAGTGCAAAAAGCCGCTGTGCGTCACGGGCTGCCCTGTCGGGATTCCTATCCCCCAGTTCATCGCCAAAGTCGCTGAAGGCGATTTCCGCGGGGCCTTTGACATCATCTCTTCGGCCAACGCCCTGCCCCGCATCTCGGGCCGCGTCTGCCCTCAGGAAACGCAGTGCGAAGGAAAATGCGTCCGCGGCATCAAGAATGAACCGGTTGCCATCGGCCGCCTGGAACGTTTTGTTGCTGACTGGGCCGCTGAACACGCAGCCGACATCATCTGTGTGGATCCCCAAAATGGTCATAAAGCCGCAGTCATCGGCTCTGGCCCGGCTGGTCTTACCTGTGCCGGCGAACTCGCCCGCAAGGGGTTTGACGTGACTGTCTTTGAAGCGTTCCACGTAGCTGGCGGTGTATTGAGCTACGGTATCCCTGAATTCCGTCTGCCAAAATCCATCGTGGCTTCCCAGGTTGAAAAACTGAAGGAACTGGGCGTCAAATTTGATACGGACATGGTCATCGGCAAAGTTCTCACCATTACGGAACTCATGAAGGAACATGGCTTTGAATCCGTCTTCATTGCTTCCGGTGCTGGCCTGCCCCAGTTTATGCATATTCCCGGTGAAGGCCATGTGGGCGTCTATTCCGCCAACGAATACCTCACCCGTATCAACCTCATGAAGGCCTATGATGAAAAGAGCAGCACACCGGTCTTAAAAAGTAAGTCCGCAGCGATTGTCGGCGGCGGCAACGTGGCTATGGACGCGGCTCGCTGCGCCAAACGTCTGGGGGCCGATGTCCATATCGTCTATCGCCGCGGTGAAGCCGAACTGCCGGCACGACTTGAAGAAATCCATCACGCCAAGGAAGAAGGGATCCATTTTAACTTCCTTACGAGTCCGGTTGAAATCCGCGCCGATGAAAAAGGCCGCGTATCCTCCCTTGTCTGCCAGAAGATGGAACTAGGTGAACCTGATGCCTCGGGGCGACGCCGTCCTGTGCCCATCAAGGGCAGCGAATTTGAACTGCCAGTTGATATGGTCATTATGGCCATTGGGACCCGTCCAAACCCCATGAGCTATGATGATACGCCGAACCTTGACCGCACGAAAAAAGGTACCGTTGCTGCAAGCGACGACACCTGTGCCACGTCTGTTCCTGGCGTCTACGCCGGCGGTGATGCCGCAACCGGTGCCGCTACGGTCATCCTCGCCATGGGTGCCGGCAAGAAAGCCGCAGCTGCCATGGCAGACTATATGCTAAAAAAATAAGAATCATGAACACATAAGAAAAACAGCTGCAGAGGGTGCTCTGCAGCTATTTTTCTTCATTCAAAAAGGAGGTCCCTGAAAAGGGGACCTCCTTTTCCTTTATGGAATGGGGCACCATCAACTCAAAGTTTCATATCCCCATTCTTGACCCAGCCCAGGCGGCAGCAGCCATGATTGATCATGGGCGACAGGATGGCTGGCAGGATAAAGGAAATAAAAAGAAGCCCCAGCCAGTCAAAGGACGTAATCATCGCTTTGGTCCCCGCTGCCATATCAGAGATCCATCCAGTAAAAACACCAATCTGCCCAACAAGACCGCAGGTCCCCATGCCAGAAGAAACGGCCGCTCCATCCATCCTCAGCTTAAAGACACAGGTTGCCAGCGGTCCCGTTATGGCGGAAGCAAGGATGGGGCCAATCCAGATGCGCGGATTCCGGACGATGTTGGGCATCTGCAGCATGGATGTGCCAAGGCCTTGGGACAGCAAGCCGCCCACACCATTTTCCCGATAGGACTGGACGGCAAAACCAATCATCTGGGCCGAGCAGCCCGCCACAGCCGCGCCGCCAGCAAGACCAGTGAGGCTCAAGGCTGCACAGATGGCAGCGGACGAAATAGGCAGGGTAAGGGCAATGCCGACAAAAACAGAAACAAGGATGCCCATAAGAAAGGGCTGCAATTCCGTAGCCCACATGATGACAGCCCCTGTCTGCATCGCAACTTGCCCTAAGGGCGGGGCCCATAAAGCTGCAAGAGTGACACCGACACCAATGGTTACAAGGGGCGTTACAAGGATATCGACTTTTGTTTCCCCAGCGACCAATTTCCCGATTTCACTTGTGACAATGGCCACAAAAAGCACCGCCAAAGGACCGCCAGCGCCGCCCAGTGCATTGGTTGCAAATCCGATAGTAAGAAGCGAATAAAGGACCAAGGGCGGACAATGCAGCGCGCGGCCAATGGCAACGGCCATGGCAGGCCCGCTCATGGCCATGGCAAGGCCGCCAACCGTATACTTGACGCCGCCTACGGTCGCGACGACAGTCTTTAACTCGCTGATATCAAAAAGAAGGCCTATAGCATTGATGATGGTCCCTATGAGCAGGGAACAAAAAAGACCTTGGGCCATGGCGCCCATGGCGTCAATGAGATATCGTTCAGTTGAGATTTCTACGTTCTTTTTCTTTAAAAATGCCTGAATCACTTTCATTTATTTTCCTCCTTTGTTCCGCACACGCCTTTTCTCTTGTATACAAGAGACGCCAAAAAAAGAATACGCTTTGGTTGATAATCTGTCAATTTACATGACAAGACAATAGTAATCTCACAAGTAAGGATGTTCCCTTCTTGTAGTTTTCCAGCTTGATTTTTTCCCTTACTGTAGGCAAAGGAAGCCATCTGCTGTCTTTTTTCATTCCGGCGTTTCTCTTTTTGACAGTGCAAAGCGCTCTTTCGTCATCAGGCGTCCATTCATCTGGGTCTTCTTTGGGGAAGCTTCTTTTCAGTGCAGAAGGAACGCTCCCTGCTGCCGAACAGGTTGCGAAAAAATATCCCCTCAACCTTCAATATGCAATAGTCCGTCCCATCCCATGGTATAATAGAAAGAAAAAACTATGAAAGGAGTCCTCGCCATGCCCTTATCCATGAGCCTTGAACCGGCCCAAAAACAACAGCTCACGCAGCACCTCATCCAGCAGATGAACCTCCTCCAAATGACGAGCGAGGAACTGGATGCCTTTGTGGCAAGGGAAGTGGAGCAAAACCCGCTCCTTGACTTTCCGGAAGAGCGGGAAACGTGGCGGGAAGAGGGACCGGAATGGCGCCGCATGCACCTAAGGGCGCAAGATCCCAGCGATGATCCCCCACCAAGTCCCATCGAAAACGCCCACTTTCAGGAAATGACCTTGGAAGCTTTCTTGGATGACCAGATTGGCTGCCTTTCCCTCTCTCCTTTTGAAGCGCGTCTTGCCTATTTCATTGCCGGAACCTTGGATCCCTGCGGATATTGGAGGGAGGATCCCGCTGCTGTCGCTGAACGCTTTGACACATCAGAAAAAGCAGTCCTTACCGTCCTTCAAAAGGTGCAGCATCTCGAACCCTGCGGCGTCGCTGCCCGTTCCCTTAAGGAGTGTCTCCTCATGCAGCTTTCCCAGCAAAAAGGCGATACAGCCCTTGCCCAAAAGATCATCGAAGAGGGGCTTGATGATCTTGCAAAAAACCGGATTCCCCAGCTTGCCGCTCGGTTTAGCGTGACAAAAGAAGCGGTTCTTGCGGCGCGGGCCCTCATCCGCAGCCTAAATCCAAAGCCCGGTACCGCCTTTAGTGAAGCAGGCCCCGTGGATTTCCTCCACGAAGATGCCTACGTCAAAACGACGGAAAAGGGGCTTGAACTCACCTTATCAAAATCCTTTGGCAGGACACTTGTCATCAACAAAGGCTATCTGTCGATTTTGGGCAGCTCGGATCGGCCCAAAGTCAAGGAATACCTCAAAAAAGAACTCAAAAGGGCCAAAGAGCTCCAAGCCCTCTTAAAGAGCCGCGAAGATACGCTCGCTGTTGTCCTCGATGCCCTTGTAACGCATCAGGAAAACTTTTTCCGCTATGGACCGGGGCATAAAGCGCCCTTAAAACTGGCAGACCTTGCGGATGATACAGGGTTTGCCATATCCACAATCAGCCGCGCCCTTTCCCATAAGGTCATTGCCTGCCGTTGGGGCGCTTATCCAGCAGATACCTTTCTCGTCGGGACAGCGGCCAAAGCCTCCGAAGAAAAAGGAACGGAAACAACGGATGAAGCCTTGGAACTTGCCTTGCAGTCCCTCATTGATGACGAAGATAAGCACCACCCCTTGAGCGACCAAGCCCTTTGTGACAAGCTCAACGCCATGGGCATTCCCGTAGCCCGCCGGACGGTCAATAAATACCGAACCAAACTCGGTATTCCCGGCAAAAGCGCCCGCAAAGTCTGGTAAAAAAGAAGCAAAACAAGAAAAGTGGACCATTTGGCAGCAATTTGCAAATGGTCCATTTTTTAGTCATGTAAAAAACACCTTTAAATTTTCTTGATTTTTAAAGGTGTCTCCCGGATACCTTTATCGAATAAAGATATTGAAATCATACCTTTAAATTTTTGCGTTTTTTAAAGGTGGTTAATTGTAAAATGAAATAGGACATATAAAAAGACATACAGGAAATCTTTTGG
>ERZ791624.878-NODE-878-length-17344-cov-2.991787_pt1 | contig 17344 bp, 17 predicted proteins | sample MGYA00510058_ERZ791624 | MGnify/ENA primary metagenome ERZ791624 (study PRJEB30046, sample SAMN00715158) | human gut metagenome | study: EMG produced TPA metagenomics assembly of the A metagenome-wide association study of gut microbiota in type 2... | reverse complement strand
CGAGGAAAAAAAAAATTAAGACCCCCCCCGCGCCGGGGCTTTTCTCGGGGGGCCGGCGGTTTTGCGTTTATAAGAGCTGAAATATTGTTTTATTATTACTTTCCGAAAAAGAAGTATTCGGAGGGTCGGCGGTAGCACGGAGAAAAATTTACGGATTTATCGAAAAACGCCGAAAAAATAAGTATAAAAGCCCGAAAAAATCAGCCGATTTTGTGAATTTTTCGCCGTATCTCCGGTATGCAATTGACTTTGCGGCATAGAATGTGGTAGAATACAGTGCAAGAGGATAACCGGTGCGGGACACCGGCTCTGAATATTTTTATCAATATTAAAAAGGAGGAATGAAGGTTGACTGATCAGAAAACAATGGCGTACATTAACCTTTATGCTGTCTTGGGAACTTTGGAGAATCTCTGCGAGATAGTTCCGGAGGCGAGCGCAATGCTCACCAACACCAAACCCATCTCCATCGGCTTTGAAGTGAAGGACGGCCCGAGCGCCACAATAACCTTCAAAAACGGCAGATGCAGGATGGAGCAGGGCGTCAACAAGTGCGACGTCAAGCTGCCTTTCTCTTCCTGCGAAAAATTCAACGGTCTTATCGACGGAACCGTAACCCCCATCCCCTCGAAGGGATTCCAGCACATCAAGTTCCTCCTCAAGACTTTTACCCCTCTGACCGACCTGCTTGCGAAATATATGCGTCCCTCGCCCGAGGATCTTCAGGACAGAACCTTCTTCGAGCAGAGCACCACGCTCATGCTCTATACCATTGCCGTCGCTATCTCCCAGATAGCCAATAACGACAAGATAGGTCAGTTCTCGGCATCCCATATCGTTGACGGCGAGATAGGCTTCGGCATAAAGGACGGCCCCGCGGTCACTATCCGCGCGAAGAACGGCCGCCTCGTCACCATCAAGAAGCGCTGCGAGAATCCGCGCGCCGAGATGGAGTTCGCTTCAATGGATCTTGCAAGAGACCTCTTCGACGGAAAGATAAACGCCGTTGCCTGCATAGGCATGGGCGCTATCACCATGAAGGGCATGATCTCGATGATCGACAATATGAACAGACTGCTCGACAGAGTTGCTCTGTACTTGGCATAAGGGAGGGGAACTTTAATGAGCTTCAAGATTAACGATTACACAAAGAGCAGAGAAATGTTCGAAAGAGCCGAAAAGGTTATTCCTTCCGGCGTTTACGGCCACCTCGGCCCGGCAGAAGGCTGCTTCATCCCCGTCAGCGCGTTCCCGCTTTTCGGCGACAGAGCGCAGGGCTCCTATTTCTGGGATGTTGACGGCAACAAATTCATAGACTATATGTGCGCTTACGGTCCCAATGTCCTCGGTTACAATGACCCCGACGTTGACGCCGCCGCTCTCGAGCAGGCAAAGAAGTGCAACTGCACCACCTCTCCGTCCTACAAGGCGGTTGAGTTCGCAGAGCTGCTTGTTGACACCGTCAACTGCGCAGACTGGGCTTTCTTCGCAAAGAACGGCAACGATGTCACCACCGCCGCTATCATGACCGCAAGAGCCCACACCCATCGCAAGAAGATAATCTTCATCAACGGCTTCTATCACGGTATTTCGCCCTGGACCCAGAAGGTCGACTATCCCGGCGTTCTTGAAGAGGACGTTGCGAACAATATCTATATCGATTGGAACGATATCCCGGCTCTCGAGAGAGCTATCGCCGAGAACGAGGGCGAGATAGCTGCGTTTATCTCGACTCCCTATCTTCACGGCAATTTCTTCGACAACCAGCTTCCCGCAGACGGTTACTGGCAGAAGGTTCGTGAGCTCTGCACAAAGAACGGCATTGTCCTCATCGTCGACGATGTCCGCGCAGGCTTCCGTCTTGATATCGCCGGCAGTGACCACTTCTACGGCTTCGAGGCAGACCTCATCTGCTTCTGCAAGGCTCTTGCAAACGGCTGGAACGTCTCCGCTCTTTGCGGCAAGGATTTCCTCAAGAGCTCTATCAGCAGCCTGTCCTATACCGGCAGCTACTGGCTCAGCGCAATCCCGTTCGCCGCAGGTATCGCCTGCATCAACAAGATGAAGAAGCTCAATACTCCCGCCCTCTTCCGCGAGAAGGGTCTCAAGGTCGGCGAGGGTCTCAAGGCTGCCGCCGCGAACAACGGCTTCCATCTTGTCGTCTCCGGCGAGCCGTCCCTGTTCTATCTGCGCCTTGCGGATGACGATTCCCTCATGCTCCATCAGGAGTGGGTCGCAGAGATGGTCAAGCGCGGCATATTCATCACGAGCCACCACAACCATTTCATCAATGCGTCCCTGACCGACGAGGATATAGCTCACACCGTTGATGTTGCGGAGGATGCGTTCAACACCCTACGCAAGAATCACCCCGAGCTTGCCTGATAAAATTATGAAAAAAATCCCGTCCTGTCTTTACAAGACGGGGTTTTTTATGTTATCATATATAAAAATAGTTTCGCGCGCGCTCATGGGTTTGGATATTTTGCCCTTTTGAGTAATTTTTGCGTGCGTGGGACATATATTTCATCCGGCGGATATTCCCGGACAAAAAACGGAAGCTTTGTGATTTGCGGGGACACCCGTTCATTCACTCAGACGATAAAAATGTTTTCTGTAAGGAGGAAATGTAAATGCCATTATCAAAGCAGGAATGGTTAGCGCTCGAAAAGAAGGCTCACGAGCTGCGCAGACTTTGCCTCGACACCACTTACTGGGCGGGCAGCGGTCATATCGGCGGCGGCATGAGCGTCATGGATATGCTTACCGTTCTCTATCACAAGTACATGAGACTCGACGTCAAGAACCCCAAGTGGGAGGACAGAGACCGTTTTATCCTCAGTAAGGGTCACGCGGGTATAGCTTACGCTCCCGTGCTCGTCGATTTCGGCTGGAACGATCCCGAGCAGCTCAAGACCTTCAACCACACGAACTCGAAGATGGGCATCCACCTCGATTCGAACAAGGTCGTCGGCGTTGACGCCTCCACCGGTTCTCTCGGCCACGGACTTCCGATAGCTGTCGGCACCGCTCTTGCCGCAAGAGTTCTCGGCAAGGATTACAAAACATACTGCATCCTCGGCGACGGCGAGTGCGACGAGGGTTCAAACTGGGAAGCCGCTATGTCTGCTTCCACCTTCAAAGTCACCAATATGATCTCCTTCGTCGACCGCAACAAGTGCATGATCGACGGCAGAACAGAGGATGTCATGAAGCTCGAGCCCTTCGCCGACAAGTGGCGTTCCTTCGGCTTCATTGTCAAGGAAGTCGACGGACACAACTTCAAGGAGCTGTGCGACGCTATCGACTTCGCTCTTGAGAACAAGACCGATTCTCCCGTCATGATAATTGCCGACACGATAAAGGGCGCCGGCATCAACTTCATGGAGGATAACTATCAGTGGCACTACGGCGCTATTGACGAAGAGAAGTATAAGAAAGCTATAGACAGCCTTGACGCCTACTATGAGGCACGCAAGGCAAGAGCTGAAAAGGAGGGCGAATAATATGGCAGGCGGAATGACCTATACAGCCGTTGAATCAACCGCTCTTTCCACCGCGGAATATTACGGCAAGACCCTTGTTGAGCTCGGCGCAGAGCATCCCGAAGTTGTCGCGCTGACCGCTGACCTCGGCAAATCAACAAAGATCGGTATGTTCGGTGAGGCTTATCCGGACAGATTCTTCAACGTCGGTATCGCAGAGCAGAACATGTTCGGCGTCGCCGCAGGTATGGCGAGAGCAGGACTCGTTCCTTTCCTTTCGACCTTCTCGGTCTTCGCTTCTCTGAGAAGCGCCGACCAGCTCCACACCGACATCTGCTATCAGAATGTCAACGCTAAGATAATCGCTACCCATTCGGGTACTTCGTTCGGTCAGGCAGGCTCGACCCATCACGCTATCTGCGATCTCGCAGTTACCCGTGCTATGCCCAACCTCACCGTTATCTGCCCCGCAGACGGTATGGAGACTGTCAACGCAGTCCGTGCGGCATATGAGACCCCCGGCCCGTTCTATATCAGAATCAACAGAGGCTTCGACCGCGTCCTCTATAAGGACACCGATTACGGCTTCGAGCTCGGCAAGGCAGTCACTCTTAAAGAGGGCACCGACATCACCGTTATCGCTTGCGGCTCCTGCGCATTCCAGGCTCTTCAGGCGGCTAACTTCCTTGAGAATTCGGACGGTCTTAAAGTCAGAGTTCTTGATATGCACACCATCAAGCCCATCGACCGTGAGGCTATCCTCAAGGCTGTTATGGAGACCCGCCGCATAATCACCGTTGAGGATCACAATGTCATCGGCGGTCTCGGCAGCGCGGTTGCAGAGGTTGTTGTTGAGTCCGGTAAGGGCTGCGCATTCAAGCAGCTCGGTATTCAGGATAAGTTTGCTCCTATCGGACTGCATGAGGACATCATGTCCATGCTCGGTATCGACTCCAACGGTATCGTTGACGCTGTCCGTGAGGTCATGGGCAAGGACTTCGAGCTTGATGACGATTGGGACGACGAGGTGTAATAGCTTCGCCCGTATCCCGATAAGGAAAGGAATGATTATATGGCATCAAGAGATGAGATTTTTACTAATAAACTTTTTCTCAACGCTGTCCTTCCGCTCATCAAGGTGATTGCAAGCGACGTTCCCTCGCTCGCAAAGAAGTTTGAGCACGCGCACGGCGTTATGCAGGTCAGTGCTCTCGACCCCGACAGCCCGGACGGCAAGGTGGCTACCCATTTCGTAGTCAACTGCGGCGAGTGGCTCGTTCACAACGACAAGGTGGACACCGCTCCCCACATCGAGCTTGAGTTCAAGAGCATCGAGGCGATGAACGCATTCTTCAAGGGCAAGATGAGCCTCGCGACCCTGCCCAAGATGAAGGGTATTGCGAAGCATCCCGGCCTGTTCGCCTCGTTCATGGCAGTGCTTCTGAAGATGTCCTCGCTGCTTACCGCAAAGGGCATCCCGGAGAGCGAGGACACCAAGGCTCTGCTCGTCAAGTGCTACTTCTATCTGCTTTCGAGCGGCATCAGCCAGCTCAACAAGCTCGGCCATCCCGATGTTCACGATTGGGCGCTCAAGAGCCCTGACCGTGTCTATGCGTGGGCTGTCAACGGCCACGATGAGCTTTCGGCTTATCTGCGCATAAAGGCGGGCAAATCGAGAGCCGGCAGAGGCGTTTACAAGAGAGCTATGCCTTTCTTCACCCTCCGCTTCGATTCTCTCGACAGCGCGCTGGGCATCCTGCTCGGTCTTGACGATATGCTTGACTCCGCGAAGAAGGGCAAGCTTATCATGGAAGGCGCACCCGAGTTCGGCGCTCAGATCGGCGAGTATATGCTCACCGTCGCCGGATTCATCCAGTAAGAGAAAACATAACAAAATTCCGCCGTGTCTTCGGATGCGGCGGTTTTTTATATGACGATAACATAATATTTTGCTAAAATATCCCATTCTCCGTTCACTGGTGACAAAAATTGAAAACTATCAGCGATTTAAACGGAAAAAGCTTGCAAAATCAAAGCGCAGGCTTTATAATCTAAGCATAACTCCCGCATGAATATCTGCCTCGGTGAATCGCCGACAGGGCGGAGAAAATGCAGGTAATTTCAAGGAGGAAACGGAAATGAAATACGCATTCGTAAACGGCGTTATTCTCGACGGCACTCAGGATATGGAGCCCCAGTCCGGTAAGATAATTCTTGTCGACGGCGAGAAGATAACCGCCATAGTCGACGCGGGCGCGGATATCTCCGGATATGAGAAGATAGACCTCGGCGGAAAGTACATAATGCCCGGCCTTATCAATATGCATATCCATCTTCCCTCGAGCGGAAAGCCGAAGAAGAAGGAATCCGACCCGAAGAAGCTTGTCAAGATTATGACGAGCAACAATCTTTTCCGCAAGATAATCAAGGCGGTCTGCCGCAGCGCGGCTCAGATGCAGCTCAACAGCGGAGTTACGACCATCAGAACCGTTGGCGGAGTTGAAAACGCCGATTCGAGCATCCGCGACGATATAAACGCCGGAAAAACTGTCGGTCCGAGAATACTCGCGGCTAACATGGCGGTCTCCGTCCCGGACGGACACATGGCGGGTTCACTCGCATATATAGCCGAGAGCGCAGAGCAGGCGAGAGACTTCGTCGCGAAGATTGCCGAGGATAAGCCGGATCTGATAAAGCTCATGATAACCGGCGGCGTGCTTGATGCAAAGGTCAAGGGTGAGCCCGGCGTGCTGAAGATGCCCCCCGAGTATGTCAAGGCGGCGTGCGACGAGGCGCACAAGCGCGGACTTATGGTCGCCGCCCATGTTGAGAGTCCCGAGGGCGTGCGCGTTGCGCTTGAAAACGGCGTGGACACTATAGAGCACGGCGCGAAGGCGGATGACGAGATAATCTCGCTCTTCAAAGAGAAGCACGCGGCGCTCATAACGACCCTTTCTCCTGCGCTTCCCTATGCGCTGTTCGATCGCTCCGTCAGCCACGCAACCGAGCTTTCGCAGTTCAACGGCGAGGTCGTCTTTGAGGGCATAATCGACTGCTCCAAGAAGTGCCTTGCAAACGGTATCCCCGTCGGTCTCGGAACCGACACCGGCTGCCCGTTCATCACCCACTACGATATGTGGAGAGAGCTTGTCTATTTCCACAAGTACTGCGGCGTGTCAAATAAATTTGCACTCTACACCGCAACGAAGAGAAACGCGGAGATAGCGCATATTGATAATATCACCGGCACCGTCGAGCCCGGCAAGTGCGCCGATCTTATCGTCACCGACGCGAACCCGATCGACGATCTCAAGACTCTTCGCAACGTGAAGATGGTCATGGCGAGGGGACACCTTATCCGCGAGCCCAAGGTTAAGAAGTACGAGAACGTTGAGCGCGAGCTCGACAAGTTCCTTTAATACCGTTTTAATGAGTGGATAGATGTAAAATGAGTCCGATAATCGTTTCAACTTTTGGCGCGTTCACCGCGCTGCTGCTGGTTTTCGCCATTTAGGAGATACTGGCAAAGGTGACAAAGGGCTGGGTTCCGTCAGTGCTTGTCATCATGATACTTATGCTCGTCGGCTTTTCGACCGGGATTTTCCCGAAGACCATTATAGACGACGCCGGCGTGTCAGATGCGCTGTTCAAAGTCGCCTGCGGTCTGCTCGTCACCCATCTCGACACTCTTATAAGCCGAAAAGAGATGGCGGCGCAGTGGAAGACGGTCATAATCTCGCTCGGCAGGGCGATGTCGGTGCAGAGATACAGCTGCGCGGGCTTCGGAGATTCGACGGACTTCGGGATATACACCTTTCCCGGCGCGAGCCCCGGGGAGAGCGAATATTTCAAGCCCGTGACCGCCGAGAGCAAGACGGAACTTCTCGGATATATAGATGAGTTTGAGCAGGTTATAGACTCTCTGCGCGACGGCGACGAGGGTGCCGACCTTGTGAACAATTACCGTTTTTCGCGCGATGATATCGACGAGAGCGATTATCTCTATATCAGCGACCGCGAAGGCAAGCCGATAGGCGACGGAGTCTATTCAAAATACGACAGCTATAATGTCTACTTCTTCGATTCGCAGACGGCGACCCTGTATTATTTCCACAATAATATATAATGGGAAAAATAATTGAGGCTTTTCGGTCCGTTTCTGCGTTTTCACGGTTGAAAATTATGTGAAAATGCATTAAAATAGATATAGAATCTATGAGGAGGACTGACTATGGAAAGCTTCAGACATATGCCTCTTGAAAACATACAGAACTGCCGCGACCTCGGAGGATATCCGATAAAGGGCGGCGGCTTCACGAAATACGGCAGGCTGCTGCGCTGCGGCAGACCGCGCGCGTCCACGCCGAATGATATGGAGTTCTTCCGCGAATACGGGATAAAGAATGTTTTCGACCTGCGCGGCGATTCCGAGGCGATATCCATGCCGTCGGAGTTTGCCGATTATCCGGGAGTGAATTACTATCATTTCTCCCTGCTCGAAATAAACCCCGCTTCGCCGCATATGGAGATGTCGATGCCGGAGGTGTATGTCACGAGCCTCAACGAGTGTAAGGGCAACTATGCACGCCTGTTCTCCGCGCTGTCGCGCGTAGACGCCCCGTCGATGTTCCACTGCTTCCTCGGCAAGGACAGAACCGGCATAACCGCCGCGCTGATACTGCATTTAACAGGCGTATATTTTGAGGATATCGTTGCGGATTACCGCATCTCCTCGACCTATCTCGAACCGTTTTACCGCCGCGAGATGGAGAGAAAAACGGGGCTTGTCCATGAGAGCGACATGGCGCATCTCGGCTCCCCGTCGGAGAATATAACCGCTGTGTTTGAATATCTCTCGCGCCGTTACGGCTCGGTCGAGGACTATTTCCTCTCCGCAGGTCTTACTTCGGACGAGATAGACGCAGTCGGCAGAATACTCAGATAAATATTTTCAACAACAAAACCCTCCGTCAGGCAATCCCGGCGGAGGGTCAATATTTTATTTAACAGATCAGACCGATGCGAGGAAAGTGTCGGTGTCGGTGATCTCTGCGCCGTAGGTGTCCTTGAGGTACTTCAGACCGTACTCATAGTCCTCGGCGGTGAAGGAATTCGTCGCGTCTTTGATAACAACAATGTCGTAGCCGAGCTGATAAGCGTCGGCGGAGGTGTGGCGAACGCACATATGGGTGTGCAGTCCGGTCACAACAACGGTGTTGACTCCGAGCTCCTGGAGCAGGAGGTCAAGGTCGGTGTGGAAGAAACCGCTGTAGCGTCTCTTGGGAACGACATAGTCGCTCTCGCAGAGTCCGAGCTCGGGAATGACTTTCGCGCCCTCGGTGCCAGCTATCGCGTGGTCGCCCCAGAGCTTGAGCTCGTGGTCGATGCCCTTGAGATGAGCGTCGTTGCAGAAGATGACCGGTATGTTCTTCTCTCTTGCGCCGTTGAGCAGTTCTGCGGTCTTGGGGACTATTGCAAGACCTCTGTCGCACTTGAGTGCGCCGGTGACGAAGTCGTTGAGCATATCAACGACAAGAATTGCGTACTTCTTTTCCATAATATTTACAGCTCCTTGTGTGTTATGATTAAATTATACCGATTTAATCTTCCGGTGTCAATGACAATAAATACAAAGAAAATGCTCTTTTACAAAAGAAAACGCTCTTTTACAATAGGTGTTTGTGTGATATAATTTATTCATATCAATTTCCCGGGAAACGGAGAGTGTTTATGGCAACTGTGCTCCTGGCAGTGATATTCATAGCCTATATCGGGCTCGGAATACCAGATTCTTATCCGGGCTGGTGAGCATAAAGCTCTCGGGCAAAAAAGTCATGGTCATAGGCCAGTGCGTGACCCTCGCGGCGATACTGCTGATTATGTTCAAGCTGCCAATGGCGGCGACATATGCGGCGCTCGCGATGTATGCGGTGATGATGATATCGACTGCGTTTTTCATACGCAGACCGGCAGATAAATAAAAAGGAGAAAAATATGAAAACGACTCAGGTTGCCGCCGCCCTCATCTGGCAGGACGACAGATTCATGATATGCCGCCGCCCCGCGAACAAGGGCAACGCCCTTTTGTGGGAGTTCGTCGGCGGAAAGCTCGAACCGGGCGAGACGCATCAGCAGGCACTCATTCGCGAATGCCGCGAGGAGCTCGGTATAACAGTGGAGGTCGGCGACGAATTCTGCGATGTCTACCATCAGTATCCCGATATATATGTCCACCTCGTCGTGTTCAATGCGAAAATAGCCGAGGGCACGCCTCAGCTGCTCGAACATTGCGGACTCGAATGGATAACGCCGCAGGAGATAAAAAACTATGCCTTCTGCCCGGCGGATAAAGACATACTCCAAAAAATAATCAATACACATTGAAAGAGGTTATATTATGCAGCTTGTTCTTCCGTTTGAACATATGGCAAAGGCGGCGCAGTATATGGAGCCGTCGGTTTTTGAATATGTCCGCGAGGGTGAGATAGAGAGTTTCGAGAGCTTTGAAAAGTTCGATTTCCTTGCCTTTGACTGGTACGATGTCCACAGCGAGCGCACCGAGGACTATAAAATGCTCGCCTATGTCAGCCGCGAGAATCTGATAATTTTCACAGAGGGCGCGGCGGGCGACACGGCAAAGAAGATAATGGACGGGCTCGCGGCGGAGAATCCGGAGCTCAGATCCGAGCAGTTGCTCTACAGATTCTTCGTCCGACTTTTAAACGGCGATATGGATTGCCTCTCGAGGCTCGAGAATGAAATAGACGAATACGAAAATGTCTATCTTTTCAAGAGTGAGTCCGGCAAGGATGTTTTTGAAAAGCTGTCCGCCTGGCGGCGCGAGTTGCTGAGAATAAAGCGCTACTATGAGCAGCTGACTTTGATTTTTGACGAAGCTTCTGCGAACGACAATTCCGTATTTTCGAACTCTGCGGCGAAACGCTTCGCCATTCTCAAGAACCGCACCGACCGTTATCTCCAGACGGTGCAGAATCTGCGCGATGTTATCGAGCATCTTCAGGAGGAATATCAGGCGCAGCTGTCTATCCAGCAGAACGATCTGATGAAGCTTTTCACGGTTGTGACTGTTATCTTCCTGCCGCTGACACTGCTCACGGGCTGGTACGGCATGAACTTTTCGGGCATGCCGGAGCTCAACTGGGAATATGGATATCTTGTGATAATTGTCGTGAGTATCGTTGTGCTCGTTGCGCTGATACTGTTCTTCCGCCGGAAGAAGTGGCTCTGAGATTTTGAAAAAATTTTTGATTTGCCTATTGACAGGGTAGGCAATATGTGCTATATTGTATTCAACATACCACCGAGGTAGGCGTATGAAAGGAGAGAATGTTATGAAAAAGACCGCCATGAACCGAATGAACCGCTGTAGCTGCGCCTGTTGTCAGTGCGCGTGTTTCGTCATGTCTTTTTCCGATATGTCCTCCAAATGCGGGTCGTTGAACTGATCCGATAAAACGGCTTTTGACCGGGGACACTCATCGGAGTTCCCCGGCTTTTTTTATTGCGCCGCGGAACTCAGAATCTTAACTAACTAACTTTAAAGGAGCAATTTATTATGTCAAAGATTTATACCTCAGCAGACCAGCTTATAGGAAAGACCCCTCTTCTCGAACTGACCCACATTGAAAAGAAATACGGACTCAAGGCGAAGGTGCTCGCAAAGCTTGAGTATTTCAATCCCGCAGGCTCTGTCAAAGACAGAATCGCCAGAAAGATGCTCGACGACGCAGAGGCGGCGGGCAAGCTCACCCCCAATTCTGTTATTATTGAGCCGACCTCCGGCAACACCGGTATCGGTCTCGCCTCCGTCGCCGCCGCTCGCGGATATCGCATAATTATCGTTATGCCAGAGACGATGTCCGTCGAGCGCCGCCAGCTGATGAAAGCATACGGCGCCGAGCTTGTGCTCACCGAGGGCGCAAAGGGCATGAAGGGCGCGATAGCCAAGGCTGACGAGCTCGCAAAAGAGATACCGAACAGCTTCGTGCCCGGTCAGTTTGTCAACCCCTCGAACCCCAAGGCTCACTATGAGACCACGGGTCCCGAGATTTTTGAAGACACCGATGGCGAGGTTGATATCTTCGTCGCAGGCGTCGGCACCGGCGGCACCATCACGGGCGTCGGCGAGTATTTAAAAGACAAGAAGCCCGGCGTAAAAATCGTTGCAGTTGAACCCGAGACCTCGGCAGTGCTCTCGACAGGTGTTGCGGGCGCGCATAAGATACAGGGCATCGGCGCAGGCTTCGTGCCCGATGTGCTCGACACAAAGGTCTATGACGAGATAATCCCCGTCAGCAACGAGGCAGCATTCGAGGCCGGCAAGCTTATCGGCAAGAGTGAGGGTGTGTTGGTCGGCATATCCTCCGGCGCCGCCGCTTATGCAGCGATAGAGCTTGCAAAGCGCCCGGAGAACGAGGGCAAGACGATAGTCGTGCTCCTGCCCGACACAGGCGACCGCTATCTGTCGACTCCGCTTTTTCAGGACTGATAAATAATTTTCCCATAGGCTCCGGCTCTTCCGCCGGGGCTTTCGGGCTTTTTTGAGAGGAAGAATATGAGCTTTAACCCCGATAACCCGCGCCGCAAGGCGCTCATCGCGATGAGCGGCGGAGTGGATTCGTCCGTCGCCGCCTATCTCGCGATTGAAAGCGGACTTGACTGCATCGGCGTGACGATGAAGCTTTTTAATAACGAGGACGCAGGGATAAGCCGCGAAAAGAGCTGCTGCTCGCTCGAAGATACGGAGTATGCGCGCGGCGTCGCCTACAGGCTCGGGATGCCGTATTATGTCTTTAATTTCACTGCGGATTTCAAAGAGCAGGTCATGCGCCGCTTTGTTGAAGCCTATGAGCGCGGCGCGACCCCGAACCCATGCATAGACTGCAACAGATATCTGAAATTTGACCGCCTCTATCGCCGCGCAAAAGAGCTCGGCTGCGAATATGTTGTCACGGGTCACTATGCGCGAATCGAAGAAGAAAACGGCAGATTCCTGCTGAAAAAGGCTGTTGACCCGACAAAAGATCAGAGCTATGTGCTCTATTCAATGACGCAGGACGAGCTGCGGCATACGCTGTTTCCATTGGGCGGCATGACAAAAACGCATACGCGCGAACTTGCGCGCAAGCTCGGCTTCTATAACGCCGATAAGCCGGACAGCCAGGATATCTGCTTCGTGCCGGACGGCGATTACGCATCGTTTATCCGCTCATTTACGGGCAGGGATTATCCGCACGGTGAGTTCGTTGACAAAAGCGGCAATGTGCTCGGCGAGCACAGGGGACTTATAGGCTACACTGTCGGTCAGCGCAAGGGACTCGGAATAGTGCTGGGCGAGCCGAAATATGTGACCGCCCTGCTGCCAAAAGAAAACCGCGTCGTGCTCGGCAGCAATGAAGACCTGATGAGCCGCGAACTCGACGCGAAGAATTTCAATTTTATTGCCTTTGATACTCCGCCTGCGGAGTTTCGCGCGAGCGCGAGGGTCAGATACAGGCAGGCGGAACAGCCCGCGACAGTGCGCGTCACGGGCGAAAATACAGTGCATATAACATTCGACGAGCCGCAGCGGGCAATAACAAAAGGTCAGGCGGTCGTCGTTTATGACGGAGATGTGGTTATCGGCGGCGGAGAGATCTGCTGAGTGCGAAACGGAGGAATATTTATGATGATATCAACGCGCGGACGCTACGCGCTGAGGGTGCTCGTTGACCTTGCGGAGCACAGCGGCGGTCTCGTCCCGATGAAGGATGTTGCGGCGCGCCAGGGCATCTCGAAAAAATATATGGAGCAGATAATGGCTCTGCTCGTCAGGGACGGCTACGTTGAGGGCGTCCACGGCAAGGGCGGCGGCTACAGGCTCGGCAGACCGCCGGAGCAGTGTGTTGTCGGCGATATTCTGCGCCTTACGGAGGGCAGCCTTGCGCCGGGGCGTGTCTCTCCTGCGATGAGCCGTGCGAGCGCGCGGACAGCTGCCGCACCGTCGGGATGTGGCGCAGATTTGAAGAGATAACGAACGAATACTTCGACGGCATAACCGTAAAAGACCTGATGAAAACAGAATAACGGCAGCCGCGTCCCGAACGGGCGCGGCTCTTTGCATTGCATATGAAAAAGGCTCCCGCCCCTTTGGGTGAGAGCCTTGATCTTGTTTGGTGTCAGGGATTAGCCCTTAGCGCCGTTGTAGCCCTGCTTGTTGTTGCCGATCCTAACGAAGTAGTCAACCTCGCCGTACATGTTCTTGACCTTAGCGGAGATACCGAGCTTGAGCTCAGCCTCGCTTATGTTGATCTTAACGAGATAGTGATAAGTACCGTTGATGATCTTGCCGGTGCTGTTGTCTACGCGAGCGAAGATGTAAGCGTTGGTGTAGGTGAGCTTAACATTTTCTTTGCCGCTCTTGAACTCTGCGCCGAGCTGGTTGAGAGCCTCATCGATGCTGCCGAGGGTTCCGACACCGCGAGCAACAGGACCGCCGTTGTGGGAGTCGCCGTTGGGGCCGTCAGTCTGATCCTTGACATAGATGATGTAGTCGGTGTACTTACCGTCTGCGGAGACGATAGCCTTAGCGGACTTGACGTCGCTCGCCTTGAGATCGGCGTGGCTGGAAGCGGGAACATAGTCTGTGTCGGTGGAGTTTTTCTTAAGAACATTGTTGATGATGGGGGAAGCGACTTTGAGGAGTCCGCCTAAACCGCCGTCACCGGTGATCTTGCCATTGTTGCCGAGAGCCATGGTCTGCTTGCCTGCGGGTGCGGGCTTGGTAGCCTTGCGGGCCTTGACATAGTCAGCGACTATCTCAGCAACAGTCTTAGCGGCTGCGGGGGGTTTGCCGCCATGAGAGCCGCCCTGGCTGCCTGCTGCCTGTGAGGGAGCCTCGACGGGCTTGCCGGAAGCGTCGGTGGAAACTTCGGAAGCGTCGTTGCTGCCGGCCTCGGTGCTGTCGGCTGCGGAAGCGTCTACGGGAGTAGAGCCTTCGCCGTTGTCGATGACCTCTCCGCCTGCGGAGGAGGGATCGGTTGTGGTCGCGCCGTCATCCTTGCTCTTGCAAGCTGCAAAAGCGAAGACCATAGCGAGAACCATGATGAGTGCAAGAATTCTCTTCATTTGGTTGTGCTCCTTTTAACATTTTTTCTTGATTTTGTGAATAAATTGTTTCACAGTATTTTCAGTTTACTCTAAAACAACCAAAAAGTCAAGAAAAACAACGCTGTAAATTATAACAATTTTGTAACATACGACTGGAAATAACTTGACTTTCGGGTATAAGCACATATAAAATGTATGCAGAGATTTAAAAAAGTATGAGCCGCAGGGCGAAAGGAATTTGCTAAAATATGCTTGAGAGAAGCGAATGGATAAGAGGGTGCGAAAAGAATTTGCGCGGCGGTACGGTGTATCTGAAAAACTTTCGGTGCGCCGCCAAAGCGGAAAAAGCAATATTGAAAATAACCGCGCTCGGCGTATATGAGGCAAAATTAAACGGTGAGCGGGTAGGCGACTTTATCCTCGCTCCGGGCTGGACTTCTTATTTAAACAGGCTTCAGGTGCAGAGCTACGATGTGACAGATATGCTGAAGACCGAGAATTCGCTCGAGGTGACGGTCGGTCAGGGCTGGCGCGCCATCGCAAACAAACGCGACAGCAGCGACTTTTTGGGCTATCGCGACACTGCGCTCATCGCCGAGCTGACTATTGTCTATGCCGACGGCACGGCGGAGAGCATCGTCACCGACAGCTCGTGGACTGCGCGCGAGAGCAAGCTGAGATATACAAATATATATGACGGCGATATCTATGACGCGACTTTCAAAGCGGGGAGCGCGAGGCACTGCATCTGCGTCGATCTCGAAAAGGATATGCTTATCCCGCAGGAGGGCGAAAAAATAGTCGAGCAAGAGCGGATGCCTGCTCTGCAAGTAATAAAAACCCCGGCAGGCGAGACGGTTATTGATTTCGGTCAGAATATAACGGGCTATGTCGAGTTTAAAATAAAGGGCGTCCCCGGCGCACAGGCGACTGTATCTCACGGCGAGACGCTCGACCGCGACGGCAATTTCTATAACGCCAACTACCGCTCCGCCCGCGCACGGATAAAATTCACCTGCGACGGCGAGGAGCACACATATAAAAGCGCACTCACCTTTTTCGGCTTTAGATATATCCGCCTTGAGAACTGGCCGGACGAAGTAAAAAAAGAGAATTTCACGGCGATCGTCGTCCATTCGGATATCCGCCGCACGGGTTATTTCGAGTGCTCGGACGAGACGGTGAACAAGCTTTTCAAAAATATAATCTGGGGTCAGAAGGGCAATTTCCTCGATGTCCCGACCGACTGCCCGCAGAGAAACGAACGCCTCGGTTGGACGGGCGACGCGCAGGTGTTTGTCCGCACGGCGAGCCTCAATTTCGATGTTAAGCGCTTCTTCAAAAAGTGGCTTCACGATCTCACCGCCGACCAGGGACGCGACGGCTGCGTGCCGCATGTCGTACCGAATACATTCGACGATATGGGCGGCTCAAGCGCGTGGAGCGACGCGGCGGTCATCTGCCCGTGGGAGATATACAGAACCTACGGCGACAAGGCAGTACTCGAGGAGCAGTTCGACTCAATGAAGGCGTGGATAGACTGGATGCGCGAGCGCAGCGAAAACGGCAGGCGCTCCGGCGGCTCCCACTTCGGCGACTGGCTCGGACTCGACTCCACGGAGGGCAGCTACAAAGGCTCAACTCCCGATGATCTCATCGCCACGGCATACTATAAATATTCGACCGAGTTATTTATAAAGGCGGCTCATGCGCTCGGCAGAGATGTTTCGGAATATGAGAATATCCCCACGGAGGCGGCGAAGGCGTTCAGGCGCGAATATATGGAAAACGGCAGAGTGAAAAACGCCACGCAGACCGGCTGTGTGCTCGCGCTGTATTTTGATATCACAGACGACAGGGCGGCGACCGCAACTCAATTAAACGAGCTTGTGAAGCGCGCCGGGCATCTTGAAACCGGCTTCGTCGGCACGCCGTATCTTCTCCATGCGCTCAGCGACAACGGTTACGCCGAGACGGCATATGACCTTCTGCTTCGTCGCGAATATCCCTCGTGGCTCTATCCCATCTCCAAGGGCGCGACGACGGTCTGGGAGCACTGGGACGGCATAAAGCCCGACGGCACGATGTGGAGCACCGACATGAACTCGTTCAATCACTATGCCTACGGCGCGGTCGCGGACTGGATGTACGGCGCGGCGGCGGGAATAAACTCCGACCCCGACCGCCCGGGTTTCGAGCATATAATCTTCCGCCCCGTGACAGACAGGCGGCTCGACTTTGTCAAGGCTTCGATTGATACCCGCCGCGGCACCGTTGCGAGCGAGTGGAGACGCGAGAACGGCAGGATAAAATATATTTTCACCGTCCCCGAAGGCTGCAGCGCTTCGGTCATTATCGGCGGAGAAAAGCACGAAGTCGGAGCGGGCACACATGAGTTTCTTGAATGATAAATTCCCAGCTTGCCGCCATTTTCGGTGAGCCGGGAAATAAATTTCAAGAAAAATTTGAAAATCTTGTCCTACTTTGCAAAAAATATATTGACAAATCGCTTTCGATATAATATAATAATCAAGCCTTGTCGGATGACGAGGCTCACATATGGCGGCATAGCTCAGTTGGCTAGAGCATTCGGTTCATACCCGGAGTGTCGTTGGTTCGAATCCAACTGCCGCTACCAATTTTGGCCCGGTGGTCAAGAGGTTAAGACACCGCCCTTTCACGGCGGTAACACGAGTTCGATTCTCGTCCGGGTCACCATAGGAACTTGAAGGAAAGCAGTCACCTATAGG
>ERZ791624.874-NODE-874-length-17387-cov-2.374913_pt1 | contig 17387 bp, 19 predicted proteins | sample MGYA00510058_ERZ791624 | MGnify/ENA primary metagenome ERZ791624 (study PRJEB30046, sample SAMN00715158) | human gut metagenome | study: EMG produced TPA metagenomics assembly of the A metagenome-wide association study of gut microbiota in type 2... | reverse complement strand
GCTGGTGCTGCCCGTTGGCTGCAAAATTACGGTGCAAGAGTGCGCGTTTTTGTCGTAGGCAAGGCACTCGAGGCTGTGACTGGTGATGCTGCGGCAGAGCTTGCAATGCTGCAAAAAACTGATGCTAAGGTAGAGGCTGTTGCCGGCGAGGATGACTGGGTGGTAGCTGAGCTTGCTGCCGCAAAAGCTGATATTTTGGTTGATGCTTTAGCAGGAACCGGCTTTCATGGCGAGCTTGAGGGCGATTTGCTGCGTGCCTGCAGACTGATGAATGACAGCGAAAAATATATTGTTGCTGTTGACGTACCGACAGGTGTAAATGCAGACAATGGTGCTGTTTCTGAAAATGCTGTACGTGCGGATAAAACCGTGACGATGGCTTTGTTAAAAACCGGTCTTTTGCTCTATCCCGGCCGTGAATATTGTGGTGACATTGAGCTGGCAGATATCGGTATGCCTGCAAAAATGGTAGAGGAATGTGCCAGCAAAAAATATCGTCTGACAGACGATATTGTGCGCGAGCTGCTGCCGCTGCGTAAAGCAGATGCGCATAAGGGCGATGCAGGACGTGCTGTTATCTGTGCCGGCAGCCCCGGCTTCACCGGTGCAGCTGCTTTAGCAGCTATGCCGCAGTTAAGGCTGGTGCAGGCCTGGTAGCGCTTTATACTCCGCTCAGCAGCCGTGATGTGCTGGCGGGCAAGCTCACGGAGGTTATGGTACACGGACTGCTGGAGCGTATGCCCGGTATCCTTGGCGGCGGCGCAACAGGCGATGTAGTTAAAAATGCTAATGCTGCCGATGTACTGGCAATCGGCCCCGGCTTAGGCACAAGCGAAAGCACACAGCAGGTGGTGCGTGATATCCTGCTGCAGGTGCAGGTACCTGTTGTTATTGATGCGGACGCATTAACAGCATTACAGGGACATACAGAAATTTGAGCGAGATGCAGGCAGCAAAGGATCTGACTCCGCATCCCGGTGAGATGGCACGTCTTATCGGCAAGGAAATCAGCGAAATTAATGCTGACCGTATCAATATTGCAGCACAATATGCTAAAGAATGGAATGCTGTGCTGGTGCTCAAGGGAGCGCCGACCGTTATTGCCTGCCCGGACGGCACTGTTTATGTCAACAGCACAGGCTCCAGTGCTTTGGCTACAGGTGGCAGCGGTGATGTGCTGACAGGTATTATTGCCGGTCTGGCAGCGCAGGAGATTACTCTGCAGGAGGCTGCTGTGTGCGGTGTTTATCTGCACGGAAAGGCTGCGGATATCAGCGGTATTGATATCGGGCTGGCAGCAGGTGAGCTGGCGCAGCTTTTGCCGGAGGCTCGCTGTGAGGTTTTGAAGGGTAATTAATGCTTTACCGGTAATTTTGTTTACAGACTTCTGTAATTAGTGTTAAAATAAATTGTTGAAGTAAAATCTTCGGTAAGAGTGTGTAAGTTTGCGAGGTGGAACTATTGCGCAAGATTTTCCTGCTGACGCTGCTGGCCTGCTGTATGCTTTTAGGCGCGGTTGCTCAGGCGGCGCAGATAACAGATGTAAAATGGGGTGTCAATAAAGCAGACGTTCTGCGTATTGTTGTTGATGTAACGGATACTGCAGGCTATGCTGTTGATATGGAAGGCGATACGCTGAATCTGACGGTGAATGCTGATAAGGGAGCGCAGGTGTCGCATAGTAAGGCTGTAAAAAGCTCTTTGGCTGATTCCTTGAAAATTGTGGATAAAGGCAGCTATACGGTGGTGCGTGTACCGCTGAAACAGCGCCTGCTGGAAAAAAGCTATAAGGCTTTCGTCTTAAAGAAGGATCCTGCAACAGGCCGTCCTTTCCGCGTAGTGCTTGATGTTACGCCGCGCCAGACTTCCTACAGCGGTTCCGGTGCTGCAACCACCGTTGTAAGCAACAGACTGGTAGTAAGCAACCGTCCGACAAAAAATAATAGCAGTATCAAGAAAAATACCATTATAAAAACAAGTACCGCAGCGGATAAGAAAGCGGATAAAAAGAAGAGCAGCAGTAAAAAGAAAAACGATAATAAGAAAAATACTGCTGCTGCCAAAACAGAAACAACAGTAAATAAACCGGTTAATAAATCTGATACTGATAAGCTTGCGGTAATCAAAGGAAACGGCAGGTTTAGTACAAGCGGCGGTCTTGACGGTAAAATTATTACCTTAGATGCAGGCCATGGCGGCAGCGATCCGGGCGCTATCGGCAGTGATGGTACGAAGGAAAAAAATATTACTCTGCCAATTACCAAAATGCTTAAGGAAATCCTGGAAGATAAAGGTGCCAAGGTTTATATGACGCGTACTACCGATGTTGATGTATTCGGACCTAATGCCAGTGATGCAGAGGAACTGCAGGCACGTGTAAACGTTGGCGAAAAATATAATTCGGATATGTTCGTCAGCCTGCATATTAATTCTTCGGTCAATAAAAATGTTGGTGGTTTTTCTACATACTACTATCCGAAAACCGATAATGATTTGCGCTTAGCCCAAAATATCCAAAATAAGCTGGCTGCTAATTTTGGTGTAGATGATTTGGGTGTACGTCAGGCAAACTTTTATGTTATCAAGCGTATCAGTATGCCGGCAGTTTTGGTAGAAATGTGCTTCATCAGTAATGAAAAGGAGCTGACCTTGATGAAGGGACAATGGTTCCAAAAGAAGACGGCTCGTCTGATTGCTGAAGGCATTGAAAAATATTTTGCATAATACGGAGGCGGCAAGAATGAGAAAGCTAATTTTATTGATGCTGCTTTTGTGTGCAGTAATAGCAAGCGGTTGCAGTGAAAATGTTCCGCCGAAAGAGGATGCTAAGAATGCGGCAACTGCTGCAGTGCAGGAAAAAAAGGATATCAGCTTTATTGTTTATCGTGCAGCTTCCGATGGCAGCGAAAAGCTGTTACCGGAAAAAATTACGATGAAGGATAACGGCAAAAGTTTGCCGGAAAATGCTTTGATTGCCTTGGTGACTACTAAACCGCAGGACGCGAAGATGGATGATGTTGTACCTATCGGTACTAAGGTGCGCAGTCTTAAAATTGAGCAGGACGGCACTGCCTATGCTGATTTTACGCGCGAGCTGGCAAAGAAGGGACAAGGCTCCTATGGTGAGATGATGCTTTGCTACGCTATTACCAATACCTTGACAGAATTTCCGGAAATTAAGCGGGTACAAATTCTGATAGAAGGTAAAAAGGCTATTACCTTGAGTGGTCATATGGATATTGAGGATCCGCTGACGCGTAATACGACTTTACTGTAAAAACAAAGAAGCGGTACTGGTAATTCTGGTGCCGCTTTTTCAAATTATTGATTACTATGGCAAATACTTTTGCCAAATGTGAGGAGAGTTGGTTATGGAATTTTATTTGCAGGACAGCGCTGCAACCGAAGCCTTGGGAAGACTTTTGGGCAAGCACGCAGCAAGCGGTGACGTTTTCTGCCTGAGCGGTGACCTGGGCGCTGGCAAAACACTGCTCAGCCGTGGTGTTGCTGTGGCCTTGGGGGCTGAGGCTGAGGATGTCAACAGTCCGACCTTTGCTATCATGAATGTCTATCAGGGGCGTGAGCTGGAAATAAGGCATTTTGATTTATATCGCCTCAACCGTCCGGAGGAGCTGGAGGACATCGGCTTTGAGGAATATGCCGGAGGCGATGGTGTAACATTGATTGAATGGGCTGAGCTGTTCAAGGAGGAGCTGCCGGAGGAATATCTGCGGATTACTTTGCTGCATGATGGTGAAGGCCGTCGTGCCGTGCTGCAGGCTCAGGGTGAAAGATATGAAAAACTGCTGCGGGAGGTAGAAGAAGATGCTGACTTTGGCAATTGATACGGCCACCAAGGTGTGCACGATTGCATTATGCCGTGATAAGGAAATTTTAGCTGAATATACGATAAATATGGGGATGACACATAGTGAAGGCTTGCTGCCGCAATTAGACCAGCTGCTGCAGCGTACCGGCGTACAAAAGCAGGATATTGAGCTTTTGGCTGTCAGCATGGGACCGGGTTCCTTTACCGGCCTGCGTATCGGTCTGGCAACGGCAGAGGCTATGGCCTACAGCTGGCAGTGCTGTCTGCACGGAGTTGATACTTTAAAGGCTATGGCTTATAATATTCAGCTTGAAGGCAGGGTGCTGTCACCGGTGCTGGATGCGCAAAAGGGCAATTTTTATCAGGCCTTATATGAATGGCGCAATGGTGAGCTTGTAGAGCTGGCACCTGTTGAGGTTGTCAGTGCGGAAAAAGCGTTGGAAAGAATTGCGTTGCAGGGAACCCCTGCGTTGCTTTTGGGCGAGTGCAGCAAGCTTGCGAAAAACGGTCTGCCTGATTTTATCAGCGTGGCACCCGAAGCGCTGCGTATGCCCAAGGGAAGCTCTGTAGCATTGGCTGCCTTGGCAGAATTTGATGCAGAAAACGATAAGAAAATTTTTGGCCTGGAGCCATACTATATCAGAAGATCGGAGGCTGAGGAATTGTGGGAGAAGAAGCACAAGCAACAATAAGCTTCAGAGCAATGACGGAAACAGATATTCCGGCATTGGTTGCCATAGAAGCACAATCCTTTTATGATGCCTGGAATGAAAATATGCTGCGTAATGAAATAGCCAACGAGCTGACTACCTATCTGGTAATGGAATATGCCGGCAAGCTGGTCGGTTATGCCGGCTTTTGGCTGGTGGCAGGCGAAGCGCAGATTACCCGTGTTGCTGTCGCCGATGAAGAACGCGGCCAGGGCTATGGCACGCGTCTGACGGCGGCGTTGGTCAACAAGGCTTGGGAGCTTGGCGCTACGGCTATGACGCTGGAGGTGCGCGAGGGCAATATTGCCGCGCAGAAGGTTTATCTGACCTGTGGCTTTGCCAGCGAAGGCATTCGTCCGAATTATTACGAAGACAATCATGAAAATGCAGTTATAATGTGGCTGTATAAAGAAGGAGCAGGCCATGAATAAAGAGCAGAAGGATGTATATATTTTAGGTATTGAAAGCAGCTGCGATGAAACTGCGGCTGCCGTAGTAAAGAACGGGCGTGAGGTACTGAGCAACATTATCTCCTCCCAAATCGTTATTCACCGCAAATTCGGCGGCGTTGTGCCGGAAATTGCTTCGCGTAAGCATATCGAGAATATTATGCCTGTTATTGACGAGGCTTTATCTCAGGCTGGCGTCGGCATGGAGCAGATAGATGCTGTTGCCGTTACCTATGGACCTGGTCTGGTCGGCGCGCTGCTTGTCGGCCTTTCGGCCGCTAAGGCTCTGGCCTGGGCAACGGATAAACCATTGATAGGTGTCAACCATCTCGAAGGCCATGTGTTTGCCAACTTTTTGGCAGACAGCGAGCTGAAGCCGCCGTTCATGGCGCTGGTTGTCAGCGGCGGACACACGGCATTGCTGAAGGTTACCGGCTATAACAGCTTTGAGCTTTTGGGACAGACTCGTGATGACGCGGCAGGCGAAGCCTTCGACAAGATTGCCCGCGTTATGGGATTGCCTTATCCCGGCGGTCCGGAAATTGAGCGCTTGGCATTGGGCGGCAATGACCATGCTATTGATTTTCCGGTAGCACGTCTGGATAAGCCTTATGAATTCAGCTTCAGCGGTCTGAAATCCGCCGTAATCAATTATCTGCATAATCAGCAGCAGGCAGGCCGTGAGGTGAACCGCAGCGATGTTGCGGCATCCTTCCAGCGTGCGGTTGTTGATGCATTGGTTAAGGAAGCGGTGCATGCAATGCAGCATACAGGCTACAATAAAATTGTGCTGGCCGGCGGCGTTTCTGCCAATAAAACTTTGCAAAACACACTGGCAAAGGCTATGGAGGAGATTGGTGCCCAGCTGGTGCATCCGACGCCGATTTTGTGTACCGATAATGCTGTAATGATTGCCTGCCGCGGTTATTTTATGTATCAGGCCGGTAGCTTCAGTCCATTGGATTTGAACGCTAATCCATCATTGAAATTAGGCTAAACAAGTGTCTTTTATAGTGCATAAGCCTGTGGATATTGTGGATAAACGGGCAATATCCACATATAAGCGCATTAATGTTGTGGAAAAGCTTGTGGATATAGTGGATAAAATAGTGGATTAATCAGAAAAAGCTGTGGAAAGGACAACAGCAGGAAGAAGAGGGGAAACATGCTGAGCAATTTAACAGCAGAACAAAGAAACAGTTTACAAGCTATGCCACAAGTACTCGGTCTGGCGGCAGATATAGCACATGCTGCTGTGATGATTTATCTGCCGGGAGAGAATAAAAAGTTTTTTAATGTTTATAAGCAGGAGCAGCCGATGACACAGGTCGGAAATGTGCGCCCGGATATGACTGGCCGACGTGTACGTGCGGTTGAAGAGCCGCTCGTTGCGCGTGTGCTGCAAAAAAATGTGCCTGTTAACGGCAAGCGTGAATGGGCTTTGGGCATGTTCAACAGTCTGAAGGTTTTTCCGCTGCGTGACAGCCGCGGACATTGCTACGGTGCCGTCAGCTTTGAAAGTGCTGCTCCCGATGATATTATTATTGCGCAGTCGCTGGAGCTTTTGTGTAATCTGCGGCAGGATGTGAGCAATAACAGCAATTATCGGCGACTGCTGCCTTCTGACGGCATTATGGTAGTAGATGCCAACAGAGTGATTGTTGCTGCCAACAACCGTGCGCGTCATATGTTTGATGTTATGGATATTTCTCATCTTGTAGGCTGTCGTACAAATGATGTTGCTATCAACTGGCCGTTGGTCGGGATGGTTATGGAAACAGGCACGGCGGAAAGCAAGGAATTTACGATGCATGGCATTTTGCTTTCCATACGTATTCTGCCGGTAATTCCCAGGCCTAAGGCCGGGTGTGCTATTGTCATTTTGCAGGATATTACCGAGCTGCGCAAAAAGGATGAGGAGCTGCTGATAAAATCTGTGGTAATTAAAGAGATTCATCACCGTGTAAAGAACAATTTGCAGACCATCGCCAGTCTGCTGCGCCTGCAGGAGCGTCGCGCGCAGTGTGAAGAAACCAAAATAGTTTTGCGTGACTGTGTTAACAGAGTTAACAGTATTGCTATTGTGCATGAGTATCTTTCGCAGCAGGATACCGGTCTGATTGATGTCGGTAAGGTGGCCAAGGGAATTTATCAGGCAATTATCAGCAGTATGCTGCATCCGGAATTTATCCTGCATGCCGATTTTAAAGCAGATCCTGTACAGCTGCCGTCTGATAAGGCAACAAGCATCGCTTTGATTCTCAACGAATTATTGCAGAATACTATAGAACATGCTTACGAAGGACGCATGAGTGGCAGCCTTAAGGTGCGCTTTGCGGAAGAAAGCAAGCGTTATGTTTTATCGATTGCCGATGACGGTGTAGGTCTTCCGGAAGGATTTTCTTTAAACAGCAGCCGTCAAAGCTTAGGATTGAAAATTATCAAGACTATGGCGGAAGCAGACCTGCAGGGAAGCTTTAGCTTAGCGAATCGTGATGATGGCGGTACACTTGCTTTAGTAACAATTCCAAAGGGGGGGACTGGAAGATGTTAAATAAACTGAGAATCTTATTGGCAGATGACGAAGCTATTTTGCGTCTTGATTTGCGCGAAATGCTGGCGGATGCCGGTCATGAAATAGTAGGCGAGGCAGCCAACGGACAGGAGGCAGTAAAGCTTGCTGCGGAATTGAAGCCTGATTTTATTATTATGGATGTTAAAATGCCGATTATGGACGGCATTACGGCGGCAAAAATTATTGCTGCCGATAATATTACGCCGGTATTGCTGCTTACAGCTTACAGTCAGCAGGATATTGTTGAGCAGGCATCGGATGCAGGCGTTATCGCTTATCTGGTTAAGCCTGTACGTGAGGAACAGCTTTTCCCGGCGATGGAGATTGCGGCCAAACGCTTTCAGGAAATGCATAAGCTTAATTTGGAGCTTGATAAGCTGAAGGAAAGCCTGGAGAACCGTAAGCTGTTGGATCGTGCCAAGGGTATTCTGATGGCAGCGCACGGAATGACGGAGCAGGAAGCATACCGTAAGATGCAGCAGTTCAGTATGGCTAAACGCATCAGCTTAAAGGAGCTGGCGGAAAGCATTATTGCAGCTGCGGCCAAAAGACAACAATGAGCTGAAAGGGCAGTGTGAACTGCTCTTTTTTTGTGCCCAAGCGAAAATTTGGGCCTGCGAAGCAAAAAAACAAGGCGCTGAAGCGGAATTTTGAGGGCATGAAGCAGAAAATGCGACAAATTTGTAAAAAATAGTGAAAAAGTACTTGCAATTTTTCCTAATATGGATATAATAAGAATTGTGGTTAGCACTCAGAGTAAATGAGTGCTAATAACCAAGAAGCAAATTACTCTCACGTAAGTAAGAATACTCGAAAGGGGTTATAAAAATGTTAAAACCATTAGCTGATCACGTAATTGTAGAGGTTGTAGAAGTAGAAGAAAAAACTGCCAGTGGCATTTTCCTGCCGGATACTGCAGTAAAAGAAAAACCGCAACAGGGCAAGGTTCTGGCTGTAGGCAGAGGCAAATACAGCGACAACGGCACTCTGATTAAACCTGAAGTAAAAGTTGGCGATGAAGTTATCTTCGCAAAATACAGCGGTACTCCTGTTAAACATCAAGGTAAGGATTACCTGATTCTCAGCGAACGCGATATCTTAGCTACAATTGAGAAGTAACATAAAAACTGTAATTAATTTGTAATTGAATTTTCAAAGGAGCGATATAAAATGGCTAAACAAATTCTGTTTAATGAAGAAGCTCGTCGTAGCCTGGAGCGTGGCGTAAATGCTCTGGCTGACGCTGTAAAAGTAACCCTCGGTCCTAAAGGCCGTAACGTTGTACTGGAAAAGAAATTCGGCGCACCGACCATCACCAATGACGGTGTAACCATTGCCCGCGACATCGAACTGGAAGATCCGTTTGAAAACATGGGCGCACAGCTGGTTAAAGAAGTATCCATCAAAACCAATGATGTTGCCGGTGACGGCACCCCACTGCTACCGTTCTGGCACAGGCTATGATTAACGAAGGCATGCGCAACGTTGCTGCCGGCGCTAACCCGATGGTTCTGAAAAAAGGTATCAAAAAAGCAGTTGACGTACTGGTTGACGAACTGAAAAATGTTTCCCAAAAAGTTGAAACCAAGGCTGCAAAAGCACAAGTTGCTTCTATCTCCGCAGCTGACGATGAAATTGGTAACCTGATTGCCGACGCTATGGAAAAAGTTGGCGACGACGGTGTTATTACTGTTGAAGAATCCAAGACCATGGAAACTCATCTGGAAACTGTTGAAGGCATGCAGTTCGACCGTGGCTACATTTCCCCGTATATGGCAACCGATGCTGATAAAATGGAAGCTGTACTGAGCAATCCGTACGTATTCATTACTGATAGAAAAATCACCATGATTGCCGACATTATGCCGGTTCTGGAAAAAGTTGTTCAAAACGGCGGCGAACTCTTAATCATCGCTGAAGATGTTGAAGGCGAAGCACTGGCAACCCTGGTTGTTAACAAACTGCGTGGCACCTTCAAGGCTGTTGCTGTTAAAGCTCCTGGCTTCGGCGACCGTCGTAAAGCAATGCTGCAGGATATCGCTACTCTGACCGGTGCAACCGTTATCAGTGAAGAAGTTGGCCGTAAACTGGACAGCGCAAGCATGGCAGACCTTGGCCGCGCAGGTCAGGTTCGTGTAACCAAAGAATTGACCACTATCGTTGATGGCCTGGGTGATAAAGATGCTATTGCTGCACGCGTTGCTCAAATCCGTGCACAAATTCCGGAAACCACTTCTGATTTCGATAAAGAAAAACTGCAAGAACGTCTGGCTAAACTGGCCGGTGGCGTAGCTGTTATCAAAGTCGGCGCTGCTACCGAAGTTGAGCTGAAAGATAAAAAACTGCGCATTGAAGATGCTCTGAACGCTACCCGCGCTGCTGTTGCTGAAGGCATTGTTGCCGGCGGCGGTACTGCTCTGCTGCAAGTACAGCCTGCTCTGGCAAAAATTAAAGCTACCGGCGATGAGAAGACCGGCGTAGAAATCGTTAAACGCGCTATTGAAGAGCCTGTTCGTCAAATCGCTTACAACGCTGGCCTGGAAGGCGCTGTTATCGTTGATACTATCAAACGCAGCCGCAAAGGCTATGGCTTCAACGCTCTGACCGAAGAGTATGTTGACATGATCGAAGCAGGTATCGTTGACCCGACTAAGGTTACCAGAAGCGCACTGCAAAATGCTGCAAGCATCGCTTCTATGGTTTTGACCACTGAATCCATCGTAGCTGACAAACCTGCTAAGGAAGGCGCTGCTATGCCGGCAATGCCTCCGATGGGTGGCGGCATGCCCGGTATGATGTAAGCTGCAGACCGGATGTCAAAACTGTATAATATAGCTTGAGTAGGCTATAGATAGCACACCCTGTTACTAATTTGGTAGCAGGGTGTGCTTTTTTGTTACAAAAAAGCTGATGTGGAAAATTTTCTAGGTATTAGTGTATTCTAATTATGTTTTTTTGCTGGCAAATATGCTATAATAATTTCATTCTATAGACAGAAGGAGCTGTTGATAATGGGTGAAGCTGCAGCCGAAAAAGATTTTTACTGGAAGCTGTTTAAATCGACCTTTATAATTAGTGCCTTTACTATCGGCGGCGGTTTTGTAATCATTCCGTTGCTGAAGGCCAAATTTGTTGATGAGTATAAATGGATGGATGATAAGGAAGCACTGAACCTTGTGGCGATTGCGCAGTCTGCGCCGGGTGTTGTGGCAGCCAATGCGGCAATCAGCATGGGCTACAAGCTTGGCGGTATCCGCGGTACGCTTACTGCTTTGCTGGCAACTATTCTGCCGCCGCTGATTACCCTGAGCGCTATTTCCTACGCTTATGATGCCTTTGCACATAACCAGTATATTCAGCTTGTTTTGAAGGGCATGCAGTGCGGCGCGACGGCTATTATCATCAATGTAGCGATTGACCTGCTCAAAAAGGAGCTGAAGAAAAAATTGGCACTGCCGCTTTTGATTATTGTCGGTACCTTCATTGCCAATTATTTCTTTAATGTAAATCTGATGTATGCAGTAATTGTGGATGCTGTTATCGGCTTCTTCCTGCTGCGTGACAAAAAGTACGCGTAAGGAGGTAGTGAGATGTATATTTATTGGGAGCTTTTCTGGAGCTTTGTCAAGGTTGGAGCCTTTTGCGTCGGCGGCGGTTATGCTTCTATGCCGTTGATTCAGGCGGAGGTTATTGAAAATCATGCATGGATGACTATGCCGCAGTTTATTGATATTTTTACGATTTCGCAGATGACACCGGGCCCTATCGGTATCAATGCGGCGACGTTCGTCGGTACGAAAGTTGCAGGTTTGCCCGGTGCTGTTGCGGCAACTGTGGGCTTTGTTTTCCCGTCGGTGTTCATTGTACTGGCACTCGCAAAATTATTCTTTAAATATGGCGATATCGGTCCGATTCGCGGTATTCTGAACGGTCTGCGTCCTGCGGTTGTGGCACTCATCTGCTCTGCCGGACTGAGCTTTGTAATGCTGGCGCTGTGGAATACTGAAACACTGCCGAAGGATTTTACCAAGGTGGATTTGCTTGGCTGTATCGTGCTGCCGATTTCCCTGTGGTGTATCCGTCATAAGGTAAGCGTTATCCGTACACTGTGCATGAGCGGTGTTTTGGGCTTGATTTTGGGGATTGCGGGTATTCGCTGATAATTAATGTAATAGCGCGCTGCGCTGTGAGCTTCGGCTTGCGGCATGGCGTGCTTTTTGTTACACTCATGTTAACTTAAGTAAATTAACGGTTGACGCAAGCGAAATTCTGCTATATAATAGATACAGTTAACCAACGAAGTGCATCGGTTAACTACTAAGGTTAGGGATGTGAATTACAATGCAAAAAATTATTGCACTGGCCGATAAGGTTTTAAACGGTCAGGATATTACTAAAGAAGAAGCTGAATTTTTGATTAACGTGAGCGATGACGACACCATGCTGCTTTTGGCCATGGCTGACAAGATTCGCCAAAAATATGCCGGCGATGCTGTTGACTGCTGTGCAATCATCAACGGCCGCAGCGGTAAATGCAGCGAGAACTGCAAGTTCTGCGCACAATCCGCACATTATCATACCGGTGTTAAGGAATACGGTCTGCTGAGCGAAGAGGAAATCTTCAATGCAGCTAAAAAAGCTAAGGAAGCAGGCGCTGTACGCTTCTCCATCGTTACCAGCGGTCGCGGACAGAGCAAGGCCGATGACTTTGAAAATATCTGCCGTACCCTGAAACGTATTAAAGAAGAACTGCACATTGAAGTTTGCGCTTCTTTGGGCATTTTGACTGTAGAGCAGGCAAAAGAGCTGCGCAAAGCCGGTGTAACCCGCTATCATTCCAATCTGGAAACCGCAGGCAGCAATTTCCCGAATATCTGCAGCACTCATACCTATGCTGATAAATTTGTTACCATCAAAAATGCACAGGCTGCCGGCCTGCGCGTTTGTAGCGGTGGCATTTTAGGACTTGGCGAAACACGTGAGCAGCGTGTAGAATGGGCCTTCACTCTGAAGGAGCTTGGTATTGACAGCGTACCTCTGAATATGCTGACTCCGATTCCAGGCACTCCGTTTGAAAACAACAAACCGCTGCCGCCGTTGGAAATTCTGCGTGCGTTCGCTGTTTTCCGTTTTGTTCTGCCGAAGGCACAAATCCGTACCGCAGGCGGTCGCGAAGTAAACCTGCGTGACCTGCAGGCACTGGCACTCAATGGCGGTGCAAGCGGCATTATGATGGCGGTTATCTGACTACTGCCGGCCGCGGTACTGACCGCGATATGCAGATGCTCAAGGATCTTGATCGTCCGCGCAGCATGCCGAATCTTGATTAATTAGTTTTCCATGAATTTTTAATACAATCTTACACCTTAAAATCTCAAAAAGATAAGCAGACTGGAGTTGCGATCAGTCTGCTTATTTTTTTATGCGTGCGTGATAACGCACCGTCTTCCGCATCACCAATCAATATCATCAATCCATCATTTATTTGCTTACGCACTGCCCTCTACGGCAAATTTTATGATATAATATAATTTACTAATGACTTTCAAGAGGTGAAGCAAAATGCAGTCACACTTTCTTATTATTACCGGTATGTCCGGTGCAGGCAAAACGCAGGTTGTGCGTACCCTGGAGGATTTAAATTTCTTTTGCATTGACAATTTGCCGGCAACCTTGATTCCTAAGTTTGCGGAGCTGTGCCGTCAGACCTCGGAAGAAAAAGTAGCTCTTGTTGTTGATATCCGTGGCGGACGCTTTTTTGATAAGCTGCTGCAGGTTTTGGATGAGATGGAGGCCAGCGGCCAAAAATATGAGCTGCTGTTTTTGGATGCTTCCGATGCGACACTGGTGCGCCGTTACAAGGAAACGCGTCGTCGTCATCCCTTGGGTGAGCGCAATACCTTGCTGAAGAATATTACCTGTGAGCGTGAATTGCTTGATCCGCTGCGCGAAAAGGCTACGCATATTATTGATACCTCGACGCTGACAACGGCACAGCTGAAGGCTAAGGTAACGGAAATGTTTGGCGAGGGCTCTTCTAAAGAGCGTATGGGCATTGTTGTGCGTTCGTTCGGCTTCAAGCATGGCCTGCCGCTGGACAGTGACTTGGTGCTTGATGTACGCTTTTTGCCGAATCCGTTTTATGTGGAGGAGCTGCGCAATATGACTGGCAACGACCGCCCGGTAGCGGATTTTATCTGCCGCTATCCGCAGACCTTCCATTATCTTAAGCTGGAGGAGCAGCTGCTTGATTTTCTTGTACCGCAATATATTAACGAAGGCAAGGCACAGCTTGTTATCAGCGTAGGCTGCACAGGCGGACAGCACCGCAGCGTTTTTATTGCCAATAAATTGTACGAATATCTGCGTGAAAAGGGTTACAGCGTTGATGTGACGCATCGTGATATTCCTCACAGAAAGTAAGGGAGGAGCCTAATGGGTTGGATTAGTTGGCTGTGTCCCGGCATTAATTTGAAGCGCTGGCTGCTGCTTTTTGCGGTAGGTGTACTTTTATGTGCTTTGGGACTGGCTTTGTTTTTTAATTATCAGCTGATGGGCAAGGCGGAAGAGCTGCTCTTCCAGATGACCTATCTGACAACAGGACGCTATTCAAACGGCCTGATTATGACGATGGGCGTGGGCTTTCTTATCGTGGGCTTTGCTATTATGGTGTACGGAACACGCCGCTTAATCAGTTCGGTAGTATCTGTTGTAGTGCCCGACAAAAACGGTTCATTGATGGAAACGATTTTTATGCAGCGCAAGCTGACACGTGGCCCGGCTATTACCGTTGTCGGCGGAGGTACCGGTTTGTCGACGCTGCTGCGCGGCATGAAGTATATCACCAATAACTGTACGGCCGTAGTAACAACTGCTGATGACGGCGGTTCTTCCGGACGTCTGCGCAAGGAGCTGGGTATTATTCCTCCCGGTGATTTGCGTAACTGCCTGACAGCTTTGGCTGACCGCGAGCCGCTGATGGAACGCTTGATGCAGTACCGCTTTCAGGGTGATTCTCCGCTTGCAGGCCATTGCTTCGGCAATCTGTTTATTGCGGCGATGGCACAGGCCGAGGGCGGCATGGAGGCCGGACTCAATGCTACGAGCCAGATTCTTAAGGTGCGCGGCAGGGTTATTCCGTCTACGCTGGAGGATATCCGTCTGCAGGCGTGGATGACTGACGGCAGCATTGTGACAGGCGAATCCGAGATTCCCAAGGTGCGCAAGCATATTAAGAAGATGATGATGCTGCCGGCGGATGCACAGGCGGCAAACGGAGCTATCGATGCAATTTTAAACGCCGATTTGCTTATTTTCGGACCGGGCAGCCTGTATACCAGTGTTATTCCCAACCTGTTGGTTGAGGGAATCCGTGATGCTGTTGTACGGTCGCAGGCAATCAAAATTTACATCTGTAATGTTATGACACAGCCTGGCGAAACTGACGGCTATGGTGCTTATGACCATGTGCAGGCGTTGGTTGACCATGTCGGTACGCAGTTTTTGGATTACGCTATTGTAAATTCCCAGGATGTTACGTCGGAGCAGCTGCGTCAGTATGATGCAGAGGGTTCACGTCCGATTACGCCGGATATTGATAAAATCCGCAGTCTGGGAATTACGGTTGTACCGGCGCGTCTGATAAGTAAGGATGATCTAGTGCGCCATGATCCGCGTAAATTAGCGCGTGTGCTTATTGCTTTGATTTATCGTCTGCGTCTTTTTGGGCGCGGTATGCAGTTCTTTGATTACTTCTTTATGCGTGCAGGCATGAAGAAGCTGTGCAAACAAAAATAAAACCAGATACAGGCTGAGAAGGGAGGAGTCTGCTTGTCTTTTTCCAATGATGTAAAAAATGAATTATCTCGTATAGAAACTAACGATGCGACCGGTGACAAAGCAGAGCTGCTCGGTCTTTTGCGTATGAGCGGTGCAATTGTTATCCGCGGTATGAATATAGGTATCCACTTTTCTACAGAAAATGCTGCTTTGGCCAGACGTGTACTGCAGCTGTTGAAGAGCAATTATCAAGTGCAGACGGAGGTAGTTATTACCCGTTCACGCCGCTTGAAGAAGAATAACCGTTATCAGGTACATGTAGTGCCGGCGCCGCAGGTAAGCAAGGCGCTGAACGAGCTGCAGCTCTTAAGTGTAGAGGGCGATTTAAAAAATCCGTTGCTCTCGCATCATGAAGGCAAGCGTACCTTTTTGCGCGGAGCCTTTTTGGGCGGTGGCAGTATCAGCCGTCCGGCAAGTGATTATCATTTGGAGATGGTTACCGGCAACGAGGATTTTGCGCAGACGATTATTAAGGTTATGCAGAGCTTTTCCTTGAAGGCTAAGCTGACCGACAGAAAAAACGAGTATATTGTTTATCTGAAGGATGGCGAAAGCATTATCAGCTTTTTGAGCGTTATCGGTGCGCATAATGCGATGATGGAGCTGGAAAATGTCCGCATTGTCAAAGAAATGCGCAACAATGTCAATAGAGCGGTAAATTGTGAAACTGCGAACCTGAACAAGGTGGTTAAGGCTGCCGTGCGTCAGGTAAGCTGTATCCATTATATTGATGAGCATATGGGACTGAGCGAGCTGCCTCAGGGATTGCAGGATACGGCGCGTCTGCGACTGCAGTATCCGGATGTATCGTTAAATGATTTGGTGGAATACTCCGGTGGCCTGGGTAAATCCGGCATAAATCATCGTTTGAAAAAGCTGCAGGATATTGCAGTAGGTTTAGGTATGGAATTGGAGAAAGCAGATAAATGATTAAGAAAGTATGCTTAGTATTCCTGGCGCTGGTTGTCGTACTTTTGGCGGCTGCAGGTGTTGCATGGAAGCTTAACGGCGAGCGTTGGCAGCAGGAATATGCGGCCTTTAGGAAAACCGGTGCACCGGTACTGATGTATCACGCTGTCGGTCCGGAAGAAGGAGCAGATTGGCCTAGAACGCTGATTATGAAGCCGGAGCTGTTTGAAGCGCATTTGCAGTACCTGAAGGAGCAGGGCTACACGATTGTGACGGTAGCAGAGCTGGCAGAGCGTCTGCAGCAGGGAAAAAGTGTAGATAAGTATGTTGCCTTGAGCTTTGATGATGGCTATAAGAATAATCACAGTGTAGTGCTGCCGTTATTGCAGAAATATGATGCCAAAGGTTCTTTCTTTGTCATCAATAGGGACATCGGCGATGAGCTGCATATGAATGAGCAGGAAATCAAGGAGCTTATTGCTGCCGGTATGGAGCTTGGCTCGCATACCTACAGCCATAATCCGTTGGCTGCTATCGATGAAAAATATTTGGTGTGGGAAACGGATACGTCACGTTATTGGCTGAAGAAAAAATTTGACGGCTATATCGTACGTACTTTGGCTTATCCTAACGGCAGCTATAACGATAGAGTTATTGATGCAGCGAAAAAATACGGTTTTTACAGGGCGCTGACTGGTCATGTAGGTGTTAATACAGCGGCGACTTATCAAAAGGCACCTTTCGAAATGTATCGCGTAACCGTTGCTGATGACGGTAACGGACTTGAAGGCTTCAAGAAACGCCTGGAGCAGGCATATTTCTTCGGCTTTTTGCAGACCAAGGGCATTGATATCAATATTGTGCGCGACATATTTGTGCGGTAAGGAAAATTGGCATTGGTCCAAATTTTGGGGTTGGGCTGTTACCTGAGTGTGGGTCGACCTAGTCCGTAGTTGTGGGTAGACCTATTACAATATGTGGGTCGGGCTAGTACAAATTTTGTGGTCGACCTAGTCCATGCTATTGGGTTTCAATGGCTAGAGCGTATTGCTCCAGCCATTTTCGTCTTTAAAGAG
>ERZ791624.872-NODE-872-length-17401-cov-2.303874_pt1 | contig 17401 bp, 6 predicted proteins | sample MGYA00510058_ERZ791624 | MGnify/ENA primary metagenome ERZ791624 (study PRJEB30046, sample SAMN00715158) | human gut metagenome | study: EMG produced TPA metagenomics assembly of the A metagenome-wide association study of gut microbiota in type 2... | reverse complement strand
GGCAGAGTGCGGACGGCAGCGTGCATATGCTGCTGCGCAGCAGCGAGGGCTTTGTCTATCGCAGCGATTCTGCGGATGACGGCGAAACCTGGTGCAGTGCCTACGCTTTGAGTCTGCCAAACAATAACAGCGGTCTTGACTTGGTGCGGACTGCCGGCGGTGTACTCTACTTGGTGTGCAATCCGGTGGCTGCCAACTGGGGTCAGCGTTCTCCCTTAAGTCTGTTCCAATCTACAGATGACGGTGCGAGCTGGCAAAAGCTGTTTGACCTGGAAACAGAGCCTGCGGAATTTTCCTATCCGGCGATTATTGCCGAAGGGGAAAATATTATTATCACTTACACCTATAAACGTTGCAACATTGCTTGTGTAAAATTGAGCGCGGATGAACTTGTTACCCTTTAAATTTAAAATATAAGGAGATGTAAGACAATGAAGAAAATTTTAGTTGTGCTGATGGCTATGCTGACCATGGCTGTTATGCTTACCGGCTGCGGCGGCGACAGCAAAAAAGCAGCTTATCCTGCAGACGGAGATATTTCCGTAATTATTCCTAAGGCTCCGGGCGGTGGTACCGATATCTCTGCCAGAGGTCTGATTCAGTTCGTGGAAAAAGAGCTGAAGGGCAGCAAATTTGTTCCCGTAAACAAACCCGATGGCGGCGGTGTAACCGGCATGGTAGAGCTGGCTAACGCTAAACCCGACGGCCATACTCTGGGCATGGTTACCGTTGAGCTGGCTATGTTCCCGCATCAGGGCAAATGCAAAAACACCTATAAGGATTACGCAGCTATCTGCGCTCCGATTGCAGCTCCGGCAGCTTTGATTGTGCCGAAGGATGCTCCTTATAACAGTGTAGACGAATTCGTAGCCTTTGCTAAGGCAAACCCCGGCAAGGTGAAGATGGGTAACTCCGGTATCGGCGCTATCTGGCATATTGCCGCACTTTCCTTTGAAGAAGAATTCGGCGTACAGTTCAAGCATGTTCCGTATCTGAAAGGATCTGCTGACATTGCTGCTGCTCTGGCAGGCAAGCACATCGATGCAACTTTGGCTGACCCGTCTGTTTTCAAGAGCCAGGTAGATGCAGGCAACCTGAAGATTCTTGCTGTTATGGCTGACACCCGCAGCGTAATCTATCCGGATGTTCCGACCTTCAAAGAGCTGGGCCACAACATGACTGTTCGCGCTTGGGCAGCACTGGTTGCTCCTAAGGATACTCCGAAAGAAAAGCTGGAAGCTCTGCGCGCTGCTGCTAAAAAGGTTTGCGAATCCAAGGAATTTAAGGATTATTTCATGAAACAGGGTATCGACCCTACCTGCATTATCGGTGCCGATGCTGATAAGATGATGGCTGAAGACCATGCAATGTATGAAAAATTCCTGAAGAAAGCAAAATAAAATCGCTGTAAGGCGTAAATGAAAATGCCGACGCTGTAACCCAGAAGGTTGCGGACGTCGGCGTTTTTGTTGGTTGACGTACATTATGGAAAATAGTAAAGTAAATATATTGTTTTGCAAAAAAAATAAGTTTTCTGATAATGATTCTTGACGAAATTTTATATCAGTGCTAAACTGAAATTAGTACTAAAACAAGATATGGTGCAAATGAAGTATCTTTAATAAAGTACACATTTTTTTGATAAATGAAGTGATTTTTTACTTCTGACTATCTTGATTACAATAGAATATAATCCTAGTCTGGAGGCTTTGTCCCACGCGGATGAATGCTTTGCAGGGAAGTTTGATGAGATTTCAACGCTGTTCCGCAACTGTAAAAAAGAGTCGATGCATTATTAGGAAAAAAACTAACCTCTTACAAAGGAATGCAGAGACGATGACTTTAAGCCAGGGTACTGACAGATTGGTATTTAGTAAAGGTCTACGAGAACGGACTTTATTAATTATTGGTAGTGGTTTGACTATAATAATAAATTAAGAGTCCTTTTTGCTTGATCTTGTGCTGAACAGAAACGGATATAGCACAGCTTAAGTAAAATTAAGCTGTGTTTTTTATTTTATAACTGTTAAGAATAAGCAAAAAGCTCTTCAGGCAGTGCTGCCGCAAAATCATTGCCGTGATGGCAGCGTCTGCATATTTTTGTTATGAAGTCACAAACTGTATTGATGAGTAGCAGTTTGCGGGGTTTTCATATATATTTGTACGTAGCTTTTCTCTGTACAAAGGAGTCAGCAGAAACAGTGGGTGTTTCTGTTCGTTCCTTGCTTTTTGATAAGGGGGAATATATCATGAAGCTAAGTCAAAAAAAGTGGAAGTCACTTATTTCAGGTGTTCTTCTCGCAGCCAGTGCATCGAGCTTTCTCATAGCACCGGTTTATGCTGCTGATTATAGCAAGCCTCTCATAGGCACGTTTAAAAAGGACAGCGAGATACTGAGTCCCGATGGTAATACCGTACAGGAAAATGACGGCAAACTTATCTATGATTTCCAAGGAAAGGACCATACCTTTACTATTACCAATAAGGATGGTATTACTGCCCGCAAAGACAGCGTTTATAATAATGTAGACGCAGACGGAAAATATGGCACTCTCCATATTTATCAGACAAACGATAAGAGTAATGCCTGGGCCGGTGTAAATGTTTTACGGCTAACAAGGGTACTGTTATTGTTAACAGTAATCTGGATATCACTGCAGCCTCGGAATATTCTTCTGTTGGTATTGCGGCAGCCAATAAGGGCAACCTGATTATCAACGGCAACGTAAAGATGCGTAAGGATGATGCAGAAAATCCTTGTGGCATAATTACCAAGAATGTTCACGGTAACGTAGGACCCGGCGGTGGTGCAGCCAGTATGGGCGGCGATGAAAACTATACGGGCGCACGTTGGCAGCCTGCAGGTATTTCCGTTGACTATAGCCGCGGTGATATCACTGTCAACGGTGATGTGGATATTGCTGTACGCGGTACAGCTGTGAAAACCGATGTCTATCAGGCTGACGGTGATGTACCGGCTTATGATTTGGGAACTATTTCTTTGCTGGGTAATTTTATCCGTATCGACACACCATACAGAGAAGAAAACTTTGTTGAAGGCTTCGGCAAATTTATCGAGCCGTACTATGCTCTGGCAAGCTACGGTGGCACGATTAATGTTAACGTAAAGAATCAGGAAGCACAAAACGGCAAGGTAGAAATGGTCGGTAACGTGCTGGCAATGAAGTCCTCTGATGAGGCCGGAAAGGCTATGGTTTATCAAAATGGTCGTCTTAACATCGGCCTGACCACGCAGGATTCATCCTGGAAGGGTGTAATTGACAATGCCGGTACAGCAAAAGCCGGTGAAGTAAATCTGTGGCTGCAGAACGGCGCGCAATGGATTTATGAAAATGCCTCCCGTAAGGATGGTCTTGATGCTGCAAATATGCCTAGCTATAGCAGACCGTACTATGAAAAATATGACGGTATTTCTCATCTGAGCAGCCTTGTAGGCGGCAAGGATAAATCATCTGCCGGTATTATTAAGGTAAATGATAACGATCCTATTCATATTGCCAATGCCGAAGGCGTTACCAAGGTATGTATGAGCATGATGATGCTGCACCGGGTACTATTATCGGCGGTGATGTTAAGGTTCTTAATGCTAAGACCGGCACCGAGATGATGCTTTATACCGGCAACAACGGTATTACCAAGGGCTTTGCAGAAGGTGATACCGCTGCAGAGAAAAATAATGTTAGTGAAGTATTGAACTCCTTGGCACACAAGCTGTGGTATATGGCCGGTGACTCTAACCTTAAAGGCAGCGTATCTATTGCCGAAGGTCTTACTGCTTCCTCCGTAACTATGAAGACCGGCAACATTACCTTTGCCGAGGGTGGACAGGGCTTCTATGACTATACTCCGGAGAAGGACGATAAGACCTATGCAACCGGACCTATCGTAAAATCCGAAAATATTGGCGAAACACGCGAAAGCGATATCAACGGAGTAGTTTCTGTTAATGTTACCGAAGCTCAGGATGGGGTGTCCGGTAATGCTCCCAGTGCTATGTATGCAGCAGGCGAGGCAGAAGGTCCGCTTGTTGTTGATTTACAGGGCCACACCTTGAAGCTCAATGCCAACAATCAAACTGCTAATTATGTGTCTACGGTTTATGTTGATGAAAACAAGAGCATGGAGATTAAGGATTCCAAAGGGAATGGCGTGCTGAAGGTTTCCGCCGGTCTTGGTGCTGATGGCAATGCTGATACTAAGGCTAAGTATGTCTATGGCATTCGCGTAGGCGAGGGCGGCCACCTTACTGCAAATACCGATGTTGAGATAGACGGAGTTAAATCTAGTGCTACTCAGCGTGCTTATGGTGTATATGTAAGTACCAAAGGCAATGTTGTATTCGAAAAAGACCTGAGCATCAAAAATGTTCAGACCGGCAACAAGGTTGGACCGAACACTGCCGGTATTTATGCAGACAGTTCTTCAAGTGCAGATGCGCCTATTAATATAACTGTTAAAGGCAATCTTAATATTGAAAACGTATTGGGCAGTGCAATCCGTGCATTGAATACTTCAACTATATCTACTGCCGGTGCAACTATTAAAGCAGCCGATATGTCTAACGGTACGGATTATAGCCAATATTATGCTTTGCAGGCCAACAAGGGTACCATTAACCTGAATACAGGAGAAGGCATTACTGCCGGAATTCTGGACGTTACCGGTGACATGAAGGTAACTGATAATAAAGCTTCTGTTATCAATGTCAACATGACCAAGGGTTCTCAATGGACAGGCGCAGTAAGCAATATTCCAGGCAGTACATATAATGTCCCGGCCGGACAGTTTAATCTGACAATGGCAGAGGGCTCCGTTTGGAACCATGAAACAGGTCGTTCAGTAGATACGCTGAAGACAACTTTTGCCGCCAGCAATGTTTCTAAGCTAGATGGTTCAGGTGTAATTTACCAAAATTCCGACAAGAGTATTACCGTATATGATTATAGCGGTGACACAACTGTTGTTTACGGCCATGATGCCGATAATCCGCAGAACATCACCGGGGGTGACTTCACTGTCAAGACAGCAGCTGATGGCTCGAAGATTACTTTGGTAACCGATAGTCAAGGCATTAATGCCGGCTTTGAAGCTAATGATACTGCAGCAGAAAAGAATAATGTTAAAGAAGTACTGAACAAGTTGGCTAATAAACTGTTCTATACCGGTTACAAAGATGCAAGTCTGGCCGGCGTAGTGAAGATTGCCGATGGTCTGACAGCATCGAGCGTGAGCGCTTCTGTGAAAGCCTCCGGCGATATCACTTTCTCTGACGGCAGCAATGGAACGAAAAAAGCTGGACAGGGTTTCTATGATTATACTCCCGAACAGGAGAAACCCAATTATAAAACAGGCGCTATTACCAAGTCTGAAGATATCAGCCTGAGCCGTGAGCTTGATGAAAGCGGCGTAGCACATGTTTCTGTAACTGAATCGAATGCCGGTAATAATAAATTTGCCAGTGCAATTTATGCAGGTGAGGAAACATCTCCGTCCCAACCGATGACTGTAAATATGTCCGGGAAGGGACTGGCTTTGAATGTTATGCAAACCAGCGGACAGGCAGCAGCTATTTACACAGGCGCTAATACTTATATCAAGGTTATAAATCCGTCTGCTGACCAAAAGCTGACGATTACTGCAAATAATACGGATACCAGAGGCTCTCATGCTATTTACGCTGATGGCAATGCACATCTGAACATTTCCGGTCCGGTAGAAATTACCGATATTGTTACTAAGGGAGATTCTGCAACAGGCATTAATATCCAGGGGCAGAAGAGTGAGATTAATATTGACGGCCCACTAACAATCAGCAATGTCAAGGGCGTTAGAGAACGCGGTGCAGGCATGAATGCAGCGGGTATTCAGGTAACAGGTGACACTTCCACTGTAACAGTCAGTGGTCCGGTAGATATTTCCGGTGTACGCGGTAGCGGTATCAGGCTGACCGGTAAGGATACCAAGGTATCTGTCGGCGGCGGCACTATTACTGCAGCCGAAGACAGTGATAAATCGCATAATTTCTATGCAGTCCGCGTAGATAAAGGCTCGCTGGACATCAACATGAAGGACGGCGCTGCAGGCGATACAACCACTAAGATTACCGGTGATATGTATGCAACCGGCCAATATGGCAAGAAGGTTGTGGAATACACCGGTGGCGAGCTGATTAACTGGAATGATGCAGGCATTCTCAATGTTGCTTTGACCGATAAGGATTCTTTCTGGAAGGGCGTTGCAGCTTATGACATGTATAATGACGACTATGGCAGCGGCGGCAACACCACGCATGATATCGGCCAGTTCAATTTGTATCTGCAAAACGGTGCAACCTGGACTAACGAACAGCAGTCGCATGTGACAACTACGACCATAGCGTCCAAAAATCCTGTATGGACAGGCAGCACGTTGGCAACTTTGCATGGCGGCAAGGATGCAGATAACGCAGGCCTGATTTACCAAAAGGATAACAATCCTATTTCTGTTGTAAATTATAGCGGTCATACCACTGTATTCTATGATCATGATGCTGCTGATCCGAGCAAGATTATTGGCGGCAGCTTCAATATTACCAATGCAGCAGAAGGTTCTGCTATCACCTTTATCACAGATAATAAGGGCATTACCTCCGGCTTTGCAGATGGCGATTCCGGCGATGCTAAGGATAAAGTAGCCAACGTACTGAACAACCTGGCAGGCAAGCTGTTCTACAAGAATTATACTCATGGTCATCTGGCCGGCGTAGTGAAGATTGCCGATGGTCTGACAGCTTCTTCCGCAGCACTGAAGACCGGCGATATTTCCTTCTCTACCGAAGAAACAGGTACCTTTACACCTGGCCAGGGCTACTATGATTATAAGACTAGCAAGCCAGGCAGCCAGATAGCCAAAGAATTTACTACGGCAATTACCGGCGACGCAGCTGCTGATACGGTTTACATAGAAAAAGGCGTATTGAAGGACGATGGTACCTATGTATTTACTGCAGACAGCACAACCATCACACCTGAAAAGCATCTGATTGCCGGTGGTGCATGGCTCCCGCAGATTAGCGCAGCTATTTCCGGCTCCGACGAAAACCATAATGTTACCATTGATATGAATGGCAACAAGCTGACTGTAGATACAACAACCGATACCCATACAACCGGTATCGCAGCTGTCGGCAAGGGTGTAGTTAACATCAATAATGCCGGTGCAATGGCTATTAATGCTACAAGCACTACGAACGGGCAGACAGGTGCGCTGTTCGTTAATGCCGGAGGAACGATTAATATTCACAATGCCGGTGCAGATAATGTACTTACCTTGCGTGCTAGCAGCGCTGCTCCGGCAAATGCTGCAGTTATCAAGAGCATGAACGGTGTAAGCGGCGTTATGTCTGCTATCACTGTTGACGGTCTTGTTGATATTTTGGCTGATAAGAGCAATGCTTCCGGTGCTAACGAAGCAATCAGTGCAGTTGCTTCCAAGGTTGAGATTGGCGGTGGCGTCATCAAGGCTATTAATGGGGCTGAATATGCTATCAGTGCCTATGGCGAATTCGCTTCCAAGAACCGTGGACAGGTCAATGTGAATGTTAAAAAGGATGCCGAAGGCGCTATTATTGGTGCAGGCAGCAATAATGTACAGATGGAAGGCAATGTAAATCTCGGCGGCGGCATGGATAGTGCCGGTGCAAGTGCAGATGTAAGCATTGGCCTGAATACTAAGGAATCCTTCTGGAAGGGTGATGTAAGCAATACTAACGGCAGCAGTGCAGGTATCGTTAACCTTTATATGGGCAACGGTGCATCCTGGACTGGCAATAATCTTTCCGGCAATACAGTTAATGCTAATCTGAATAATGCAACCTGGACTGGCTACAGCAACGGCAATGCTATGCACCTGAAGCTGGATAACTCTATCTGGAATGTAAATGGTGCCAGCCAGCTTGCTTCCTTCTCTGGTAATAATGGCAGCATTATTGTGGCAAACAATGCAGGCGATATCAATGTAGCTGAGTACAGCGGCAATACCAATGTTATTTATAACCATGATGCTGACAATCCGACGAATATTCTCGGCGGCAGCTTTACTATCGGTCAGGCTGATGCCGGCTCCAATATCACGCTCATTACTGATAACCGGGGCATCAATAAAGGCTTTAACGCATATGATAAGGCAGAAGACCAGAATACAGTTAATGAAGTTCTTAACAAGCTGGCACAGAAGCTCTTCTACACCGCTAATGATGGTAAGCTGGCAGGTACTGTCAAGATTGCTTCCGGCCTGACTGCTTCTTCCGCAGCCTTGAAGACCGGCGATATCAGCTTCTCTACTGATGCAACCGGCACGAAGACACCTGGTCAGGGCTTCTATGAATATACTGTAACAGACGATACTGTTATTACTGATCCGATTACCGGTAATCTTGATAAGAAGTATGTAAATATGGGCATCGAAACCGAAAAAGGCATTTACAACTTCACTAAGGATACAGTTATTAATGTAACCAAGGGTGATTACAGCTCCAACCTGAGTGCTATTGAATCCAGCGGCGGACCGATTACGATTAATGCCGACGGACAAAATCTGGACGTAGCCTATCATGTTCTTAAGGGTAGCAATGTTGCACGTGCGGTAGCTACCGGCCTCAGCTATGGAAAGTCCAAAGACATTACTATTAAAGCTAAGAGTCTGAAGCTCAGTACTGATACCACTGGCTTCAGGGCCCAGGGTGTTTATGCAACCGGCGGTAAGATTACCATTGACGCAGACACCACCATTACTACCTCTGCGCAAACAGAAAGCAATGGTATTTACAGTGGCAGCGGCGGTACTGTTACCATGAACGGCAATCTGGATATTCAAAAGGATAGCAAGGCAGCTAATTACATTGCGCTGAATTCTGACGATAATGGCATTATCAACGTCAATGTTAAGGATGGCAAGACAGGTGCAGGCATTGTCAAGATTGATGGCGATGTCTACACCAAGTCTGCAGAAACCTATGATTATTGGGAGGATGAAACAACTTCTACATCTTCTACCGTTAGTCTGGCATTGCAGGGCAAAGACAGCAGTTGGAACGGCCGCAGCCTCTACGAAGTTACTTCCGGTGATGATTCCACCAGCTATGGTACCTTTAATCTGTGGCTGACAGATGGTGCAACCTGGACAAACGAGAAGAACGGCAAAGAGGTTCCGAGCGGCTTTACCGGCAGCCATGTAACCAACTTTACCGGCGGTGCTGATGCAGCAATGCAGGCAACATCTTCCAAAAAGACGGCAAGAATCTGACTATTGATAAATACAGCGGCAATACCAATATCTTCTACGCACACAGCGGCAACGGCGAAGCAGCTGATAACTACGCAGCAGGCGACACCATTATCAAGCATGCGGCAGAAGGCTCTGTAGTATCCATGATTACCGATAACAGCGGTATTGCAATGGATAACGAATACAGTGTAGCTAACGTACTGAACGCATTGGCAGGCAAGCTGACCTACAGTAATTTCGTAAACGGTGAGAAGAACTTGACCGGTTATGTTAAGATTGCCGACGGTCTGACTGCAAGCAGCAAGGCAATGCAGACCGGCGATATTTCCTTCAGCGCAGAAGACGGCAAGGGCAGCCTGAAGGACGGCTCTATGACTCCGGGCTTCACCTATCCGGAAACACAGACACCGGAAAGCAGTTTAATCAACCAAGGTATTACCGGTAACTCCAAGGATGATTACAAATTTAAGAAAGAAGGCATCCTGAAGGAAGACGGCTCTTATGTATTCACCCAGGATCCTACTAAGATTGAGGTTGAAAAGGGTGCTGCAGTAAGTGCAACCGACAAGGATATTGTAATTGACACCACCAAGGCTAAGCTGGAGCTGAAGGGCGAAACCGGCATCAATGCAGAAGGTGCAAACGTTAACATTAAGGGTAACACTGATATTAGCGGCAAAGTTGGTATCAACGCAGCAAATGGCAATGTAACCTTGAACGGCAGCACTGTTATCAACGGCACCGATGCGGCAATCAACGCAGGTGCAGGCGCTGACGTAACGGTTAACGGCAACAACAGCGCACTGACTGTTAACGGCAGCATCAATGCTGACGGCGGCAGCATTACCGTAGACAGCGGCAAAGCAACCGGCACTATTAAAGGCGATATCAATGCAGCAAACGGCGGCAGCGTAGTAATCAACCTGAACGAAAATGGCTCCGCGCTGACCGGTGGCTACAATGTAGACGGTGACAGCAGCATTGCTCTGGGTCTGGCAAACGGTGCAACCTGGAATCTTACCGACGGCGAGGAAGCTGCAGGCATGTCCCTGCTGAGAATGGCTAAGGGCGCAGCTGATGCAGGCCTGACCATCAACGGCGGCAAGACCGAGGCTGAAACCGGTTACCTGAACATGACCGAGAGAAGCAAGACTCTGGATATCGCTCATTACAGCGGTTGGGAAACCATTATCTACAAGCATGAAAATGCAGGCGATAAGGTTGAGGACTACACAGGAGGCGATACAGTCATCGCTAAGGCTGACAAGGGCTCTGGTGTAATCCTGTCTACCGATAACAGTGGCATTAACATGAAGGACAAAAACGCTGTTGAAGCAACTCTGAAGGCGTTGGCACAAAAGGTTACCTATAACGACCACGAAGCAAACGGCGGCAACCTGACCGGTAAGGTACAAATTGCTGATGGCCTGACATCTTCCAGCAAAGCTCAAAACATCGGTACTCTGCATTGGGATGAAAATGGCAAGGGCCAATATGATCTTGACAGTGTAAACTGGAACAAGATTATCGAAGGCGATTACGAAACCTTTGTAATGAAGGGCGTAAGAAGCGCAGCAACCACCTCTCTGCACACCTGGCGCGATAACATGCAGGACACCTACACCGGTGCAGACATGGCTGATGAAGACGGCATGTTCGCAAAAGCACTGGGCGGCAAGACCAGCTCCGATGTTAAGGGCCTGAAGGACAGCAACACCTACTACGGTGTACAGGTTGGCTACGACAAAGCTGCAGCAAACGGCTGGCACACCGGCGTGGCATTCGACTACCGCAACGGCGATTCCAATTATCTGCTGGGCGGCAAGGGCGACAACCAGATGTACAGCCTGGGCGTATACGGCGTGAAGGAATTCGAAAACGATGCCTTCTTCCGTGTTGCAGCGAAGGTTGGCCGCGTTGAAAACGAATATGACGTATACAACGAAATCCGCAGCCTGAAGCTGAACGGCGATTACAAGGCTAACGCTTACGGCCTGACCATGGAATATGGCAGAACCTTCGGTGATGAAGAAGCATACTTCACTCCGAAAGCACAGCTGACCTGGTCTCAGGTAGGTGCTAAGGATTACACCGCTCATACCGATAACGCAACCATGCAGATTTCTCAGGACAGCTACAGCAGCTTCGTTGGCAGACTTGGCTTTGAAGCAGGCGTGAAGAGCGAAAAAGGCCGCGTATATGCAGGCCTGTTCGCAGCACACGAGTTTAACGGCGACATCAGCGCAAGCTACTTTGCAAACGATGGCGACAGAAAACACACCAGCTTCGACGGTGAAGAAACCTGGATGGAAATGAAGCTCGGCGGAACTTATGACTTCAGCGATAATGCACATCTGTATGCAGATATTGCTAAGGACTTCAACGGCAACTTCGAATGTAAGTGGAAGATGAACGTTGGTCTCCGTTTTGAGTTCTAAGATAATTATTTAAGCTCTCTCTTATACTCTGCTGCAGCGCTGCCTCGTGCGGCGCCGCGGCCAACTCAAAAAACAATATAAACGACTATATATGCTGCATATCTGCTGTAAGGCGGATATGCAGCATATTTTTTTGAGAGCTTCTTATATTTGTATTGTCGGTAATTTTTGCGGGAATGCTGATGCGAGCCGGTGTTTATACTGATTTCTTGCTTGCAGCACTGTAATGCAAATATATTTGACTGCTACTTGACGTTTAGTAACACATGTGGTAGACTCTAAGTAATATATTTCGAATAAAAGAGAAAATGTAATTAATGCACCCCGATTAAAATACAAATGGCTAAAAGAGAAGCAGATACTGCTTTTTATGTCGTTCAATTTAATATAAACAATTAGGTGAGGATATTTTTGCCGGATATCTTCTTTGCAGGGAAGTCCAATGAAATTTTGGCGCTGGTCCGCAACTGTGAAAGGGAGCTGTTTCATCGTTGAGCTTTAGCTTAAACCTCTTACCAAGGGATGAAACGGTAATGATCTTAAGTCAGGGTACTGACTAATTGATATTTAGTAAAGATCTGCGAGAATGGATTTTATTAACTTGACGGTAGTAGTATGTCTATTACACGATGAGAGTCCGTTTTTGCTTGATCTGCTGTTATAAGTTTTCAAGATAGCACAGTTTAAGCCTTGTTAAGCTGTGCTATTTATTTTTTTAGTGTATTAAAGGAGGCAAAGTATGGAAAAATTTCCGAAAAAATCATGGAGAACCAAGCTGGCGCTGGCAGTAACTGCCGGCATTCTTGCTGCAGGCTATGTTCCGCAGACATTTGCTGCTTCATATAGCGGCAATAACAACACTATCTGGGGTATGCAGTCTGAAGACAGCAAGACCTTCGGTTCTAATATGTCTGTTGCCGCAGACGGTTCTCTCGTATTCGATTTTGGCGAAGCAGTTACCTTTCAAAATTCTAATGTAGCTTCTCCGAAATCCCTGGTTAAGAATGGTAACGTTCCCGGCGCCGTAGTCATTAAAAGTGATTTTACCGGCATTATGCACAGTAAGGATTATTCTGCTATGGCTATTCAGGCAGGCTGGCTGGAAGGCAACTTTGATGAGGCTGTAGACAAAAGAGGCTCTGTAACCTTTGACGGTAATGTTACTCTGCGTGACAAAAACGTTAAAGGCGAATGGGGCGTAACATCCGGTGATCTTCACGGCGGTTTCCTTACCTATAAGGGCGCACGTTGGCAGCCTGTCGGCATCCGTGCAGGCCTGTGCGGTGATGTTATTATCAACGGCAACCTTGATATGGCTGTAAAGGGCAGCGCTCTGGTTACCGACCCGTACTACAAGGCTGTAAAAACAACCGGCAGCACAGAATATGCCGATGATTTAAAAACTTCTACCATTACCACGAACGGTGATGTAAATATTGAAACGCCGGAGGATGATACCGAGGCATTTTACAGCATCGCCAACTACGGCGGTACTATCAACGTTAATGCCGATGCCACCGCAGCAGAGATAAAACCGTTGTTATCAAGGGTAATGTACTGACTATGCGTGATGGTGACGGCCGCGGCGAACCGTACTTTTATCGCACAGGCCAGACAAATATAGGCCTGACCAATGATAAATCTTCCTGGACAGGCGTTGTTGACAATACCGGAACCAAACAGACCGGCGAGGTTAACCTGTGGCTGCAGAATAACGCAGTATGGAACCACAAGTCTCTTTCCCTGACCAACGGCATCAGCCTGGGCGAGCTGCCTGCACTTTCCGCACCGCAGTATGACAAATATGACGGCATTACCCATATCAACAAGCTCAGCGGCGGCAGCAGCGAAGCTAATGCAGGCCTGATTTTCCAGGATAATAAAGCAAATATTGATATAAATAATTACAGTGGTCATACTACTGTATTCTATAAACATGACAATGATGGCTCTGCTTCCGCAGATTATACTGCCGGTGATGTCATCATCCGCAATGCGGAAAAGGATTCTGCTATCAACATGGTAACCGACAGCAGCAAAATAGATACCAAAGACAGCGCTAAGCTCAACAGTGTTTTGAATGCACTGGCAGGTAAGCTGACCTACGCCGATTATGCAAATAATCCGGAAAATCTGTTGGGTACCGTAAAAATTGCTGGCGGTCTGACCAATGACAGCGTAACCATTAAGAGCGGCAAGATTCAGTTTGCCGATAACGGCAAGGGCTCTTACAGCAAACCCGCTGCTACTAAATTCACCACTACACTTACCGGTGATGCAGACGCTGATGAGGAATATGCAAAGGCAGATATAATCCAAGGCGACGGCAGCTATAAATTTGCCGAAGATACTTCCATCAACGTAAGCGGCGAAGGCGCTAAGGGTATGAATTTTGTTAAGGGCACTGCAATTGATGCCAGCGGCAAAACTCTGACCATTAATGTAACCGATGCCAGCAAGGGTAATGCAGGCATTGCACAGGATATAGATGTGAACAGCTCTGTGAAGGCTGATAAGCTGGTTATTAAGCTCGACAGCACGAAGAGCGGCCAGGGTGCACAGGGTATTCGCCAGACTAAGGGTAATCTTACTGTTGACGGCAATGTAGATATTGATGTTAAGGGCGATAATTCTACTATGGGCGTATACAGCCATGCAGGCAGCACCACTATCAACGGTGATGTTAAAGTAGTGCTGGACGGCAACCGCGGCGGCTTTAATGAATACGGCGCTGCAGGTCTGTATGCACATGCAGGCTACGGCGGAGCAGTTGGCGGCACGATTAACGTCAACGGCAATGTAGATATCTCCGGCGTAGGCAACGGCCTGTTTGCTAACATCGGCGGAGCAACCATTAACGTTAACGGCGGCAAGATCAATATCGTTGATACCGATAAGAAGAACGGCTACAGCGCAATTTATGCAGCTAACGGCAAGATTAACGTAAATACCGTGAAGGATGCTGACGGCAAGGTAACCGGCGCAGGCAACAACAAGGTTGATATTACCGGTAACATTGTTACCTCCGTAGGTGCGGTAAACTATGTGGATTGCAGCACCGAAACCGAGGTTAACGTTGGCCTGACCACTAAGGACTCCCAACTGACCGGCGTTGTATATAACCAGTTCCCCGAAGGCGGCAAGACCGTATCTCAAAAGGGTGACAGCAAGACCTTCACTGGCGCTACCAATCTGTGGCTGCAAAACGGTGCAACCTGGACCAATGAGCAGCAGGGTACTCTGGCCAACGTATATCAGGGCGAGAAGTTTACCGGCAGCCGTGTTGCTAAGCTGACCGGCGGTGCAACCGCAGAAGCTGCAGGCAACATCTACCAGAAGGAAAGCGGTGCGCTGACCATTGATAATTACAGCGGCAACACCAATATCTTCTACGAGCATGCAGGCGACGGCGTAACCTTCAACGCAGGTGATACCGTTATCAAACATGCGGAAAAGGGATCTGCTGTTAACCTGATTACCAGTAACAAGGGCCTGAGCATCAATGCGGAAACTATCAACGATACTCTGAACGCATTGGCAGGTAAGCTGACTTACAGCAACTATGCAAAGGGCGAGAGAAACCTTGACGGTAAGGTGAAGATTGCCGGTGGTCTGACCAGCGACAGCCTGACTGTAGCTGCAGGTGACATTCTCTTTGGCAGCGCTGACGGCAAGGGCAACGGCGTAACCAATCTTAATGTTCAGGCTCCCGACCATCAGGTTGCGACCAGCTTCAACAGCACTCTGACCGGTGATACCGAGGCTGACCTGGAATATGTATTGGGCGGCGCAGTTAAGGACGGCAGCTATAAATTTACCGAAAATACCACTATCAATGTGAACGGCAAGGATGCAAGAGGTATGGATTTTGCCGAGGGCACTGCTGTTGATGCAAGCGGCAAGACCTTGACCATCAACGTAACCGACGGTACCAGACTGAATGCAGGTATTTCCCAAAACATAAATGTTGACAGCCATGTGAAGGCCGACAAGATTGTTATTAAGCTGGACAGCAAGGATGCAAGCGGTACAACACATGCAATTCACCAGGATAAAGGCAACCTGACCATTGACGGTGATGTAGATATTGATATTACAGGCCAAAGACATACCGTAGGCGTATACAGCCATGCAGGAAGCACCACCATCAACGGCAACGTAAAGGTAGTGCTGGACGGTAACCACGGCGGCTTTGCCGAATACGGCGCTGCAGGCATTTATGCACACGCAAATTATGGCGGTGCAGTAGGCGGCACGATTAACGTTAACGGCAACGTAGATATTTCCGGCGTAGGCAACGGCCTGTTCGCCAACATCGGCGGCGGCACCATTAACGTTAACGGCGGCAAAATTAATATTGTGGACGATAATACCAAAACCGGCTACAGCGCAATTTATTCCACTTGCGGTGCTATCAACATGAACACCGTTAAGGATGAAAAGGGCAATGTAATCGGCGCAGGCAATAACAAGGTTGATATTACCGGTAACGTGGTAGTATCCGTAGGCGCAGTAAACTATGTAGATTGCTGCACCGAAACCGAGGTTAACCTGGGCCTGACCACTAAGGACTCCAAGTTGACCGGTGTTGTATATAACCAATTTCCCGAAGGCGGCAAGACCGTATCTCAAAGAGGCGACAGCAAGACCTTTACCGGCGCGGCTAACCTGTGGCTGCAGAACGGCGCACTCTGGACCAACGAGCAGCAGGGCGTTCTGCCGAGCGTATGGGGTGGCGAGCAGTTCAAGGGCAGTTATGTTACCAATCTGATTGGCGGCACCAATGCTGATAACGCAGGCCAGATTTACCAGAAGGATGTTAACAATCTGACTATCGATACTCTGTCCGGCAGCATCAGAGTTATTTATGACCATGAATTCGAAGATGCAGAAACCCGCGCAGCAGGCGACAAGAAGATTGTTTATAAAGCAGGCGACACTGTAATTAACAATGCTAAGGACGGCAGCCAGGTTATTATGGCAACCGGCTCCAACGGCATCAACACCTTCGATAAGGATTCCGTTGAGGATGCATTCAAGGGCTTGGCCAACAAGCTCATCTACAAGGATGCAGAAAAGAACCCCGGCAACCTGAAGGCTGAGCTGCAGCTTGGCGGCGGTCTGACCGGTTCTAACGTAAGTTGGAGCGGCGATATTGAATGGGATGGCAACAACGGTTCCTACAAGCTTGATTCCGCAGAGCAGAGCATTAAACTGCTGTATGATGAGGATGCGGTAAGTAAGGATACTCGTGCTGCTATTATGAGCGGTATGGTTGGTTGGCGTAATGCTGCAACCGATACCTACAGAGCTCGTGCCGGTGCATACGGCGAAGATAACCAGGGCGTTTGGGCAAGAACCTGGGGTGGCCAGAATAAATATACCGGTAACAACACCTCCTTCAAGAACAGCTACTGGGCAGGTCAGGTTGGCTACGACAAGACCTTGGCCAACGGCTGGAATGTCGGCGTAGCCTTTGACTACATGACCGGCGATGATTCCTACTATGCAGGCAGCGGCGATACTAAGACCTACACCTTGGGTCTCTATGGTAGTAAGGAACTCAGCAACAACGAATTCATTGATCTGACCGCTAAGGTTGGCAGAGTTTCCAATGATTTCGAAACCAAGGATATCCTTGGCAGAACCGTTAAGGGTGACTACAAGGCTAACGGCTT
>ERZ791624.871-NODE-871-length-17405-cov-2.063631_pt1 | contig 17405 bp, 17 predicted proteins | sample MGYA00510058_ERZ791624 | MGnify/ENA primary metagenome ERZ791624 (study PRJEB30046, sample SAMN00715158) | human gut metagenome | study: EMG produced TPA metagenomics assembly of the A metagenome-wide association study of gut microbiota in type 2... | reverse complement strand
ACTCTTTCTATAACTGGATAATGTTTAACCAGTCCAAATTTTTGGGGTCACTTCACTCACCAGCCTCTTTTTTATTATAGACAGCTTTCGCTCTCTAATCTTATTTACGAGCTTCAGCAATATAGCCGAGAGCTTCTTCGCATTTAGCTGTTACATAAGCCCAGTCTTCTGCTGCCACTTTATCTTTCGGGAACAATTTAGACCCCATGCCTACACAGAATACACCAGCCTTAATCCATGCTGTCAGGTTTTCTTTTGTAGGTTCTACCCCACCTGTCACCATTAACTTAGACCATGGCATCGGAGCCATTAAACCTTTCACGAAGTTTGTTCCGTAAACATCACCCGGGAATACTTTGCAAAGGTCGCAACCTACTTCCTGAGCGAAACCAACTTCTGATACAGAACCACAACCCGGAGTATAAGCCACTGAACGACGGTTACATACCTTAGCAATTTCAGGATTGAACAATGGACCTACTACGAAGTTAGCACCCAGTTGCAAATACATAGCGGCAGTAGCCGGATCAACGATAGAACCGATACCGATTGCCATTTCAGGACATTCTTTTGCTGCGAATTTTACGATTTCAGCAAATACTTCCTGTGCAAAGTCACCACGATTGGTAAACTCAAAAGCACGAACACCACCGTCATAACAAGCCTTTACCACTTTTTTTGCAATTTCTGCATCTTTGTGATAGAATACAGGAACCATTCCTGTAGAACCGATTTTATTCAATACGGCTATTTTATCGAATTTTGCCATTTTAATCTCCTATTTTAAATGAATTGTTTTTAAACTTTCAACTTATCTCTTTATCTCTGTACACGGCCGCTTGCATCACCACCAGCCAATGCTTCCACTTCCTCTACGGAAACAAGGTTAAAATCCCCATTAATAGTGTGTTTCAAGGCAGACGCAGCCACTGCAAATTCAAGAGCTTCGCCCTGATTAGGTTTAGTCATCAAACCGTGGATGATACCACCGGAGAATGAGTCACCACCACCTACACGGTCGATAATCGGATCAATATCATAACGTTTTGAAGTATAGAATTCTTCGCCGTTGTAAATCATAGCTTTCCAACCGTTGTGAGTTGCGGAGAAAGATTCGCGCAATGTAGAAACAACATATTTGAATCCGAATTCTTTCATCATCTGTTGAAAGATACCTTTGTAGCCTTCAGCATCTGTGTGACCGGCCTCAACGTCTGCATCCGGTTTGAAGCCCAGGCAAAGTTCTGCATCTTCTTCGTTACCGATACATAATCGACAAACTGCATCAACGGTTTCATAATAGACTGCGCTTTTTCCTTTGTCCACAGTTTCTTACGGAAATTCAAGTCAACAGAAACAGTTACACCATGACGTTTGCAGCTTCACAAGCCAAACGAGTCAGTTCGGCAGCCTTGTCAGAGATAGCCGGAGTGATGCCAGACCAATGGAACCAGTCAGCGCCTTCCATGATAGCGTCAAAGTCGAAGTCAACAACGTCGGCTTCAGCAATAGCAGAATGAGCGCGGTCATAGATAACCTTGCTAGGACGCATAGAAGCACCTGTTTCAAGATAGTAGATACCTACACGATCGCCGCCACGAGCAATAAAGTCTGTCTTCACACCATACTTACGCAATGCGTTAACAGCAGACTGTCCAATTTCGTGTTTCGGCAATTTAGTTACGAAATAGGCGTCATGTCCGTAGTTGGCACAGCTTACAGCAACGTTCGCTTCTCCACCACCATATACTACATCAAAAGAATCAGATTGAACAAAACGAGTATTACCCGGAGTTGATAATCTAAGCATGATTTCGCCTAATGTAACGACTTTCTTTCCCATAATCTTATGTTTTAAATTCTAAGTTATTAATATTATGAACTTTCAATTTATCATTTTTAGCTAATTTTCGAGCTTAACACACTGATATAATGACTATTAATCCATAAATAGGATAGTATACAACACCTTTCGTGTGCGGGCACAAAGATACAACAATTTTCGTAATTACAAAAATTGTTATATATTTGTATCGAAAATATTAAGATTATTATTGTGTGCGAGCACAAAAACCTATATAAATAAGGTAATCGTATGAATAAATTGCCCGAAAGAATCAGAATTAAAGATATCGCGCGTCTGGCAGATGTATCAGTAGGAACGGTAGACCGTGTGATCCACAGTCGTAGCGGAGTATCGGAAGCAAGTAAGAAACGAGTGGAAGAAATTCTAAAACAGCTTGACTACCAGCCTAATATGTATGCCAGTGCGTTGGCTTCCAATAAGAAATATACGTTCATCTGCCTTTTGCCGGAACATTTGGAAGGTGAATACTGGACTGCCGTAGAACTGGGTATCCACGAGGCTATTGCTACCTATTCAGATTTTAATACCTCGGTGAAAATCAACTATTACGACCCATACGACTATCATTCCTTTGTTGATGCCAGCGAAACGATTATCACTCTTCAACCGGACGGAGTTATGGTGGCCCCCACCGCTCCGCAATATACGAAAGGATTCACCGACCAGCTGCACACACTAGACATACCTTATATATATATAGACTCGAATATCAAGGATGTTCCTCCCCTCGCCTTCTTCGGCCAGAACTCACGTCAGAGCGGATATTTTGCTGCACGGATGTTGATGCTGCTCGCCAGAGATGAAAAAGAAATCGTCATTTTCCGTAAAATACATGAAGGAATTGTCGGTTCTAACCAGCAAGAGAACAGAGAAATCGGATTCAGGCAGTACATGGAAGAATATCATCCGTCTTGTACTATACTGGAGCTCGACTTGCATGCCGAACGCAACGACGAAGACAATGAGATGCTGGATGAACTCTTCCGCACCCACCCGACAGTGAAGAACGGAATTACTTTTAACTCCAAAGTCTACATCGTGGGCGAATATCTGCAAAGTCACGGAAAGAAAGACTTCAACCTGATAGGTTATGATCTTCTCGAACGGAATGTCACCTGCCTGAAAGAAGGAAGTGTTTCCTTCCTCATTGCCCAGCAACCGGAATTGCAAGGTTTCAATGGTATTAAAGCTCTTTGCGACCACCTTATTTTCAAGAAAGAAGTGACCTGCATCAACTATATGCCAATTGACTTGTTGACAGTAGAAACCATTGATTATTACCATAGCAAATAACAACAAAAAAACAAATCCAACTAACAAGTACATGGAAACAAAGTATTTAAGAATTAATCCTGCCGACAACGTTGCCGTTGCCATTGTTAACCTCCCGGCAGGAGAATATCTCTCCGTAGATGGAATAGAGATTACATTAAATGAAGACATCCCCGCAGGACACAAATTCGCATTAAAGAACTTCTCCGAAGGCGAAAACGTCATTAAATACGGCTATCCTATCGGACACGCCCTAATGGCAAAGAAACAAGGCGACTGGATGAACGAAACGAATATCAAAACGAACCTCGCCGGATTACTGGAATATACCTATAATCCGATTCAGGTCTCTTTGGATATCCCTCATAAAGACTTAACCTTCAAAGGCTACCGCCGCAAGAATGGCGATGTCGGCGTAAGAAATGAAATATGGATCATTCCGACTGTCGGTTGCGTAAATGGTATTATCGGACAATTAGCAGAAGGACTGCGCCGTGAAACAGCAGGAAAAGGCGTGGATGCAATCGTTGCTTTCCCACATAACTACGGCTGCTCACAGCTTGGCGACGACCATGAAAATACGAAAAAGATTCTTCGTGACATGGTGCTTCATCCCAATGCAGGTGCGGTGTTGGTAGTAGGTCTGGGGTGCGAGAATAACCAGCCGGATGTATTCCGTGAATTTCTAGGTGAGTACGACAAAGACCGTGTAAAATTCATGGTAACTCAAAAAGTAGGTGATGAATATGAAGAAGGAATGGAAATTCTGCGTGAATTGTATGCCAAAGTATCCAAAGATGAACGGACCGATGTTCCTTTGTCTGAACTCCGTGTGGGTCTGAAATGTGGTGGTTCCGACGGTTTCTCCGGCATTACAGCCAATCCGCTATTGGGTATGTTCTCCGACTTCCTGATTGCACAAGGCGGTACGAGTGTCCTGACCGAAGTGCCGGAAATGTTTGGTGCAGAGACTATCTTAATGAATCGTTGTTCAGACGAAGGCTTGTTCGAACAGACAGTACATTTGATTAATGATTTCAAAGAATACTTCCTGTCACACGGAGAGCCTGTTGGTGAAAATCCGTCTCCGGGAAACAAAGCCGGCGGTATCTCTACATTGGAAGAAAAAGCCTTAGGATGTACACAGAAATGTGGTAAGAGTTATGTGTCCGGTGTAATGCCTTACGGCGAACGCCTGCAAAAGAAAGGACTTAACCTGCTTTCTGCTCCGGGCAATGACCTGGTAGCCGCTACTACCCTTGCCGCTTGCGGATGTCACATGGTACTTTTCACTACCGGACGTGGCACGCCTTTCGGTACCTTTGTCCCGACAATGAAGATTTCCACCAATTCAAATCTAGCGAAGAACAAACCGGGTTGGATTGACTTCAATGCAGGAGTAATCGTTGAGAACGAACCAATGGAAAAGACTTGCGAACGTTTTATCGACTACGTTATCAAAGTGGCGAGCGGTGAATTCGTTAACAATGAAAAGAAAGGTTATCGCGAAATAGCTATCTTCAAGACAGGCGTTACTTTATAAAAAGATCACCGATATAGATAAAAAAGAGTTGCTATCCCTATTCAATAATGTATTGAACCGGATAGCAACTCTTTCTTTGTTCTACGGTCACTAAGTCAAAGCGATACTTCTTTCCACCAAGCTCCACTTCGGCTTTGTCAGCGTCTTCACCGGTAGGTATATAAGTAAATACGCCCCGCCCTTCATGTATAGTGGCAAAATGACCGATTTCTTCTTTTCTCCGATTGATAATCCTACCAAAGAGCGTTATGGGATTTCCGTAAGCATCAGTTGCTTCAAAAGCAACCTGTGAAGGAACACCTTTTACCAAATTTCCTCCTTCTGGAAAGAACTTTAAATTAACCTTTTTTGCCTTCATTGCTTTCTTTCTGGTCTGCGGATACTTGTAAACCGCATACTTTTGTATATTTTTCTCTTTATATTCACCCGGATTAGCAGGTTTATCAAAAACAGGAAGAACGCGTGAGAAAATAATCTCCTCCCCAAAATTCAACATATATTTCGTGTAGGCACGGACTTCATAAAAACCGGAATAGAAAGGAAGTTGCGTCAATTCGAAACTGCTGTGACAACGACCGTTCCGTATAGGTAATACTCGTTTTGAAATTATCTCACCACCAGGATTCAACAATTCTACATAGAGTGTTTTACTTAGCTCCGTCGGATGGTTCAGTCCGGGTGTGACGACATAGCATTGAAACCAAATAGGATCTCCCTGATAATAACTGGTATTATCAAAGTGTAAATAGACTTTTTCTTGCGGCAGTACATCCCCAAAATTCTGTATAGCATCGATATATCCGGCTATTTTTTGGACGAGGCTATCAGACGACATCTGGGCTTTCGATGAATATGGCAGTACTGACAATATAAATAGTAAAAGAACGAATATACCACCACGTTCCCAATATCGATCAATCATATATCCTTGCCCATCAGTCACAAGCAATAGTTCGAAAAAGCCTTTCTTTTTTGAGATTATTTTCTTTGTCTCCATATTTTAGATTTTGCCATAAAGATATAAAAATTCACTAACAATCATTACATTACCATTCATCAAAATCCGCGAAGGACAAATTAAACCATATCGTCACCCGTTCTTTTAAATGTGACACGGAGTGTCTTATGGAACGGAATAAAACGGGAAACAACAGCAATGATGATTGATATAACCAGCAGATAGCCCAGTATTTCTTTCAGTGCGAGCAATAGACTTTGCTGTTGCAAGGTAGTATATAAAGAATTAGTTGCCAGTTGTGCCGCCTCGGCATTTCCGTGCCCCTGCGCCAGTGCGTTGTTCAAAGATTGGCTATACCGTGACGCTGCCAGTGGGTCGGCAGTCGTTATAGTCTCCGACAAAGAATACATATATTTTTGTTCCAGCCGGTACAGTACATTGCTATAAAACGAAGTAGCCATAATGGGCGTCAATACGGAACGGAAAATAATCAGAAAGAATGCATTCGACAATAAGAATTTCGGATTCAAATCTTCTACGGCAAACAAGGCGAAAGCTATAATCAAAGTCAACATTCCCAAGCCACGAAAGAATAAGGGCAGGTATAACATTTCATAAGTGCTATTCGGAGAGATGCCGAAATACAGGATACCGAAGAAAATCACAAAGCAACTCATTCCCCCCGCTATCAGAAAGCGGAAACGCCAACGCTGCCAGCGAAACCACCAGAAGCAGATAAACGCACCGACTATATACCCGGGAAGCAGATAGATATAAAGGGAATAGGTATGCGTAGTGTCCACTTTCAGAATAATAGTCAGATAGTTAGTCAATAAAGTGGTTGATGTACTGAAAAACATGACAAGCATCATATAAAGATAGCCGACAATCGCTTTGGCCTGAAATAAGGGTGCAAGACTTACATAAGGTTTCTCCGAATGGCTCTGATACCAGATAAACAAGGCAATCAGCATAGGAGCTATGATGATATATGCACATATCTTACCGGATGCCATCCAATCGAGCACTTTTCCATAATTGATAACGTACATCAACATCAACAGTCCGGTCGATATAACAAACATCTCACGAATATGCAAGTCGGACAAGGCAACGGCTTTAATGGGGCGGTTATGACGGAAACAGATGATAACAAACAAGATAGCTATCAAAATCAGTATCATCATAAAGTAATACATATATTTCCAGTTATAATGATATGCCAACAGAGCGGTTACCAACATCGAAGCCTGTCCCCCACCGTACACTAACGGATAAAAATAAGAATAAAACTCGCTACGCACATTCTTCCGGCTGAAAATCTTTTGGGCGTAACGGATAAACCACAGCATAAGAAAACCTTTCAGGAAACCGACGGCAAAACTGCAAACAATCAGAATATCAGCATTCTGCGTACGGGCGCAAACCCAACTCAGGAAGAATTGCAGTATCAAGTCAATCAACAACAGCGATTTCACGGAAAAGGCAGCCAGGACTTTAGGAATAATGGGATACGCGATAGCCATGCCTGCCGAAGCGGCATAATATCCCATTGTTATATCTTCCGAATTCGTACCGAGTGTATTCGAAACTTCAAGCATACTACCCGTATAAGAACCATTGAGCATAGTGACAGGAAGAATCACGACGAAGATACTGACAAGTCCGAGCCAATCGGGCACCCATTGGCGGATAGGTGCTTCCAACTCTTTCATCGTTATCATTTGCGCAGAGCTTCTGTTTCTACCATCATACCAGCTCTCAACTGTGCCATTTCTTCCGAAGAGACATCTTCCAGTTCAATCCGTACCGGTATCCGCTGTTGTACCTTTACAAAATTTCCGGCGGAGTTATCCGTAGGAACTAATGAATATTTGGAACCTGTCGCTTCGGAGATAGCGGTAACTTCTCCGTGGAAAATCTTTCCGGGCACTGCATCCACTTTTATACGCACTTGTTGGCCGATATAGATATTGGCAATCTGCGTTTCTTTATAATTGGCGGTAATCCATTTGTCCTTGTTGCGTACCAGATAAGAAATGGTTTGTCCGGTCTGTACATACTGACCGGGTTCCAAAGTCCGCCTGCCCATGTATCCGTCATAGGGAGCGATAAGAACCGTATAAGACAAATTCAGTTTAGCCAAGTCGAGGTCTGCTTCCTTGCGCAAAATGGCGCTTCCGCACTCGTTGTTTTCTTGCTTGTTTCCGTATATTGCGAGAGTACCGACTGTTTCTGAGCAACCAATGCCTGATAACGCGCCTTTGCCGCTTCATAGGCAGCTTTAGTTTGCTCAAACTGTTGCTCCGGGACGGATTCTTCTTTCAACAAACGTTCAAAGCGATGATAATCCTGCTCTAGTTGCCAGAGTTTCGTTTTTGCTTCAGCAATGTTGGCATCCTGCACGGCGATATTTGTATGGGCAGTCTCAATGCCCGAATGAAGCACTTCCTGTGAGCCATGTACATCCAACAAAGCAGCTTCCGCTTCCTTCACCTTGATTTGATATTCACGGTTGTCAAGCACCAGTAAAGTATCCCCTTGACGCACATATTGATGTTCTTTAAAACATACCTCTTTTATATAACCCGAAGCCCGTACATTCAAGGGCGCTACATATTGGTCTACAAAAGCGTCATTCGTCACTTCATAATTTACATAACGCCAAAAGTAAGTGGCAGTCCACCAAAGGCCGGAACCTGCCAGACAGATACATACCAAATTTAAAATAATATTGCGGATTCTGAGCTTTTTCAGCTTCTTCTGTTTTTCTTTCAATTGATTTGCCATATCTGTTTTGTATATTAAAGACGACCACAAGCCTTCTGAAGTTGATAATAAGTATAAATCACACGGGTGCGTGCAGTAACCAACTGCAACTCGACATTCAGGCGGACGGAATTTGCGTCGAGCAAATCAGTCAGGATAGCCAGTTGATTCAGATAGCGGTTCTGCATGATACGGTAATTTTCTTCCGCCTGCCGGACGGACAGTTTCAAAGCCTCTACCCTCTGCATGGCTTCTCGATGCCGTAAGAATGCGGAACGTACTTCCATGCGGATTCCCTGCATTTTCTGCTCTTCCTCGTTCTTCCGCAAAGACATCCTCATTTTGCTCTCTTTTATTTTATGATTGTTCTTATACAATGAGGATAAAGGATAAGAAACCGATACGCCCACATTCCAGTTGTTATTGTACATATCCGCCAAGGTACGCGAGACAGGGCGTGCCAATGTATTCGATGCATATAACGATATACCGGGTAATGAGAAAGACTTGGTTGAACGGATTTCATTCCTTGCCAGTTCCGTTTGTGCACGAAGCAATTTCATCACCGGGTTGTTCGCATAAGCCTGAACGATATAATCATCATAAGATTGCAAGGCAACTGCTTGATAAAGCAGGGCAGTATCCGGCCGCAATAATACATTCTCGTCCTGCCCCAACAGAATATCGAGTTGCTGCGATACAAGCACAATACTGTTTTCCGTTTCCTGCAAAGACAGGCGGTCGTTAGTCAACTGCATCTCACTTCGCAATACATCATTATTAGTAATCAGCCCTTCCTTTTTCATCCGCCGTATATCATGCAACCGAAGTTCCGATTCTTCAATGTTTCGCATCAGTATCTCATGCTGCTTAAAGAGGCTGAAGAGATTCATATACTGATTCAGCAGTTTCAGTTTAATCTCCGCCCGGTCGGTCAAAGTCTGCAATTCGGCGACTTGCTTTTCAATATCCGCCTTATGGATAGCACTTCGGATTTTACCGCCCTGATAGAGAGGTTGTGCCAAATCAATCGCATAATTTTGTGACCAGTCCGGCGCGTCCGGGTAGAGAGGTGCGGACAGTCCCCGTTCCCAAACGACGGGTTGACCGACGAATCCGCCTTTCAGTCCAATCTGTAGTTCCGGTAGTCGCGCAGTTCTTGCAGTCCGTGTCCGTTCCTGCGCCATAGATTCTTTCATTGCATCCGCCTGAAGTTGCAGGCTATATTGTACGCCCCGTTCAAAGAGCTGGTCGACAGTAAGAAATAAAGAGTCTGTTTGTGCGTGCATCAATTGGGGAAAAGAAAACAGGCTGAATAAAATGACCGGATATAGTTTATATTTTTTCAAGAACATCATAAACACTGTTTAATTCAGACAACATGGTTTCAATACTTTCAATACCGATAATGTGTTCTGCATATACATAAACCTGGTCTAAAACCGGACGAATCTGCTCTTTAAACTCTTCACCCGCCGGAGTCAGAAATACCAGTTTATTACGACGGTCGTTCGGGTCTTCTTTCCGGCAGACGTATCCTTTCTTTTCCAGGTTGTTCATCAAGTTAGTCAGGCATGCTTTATCTTTCGCTATACGCTCCGCCAATATCTGCTGGCTGATGCCTTGTTCGTGCCATAAACTGCTCAATACTTGAAGCATCTCAAATGTAATACCTGCATTATTCTTCTTTAATGTTCGTTGCATAGACCGACGAAAAGCCATACGTGTACGGACAACCTGCAACATGAGTTCTCTGAACTCCGCTCCTTCTCTCATTTTTATTATCGTTTTTACCTTTTCGGGCGCAAAGATACGTATCTTCGTCGAATTAGTCAAACATTTGACTAATTTCATCTATCCAACTTCTTTTTTGAACCTATTTATTGAAATAATCAGATAAAATCTTGTTCATCTTAAATGTTTTATTTTACTTTGTATTACAAAGTACTTTTTACATGAATAAAGATAAAGCATTAGAATCGGTAAATGAGATAAAAGAGTTGATGGAAAAGTCCTCAAAGTTTATCTCTGTTAGTGGGCTTGCCGCAATCCTGGCAGGCATTTACGCATTGGCTGGCGCGTACATCGCGACACAAGTTATTACACCGGACACGTATTTAATCGTTGCCCTGGAATTAATGGCTATAATAGCCCTGTCGGTACTGGCAGCCGCAGCCGTTACTGCCGGCATCCTGTCCTACTGCAAATCCAAGAAGACAGGACAGAAGTTTTTCAGCCGGCTCACCTATCGGGCATTATGGAATTTTTCGCTTCCGATGCTGACAGGCGGCATTGTGTGTATTTCTATCCTGATGCACGAGTATTATGATATTCTGGCATCTGTCATGCTTCTATTCTACGGACTGGCGTTGGTCAATGCATCCAAGTTTACCTATTCCAGCGTGGCATGGCTGGGATATGCTTTCATTTGCCTGGGCGCTGTCGACTGTTTCTGGGCGGGTCATTCACTTCTGTTCTGGACGATAGGTTTCGGTGGTTTCCATATCCTCTATGGCATATTGTTCTATTTACATTACGAAAGAAAGAAATCATAAATGATAGAATCATTCCAATATATTAATAAAGCATTCGAAAGCAAGGTACGACTGGGTATCATGGCTGTTCTGATGGTGAATGAGGAAGCTGATTTCAATTTTCTGAAAGAACAGCTCGCATTGACCGACGGCAACCTTGCCAGTCATACCCGTGCCCTGGAAGAACTGGGATATATCGTATGCAACAAAAGTTTTGTCGGACGAAAGCCGCGAACTGCCTTTCAAGCGACTTCGCAAGGCAGGGAAGCTTTCAAATCTCATATTGAAGCTCTGGAGCAATTTTTAAAATCAAAATAATTCATTCATCTAAACACTATCAGCTTATGGACGGTTTCAATGAAAATTCAAACGAGCAACAAGCACAGCAACCTAGGGATGCCTTCACCGTTTCTCCAAAACAATCAAAGTGGTCATCATCGGGGGATTAATCCTTCTTCTGATGATTCCTATGTTCATGATTGAAAATCTTATTTCCGAACGGGGACGCACGCAGGAAGAAGCAATCAATGAGGTAAGCGAGAAATGGAGTCTCGCACAGACCGTCACCGGCCCTTATCTGAATATCCAATATCCGGTGGTTACAGAGAACAACGGAGAAAAAAAGGTATCAATCAAAGACCTGATACTCTTCCCCGACGAACTTTTGATTAACGGGCAACTAAAGACCGAAATCCTGAAAAGAAGTCTCTATGAAGTCAATGTGTATCAATCGGAACTGACTCTGAAAGGTTCTTTCAGCTCGGAAGAACTGATAAAGAGCAGAATAGATATGGGGCAACTGCAATTCGACAGAGCCGCTATTTGTCTGAATCTGACCGACATGCGTGGTATCAGCGAACAGATTAGTATCACCTTCGGAGATTCCGTCTATGTATTTGAGCCGGGAATGGATAACAGAGGGATTGATAATACGGGCGTACATGCCATTGCGGATTTATCGGAACTGAAGAACAATAAGAAATTGCCTTACGAAGTAAAAATCAAACTGAAAGGCTCGCAATCCATTAACTTCATCCCATTGGGTAAAACAACCCGCGTCGACTTGAAAGCCAATTGGAACACACCGAGCTTTACAGGAAGCTATTTACCCAATAACCGGGATATTACCGAGAAAGAATTTTCGGCACAATGGCAAGTCTTGAACTTGAACCGGAATTACTCACAAGTAATGATTGACTATACCAATTTTAATATTAAAAATATAGATAATTCCAGTTTCGGCGTCAATTTCAAGATTCCGGTAGAGCAGTATCAGCAATCCATGCGTTCCGCAAAGTATGCTATCCTGATTATCCTGTTGACATTCGGCGTTATCTTCTTCACTGAAATTATGAATAAAACCCGTATTCATGCTTTACAGTATTTGTTAGTGGGATTGGCACTCTGTCTATTTTACAGTTTGCTCCTCTCCTTCTCCGAACACATCGGCTTCAACCCTGCCTATCTGTTATCTGCTACACTGACTATTATACTGGTAGGCGGATATATGTTTGGCATCACCAAGAGAAAGAAACCTTCATTAATCATGTCTGGGTTATTGGGAGTACTCTATCTTTATATATTTGTCCTTATCCAGTTAGAGACTTTTGCTCTGTTGACAGGCAGCTTGGGATTATTTATTATCCTGGCAATGGTGATGTATTTCTCAAAGAAAATAGATTGGTTCAATGAATAATCAGCTTTTCTTCTGAAACACTTGACAAACGACTTTTTATTTGGTATTTTTGAGGAAAGAAAAGTGATAAACAACATGAATAGTATTAAAGAAATAATAGATACATATTGATATTTAAACTGATATTCTTTAGTATCAGAGCAGATCTATAAAATCTTACCCAAGTTTACTAACATCAACGTATTCTTGGGTAAGTTTGTATATGCAAGTAACTGCTCATCAGAAGTATATAGCTACTTCCTAAACATAAGACATTTTCAAAATTAAGAACTTTTTATTATACGACCAATAGAATGGAATTTACTTTCGTATCACGGAAAAAGACATTGCTATGATATTGGCTCTTACAACATTGATTAAAGACGCTTTGTGTTTTCCCTCCGCAAGCAGCGAACTTAGCCATTTGGGAGAATGTTTCCAATGACTTTATGCTTAATACTTTTTGCTTGACCAAGTTGTCACGTATAATAATCCATCCTCAAAATCTCACCAAGTCTTTGTCAGGCAATAACATAACTTACCATGTTTTCAGCACAGACAAGAGTTCGGATAAAGAGAGCCGATAACCAGCTCTCAAATCCAATAAAGATTGAACCCCTTCCGGAGTGTTATCGAAAGACCGATGAGACAACTCTTACTATTTGCATAGACCATAGAAGATGATTTTACCAAAAAGAGACCATCTATCTTTTTGTTGTTAGACAGCCTCACTATCCCACTCAAACAGTGACACCTTCCTCAGAAAATAGTGTCACTATTCTTATTTGTCTTTTTTATTATCTTCATGCAGTATTTCAATATCTCAAGTATTTACTTATTGTACGTACACCTTAATTTTGAAAATTAACAATCTAATTTTTAACAGTATGAAAACTTTAATTGAAATGAAAAAAGTATATTGTTTTAATCGTTTCGTTTTATTCGTAATGGTACTAAGCTTGGCTACCACCTTTACTTCGTGTAGTAATGATGACGATGAGGATATTCCTGTATATTCTCTTAAAGACGTAGAAGGAAACTACTTGGGTAAAATGACAACTGAATCAGCCCCTGTCATCCCCACAGAAAATGCTGGTGAAAGTGAAGAACCAGTAGGAATTGAAGTAAACGCAGAAGTAAAAGACAACGAAATTGCTATCAATAAATTTCCTGTTGACGACCTGATTAAAAGTATCATCGAAGATCCGGACCAAGCTGAAATTATTATTAAAGCTATCGGAGATATCAATTACAAAATTCCCTACACAGCTACTTTCAACGAAAACAAAGATAACATCTTACTTCAACTTCAACCCGAACCTCTAGAAATTAAATTTGATCCTTCGACTCAACTAACAGCAAATGAAAAAGAAGCAACCGAAATTACTGTGATAGTAACTGTTCAGGCAGACGAAAAAGGAGATTTTGCCTATAATGGAAAAACATTAAAATTTGCTATAAAAGCGACAAAGGTAGAAGTGGGTAATACAACTTTAGATGAGTTCCCCATTACTACATTCAACTTCGATATGAGCAAAAAATAGGTAAATACTTATTTGCTATAAAACGATCAAAGAGCATGTCATACGTATATATGACACGCTCTTTTTATATATCACAAAACATGATAGGAATACAGCATTAACAAAACATAATTTTACAACACCAACCACCACCTTTACAATACCATATTACCAAATTCAGTCATTTACTATAATAAAACGGTCCTTTTATTATTACTTATCATTATTTTTACACCGAAGTAACAATAGATACCTTCTGACAACAAAAGACGTTTTACATAATTATTCACTTTATATATGAGAAAACGCAAACAGGTGCTAATTAGGAGCTCTCTCAATAGCACCATACAAACAATACGCTCACCTCCCACATCGTGCCGCATTCATAATATGCGACATTCAACAAATAAGAAAAACTGATTTATTAATTATTGTTACTTGGAGGAAATTCACCATTCCTTGAAAAATGATTCAAAATGTTAGGATTTAGACTCTACATATAGACCTCGTTTTCCAGATATTGACCTTCAAAAAGTAAATAATCTCAAACATTATTCTACTCGAGTTTATCAATGTACAACTATGAGATCATAGTTACAGTGAGCTTCCTCTTTTTTCTCAAACAAAAGGAGTGGGTCAATTCCCACTAAGTGGCGTTTCTAAAAAACGAATTGATATGAAATACTTAATAACAACGTCACTCCTCACTTCTATCATTATAGTAATAGCTATCCCCAATCTATTAAACTCCATTCTTCTATTAACAGCAGGAGGAGTCTCATTATACTGGTCCTTATCCTATTTTATCACCATGCAAAAAGAAACAAATCTTTTGAAGGAAGAGAATCTGTATTTTATAGATTCTTTTCAAAGCATACGTATTCCTATTACTCAGATTCATATCTCTTTGCAAATGATATGCAACAAGCATTACCCTGAAGAAATCAGACAGGAACTATTACGCAGTATAGATTGTCTCAATGAGCATCTATACAGATTAATGAACCTAAAACAATTGTTTATTCATCCCCAAAGCATAGATATTGCAGAGTATGAACTAGGATATTTTCTTAAAGACAGAGTCAATTCACTAAAAGATCATGCCGCAAATAAGCAGGTAAAATTAAAAGTTAAAACTGAATTTCATTATGCCAGTGCATGGATCGACCAAAGTAAAATATCTCCAGTCATCGACAAATTTATTAAGAACGCTATCGACTATACCGAACCGAAAAAAACAATTATACTCTCAATCTCTCTAAGTACAGAACACTGGAAAATCAGCATAAACAACTTCGAAAATAGAAAACTGATACAATGCTATAAATGCAAAAGACATCCGTTGCTCAAACGGAAGGAAGAACTTGAATATGATTTTGCAAAAAGTATATTTTGCAAAAAACTGACAGAATTATGCAACGGGAAGATTCTTATCAATCATTTAAACCACAATGTTTCATTGAATTTCCCACTAAAGCATTCATACAAAAATGTACCCGAACGCCCTAGAATACATATCAATGAAAATCAAGAAGAGAAAAAAATAGATAATTTATTCCACAAGATTCCTCCCCAAAGAGGCTCAACCAAGCCTACTATTATCATTGCTGACAGTAATGAAAATTTCAGGTTTTATCTGGAAGCGCATTTATCAAAAGACTACATTATAAAGAGTTTCGAAAATGGTTCAGAAGTACTGGAAAGTATAAAGGAGGAACATCCGGATTTAATCATTAGCGATACCGTACTGCACGGGATGAGTGGAAATGAACTATCGTCAAGATTGAAAACATCCGGAGATACTTCCATTATTCCTATTATCCTTTACGGCTCCCACATTGATATAGACCGACGTCACAAAAGAGAGACATCTCTGGCTGATACATTTCTGTATATTCCTTTCCATATAGAAGATTTAAAAATAGAAATAACTGTTCTTATTAGAAATAGTCGTTTCCTTAGAAAAGCATTTTTACAACAAATATTCGGTGAACAATTTATAAGGATACAGACAACAAAAAACTTAGATAACGCTAATTTCACATTTATCAACAAAGTAAAAGAATTCATTTTAGAGAATATAGACAGAGAGGACCTGACTATTGACGACATAGCTTCACAATTATGTATGAGTAGAACCGCTTTCTACAATAAATGGAAATTACTGACAGGAGAAGCTCCCAAATTCTTTATCTACCGTATCCGCATGGAAAAAGCCCGCGAACTGTTAGAAAGCGGAAAATGTCCTGTAAATGTAGTGCCGGAGATGATCGGACTTAGAAACTTAAAAAACTTTCGTAACAGATATAAAGAGTATTTCAAAATAACACCCTGTGAATCTATAAAAAAGGAATAGAGTGACTACATTATTGACAAAAGAAATAAGAAAGAGAGTAGACATATAATCAAAACACACTCTTTTTTCTTATTTTTGTAAAAAACAAACTATATGAAAACAACTACAGCTGAAAACATTCGAAAAGAACTAAAAGCACTAGCAGATCCGAAATATCGAAAATTCCACTCTTACCTACTCCCTGGAACCGACAATATTCTTGGTGTGCGTATACCTCAACTGCGGACAATGGCAAAAGATATAATCAAGAAAGATGATTGGCGTCCATTTGTCGAAACAACCAATACCAATTATTATGAAGAAACAATGCTTCAGGGAATGATTATTGGCTTAGCCAAAATGAACCTTGACGAACAGATTAACTATATAAGCCTGTTTATTCCTCGAATCAACAATTGGGCAGTATGCGATATTTTTAGCAGTGAACTTAAAACAGCCGTACGAAAAGGAAAAGAAACCGTATGGCAATTTATCCAGCCTTATCTGAAATCACAAAAGGAATTTGAAATACGTTTCGGTATTGTAATGTTATTCCATTATATAAACGAAGAGCATATTGATTCATTATTAGCATATGCCGATCTATTTAAGCATGAAGCCTATTACGCACGCATGGCTATGGCATGGATGATCTCTATCTGCTTTATTAAATTTCCGCAAAAGACAATGAAATACCTGCAACAAAGCAAACTGGACGATTGGACTTACAACAAGGCAATACAGAAAACAATCGAATCTCTCCGCATAAATAAGGAAACAAAAGACACCCTCCGTACAATGAAAAGACGATAACGCTTCTATTACAAGCAACTTATGATAAACGAAGGTGTGTCGTAATACACGATGCGCCTTCTTTTTTTTCATTGACTATAAAAATCGGTTCATTTTCTTTAAGCTGCGATATTTTG
>ERZ791624.870-NODE-870-length-17464-cov-1.950198_pt1 | contig 17464 bp, 26 predicted proteins | sample MGYA00510058_ERZ791624 | MGnify/ENA primary metagenome ERZ791624 (study PRJEB30046, sample SAMN00715158) | human gut metagenome | study: EMG produced TPA metagenomics assembly of the A metagenome-wide association study of gut microbiota in type 2... | reverse complement strand
ATGTGCTTAAAAGAAATATGGGAGGCGTGCCAAGAATGGAAATAGATAGAGGTGATTAGATGGACTTGACGCCTAAACAGAAAGCGTTTGCAGATGAATATATAAAGAATGGCGGAAATGCATCTGATGCCGCAATAAAGGCTGGATATGCTGAGAAAAACGCAAGAGTGATAGGAAATCAGAACTTAACAAAACTTAACATTTCTGAGTATATAGCTAAAAAGCAGTCTCTCATCGAAAAGCAAAAAGGCACTGATATCATGTCTCTGGCGGAAATTCAGCAACGCCGCTCCATGATTGCAAGAGGTGAGCTGACTGATTCATTCGGGTTCGCCCCGGACTTCTCCGATCAGCTAAAGTCCATGAATGATCTGGAAAAAACGCTTGCTATAAAAGAAGCCAGAGAAGAGCAGCGGAAAGCAGAAGAAAAAGCCAGATTGCAAGGCGAGTACCATATTGATCTGAATATTGTCCCGGACGTATTTCATAAAATGATTAGGGATATTCGAGCAAAGAAACACAGTGAATACATTCTCCCTGGCGGACGTGGTTCCATGAAGTCCTCAACTATATCTCTGATCATACCGGAACTGTTGAAGAATAATCCGAACATGCACGCTCTGATTCTGCGAAAAGTCGGAAACACTATCAAAGATTCTGTTTATGCTCAGATGAAATGGGCTATTGATAAATTAGATCTAAATGAGGAATTTACCTGTAAAGTATCTCCCATGGAGATTACATATAAGCCTACTGGACAGAAGATATACTTTCGTGGTGCCGATGATCCATTAAAGATTAAGTCCATCAAGCCGGAGTTTGGTTATATCGGCATCGTCTGGTTCGAGGAACTTGACCAGTTTGCCGGTCCGGAAGAAATACGAAATATTCAGCAGTCTGCGATTCGTGGCGGTAACGAAGCGTACAAGTTTAAATCATTCAACCCGCCGAGAAGTAAAAATAACTGGGCAAATGAATATACGGCAGAAGCAGAAGAAAAAGATGATAGCGCACTGGTTGTGCATAGCACATATCTTGATCTTGACATTGAGCAGGAATGGCTCGGAGATATATTCCTTGCAGATGCTGAACATCTAAAAGAAGTAAATCCAGACGCTTATGACAACGAGTATTTAGGACACGCCAACGGAAATGGTGGAAATATCTTTGAATACATCGAAGAAAGAACTATCACAGACGAAGAAATTAGTCACTTTGATAGAATCTATCAAGGTAATGACTGGGGATGGTTCCCGGACCCGTATGGATTTATCAGATTATATTATGATTCTGCCAGAGAAACAATATACTTCATTGATGAAATTTATGAAAATAAGAAATCAAATGAGTGGACTGCAAAAGAAATTAAACGTCGTGGCTACGATGATTACACGATCACAAGTGATAGTGCGGAACCTAAGTCAGTAAATGATTACAGAGATTTCGGATTGCCTGCTAGACCAGCAATTAAAGGGCCGGGGAGCATCGAATACTCCATGAAGTGGCTGCAAAGAAGAAGACTCGTGTTTGACCCTGCCAGAACTCCGAATGCAAGAAAAGAGTTTAAAAAGTATGAATACGAGCGAGACAAAGACGGAAATATTATCAGCGGCTATCCGGATAAAGATAATCATCTGATTGATGCGACCAGATATGCCACAGAGTCAATGTGGACCAGAAGGGGGAACAGTGCATAATGAGCAAAGTGAATGCAGTTATTGTCGGGGAAACCATTATTCCCGTGAAGGATATTGTAAGTGTAAACGCAAGTTACGGGGAGGTCGAAATTGAATATAGAGAAGATATCGAAAAAGGCGTTATGCGAACAGTGAAACTGAATACACCATACAGAAATACTGGCGTTATCGTGGGCGACAATATAGGTGATGAATAAATGGGAATTTTATCAACGCTAAAAAGGTGGTTTAACATGATTTTTAAAAAACAAGCTGAAGAGGACTTTAATATCCAGGCAGCAGAGTTTCCAGAGATGGAATCACTGATTAACCGGTGCGCGAACATTTACAGGGGCGCGCCGGAATGGTTAGATGACAAGAACAATATCAAGACGATTAATTTTGCGAAATCTGTCTGCTCAGAGACAGCACGGCTCGTAACACTGGCGATCGGTATCCAGATAGATGGTTCCGCAAGGGCTGCGTGGCTACAGGAACAGATTGATAAAGTATATTTCCAGATACGCCACTGGGTAGAATATAGTTGCGCTTATGGAACAGTATTCATCAAGCCAAACGGTGAGAGCCTTGACGTATTTACTCCGGCAGACGTGATGATTGTAGATTACGATAATCAGGAGATTAAAGGGATTATATTCAAGGATTCTTACACTATTGGACGGAAATACTATACACGGCTTGAATATCATAGATTTATTGAGACCACAATAGACGGCGTGACAACTTATCCGTACTACGTTTCTAATAGAACCTATGTGTCGAAATCCCCTCAGAGCATCGGAGATAAGATTGACCTTAAACAGACCAAATGGGCTGACCTTATGGCAGATACACCGCCGATTCTCAAAGCAAACGGTGAGAAGCTGGACGGACCTCTATATGGAGTTCTACGGACACCGCAGGCGAACAACGTGGATATCAGTACGCCGCTGGGCTTGCCGATATTTGCAGAAGCCATTGAAGAGTTAAAAGACCTCGACATTGCATACAGCCGTAATGCCGGAGAAATTTTTGATTCTCAGAAGATAGTTTTGGCAGATGATAGACTGCTGATGCCGAGCGGTACACCTGTATCAGCCATGTCACCGCAGGGCATGGAGAACAGACGGAAAGAGATGAACTTACCGCGCTTTGTCAAGAATGTATTCGGGCAGGATGAGAAAGAATTCTATCAAGAAATCAATCCACAACTCAACACAGATACCCGTATAAGCGGAATAAATGCCCTTTTAAGTCAGTTAGGATACAAGATTGGATTCTCCAACGGCTACTTTGTTTTTAACGAATCTAGCGGCATCCAGACAGCTACGGGAGTGAAGCGGAACAGCAGAGGACAGTGCAGTTTATCAAAGATGTTCGAGACAAACTGGAATCCTGTCTGGATGAAGTAATCTACGCATTAAATGTTTACGCTGACCTGTACGGGCTTGCACCTGTTGGAGCCTATGAAGTCAATTATGATTTCGGCGATATCCTGTATGTGCGTGAAAACGACCGTGCAAGATGGTGGCAGTATGTGACTACTGGCAAGGTTCCGGCATGGCTGTATTTCGTGAAGTTTGAAGGAATGACTGAGGAAGAAGCGAAAGCAATGGTCAAAGAAGCTCAGCCAGACGAACCAAAATTATTCGGAGAGGAGTAAAAAGATGACAGATAAACCAGTAACGCGAGAAGAAAAGTATCTTGCGTACTTGACAGGTGATTACAAGGGCGAACTCCCGAAGCCAATCACGCGAAAAGAGAAGTATTTATACGAATTATGCTTAAAAGGAATTGGCGGTGAGATTTCGCCGGAAGAAATCAAGAATGCAGTAAATGAATACCTTGAAAAGAATCCGGTCAAGCCCGGAGCCACGGCAGAACAGGCACAGCAGATTGAGCAGAACAAGACGAACATTGCTTCACTGAAAGAGGAAACTAGTTCGCTAAAGGAGGACTTAGATAACATATTATCTCCTAACTTATACAATCCGGCAGACGCAAAAGAGAATACAGCAATAAGTCAGGGTGATGGCACTGAAATGTCTTTTGATAACTGGTTTGCAACAGGATATATTCCCGTATCTAAAGGAGAAGTTCTGTATTTTAGCTCAAATGGAGAACCAACTCCATATTCTACGGGCGCGTTTTACGACAAAGACAAGCAGCGGGTAGATTCCTTTGGCAACCCTAATGATAATGATAATATAGCAGTCACGTCTGATGGGTATGCAAGATTTTCTTTCGGTTCAAAAAAAGAAAAGCTGCAGATTGAAAAAGGTTCAAGAACCGCATATGTTCCATATGGTGAGCTTAAAATCAAAGCCGATGTGGATAATATAAAGAAAGACACTGGTAATATAAAACTCGAAGTAAGTGAAGTCAAAGCCGAAGTTGTAAAAATACAGGAAGACCATACAAATCTTTTTAATAAGAATACTGTGACCAAAGGTGCTGTGTTATCAGAAAGTGGTTATTTAGAAACTAGCTTTTCTTCATGGGATTCAAGTGATTACATTCCTGTAAAACCGGGAATGGTTCTCTATTTCAGCAGTAATGAACTCCCTATCGGCGCAGCAAGTACCGGAGCATATTTTGATGCAGATAAAAAATATTTGTCTGGCATAAACAACGAACCTACAGTATTAACAGTTCCCGATGGTGCGTATTATTTGAGATTTTCTAAAAATGAAGGTCTTGGAGATGCTTTAAACACCTTGAAAATTGAGCAACATGGTATTACTAAATTTACTCCGTATGGAGAGCTATATGTTACAGTGAATGAATCTGCATTGCCGAGTTCGATTCTTCCAAAGTGGAAAGGATTAAAGATTCTTACACTTGGCGATAGTATTACCGCTATGGGTGGTGTAAACGGATGGACGTACTGGATAAAACAGTACCTCATTGCTGATAAAGTTGTTAATGTATCTGTTGCAGGTTCTACATGGCAGGATAAAGTTGCTAATCAGACGTATGACGGAAATCCACAGCCATCTACGGATGGCAATGTAATGGGAAATCAAGTGCAAAAAGTGCTAAATGCAAAAGCAAACGGAGATGCAGATTATCAGGACTTTGATGTAATTACATTCTCGTTTGGAACAAATGATTCTATTGATTTCTCTGTGCAGACAAAAGAAAATGTGGAATCACAGTTTATCACGAATTATGCTCAGAATAATTTTACAGTTGTTCCGCTTGAAAGTGTGAACCGTCAGACATTGGCAGGTGCTATGCGATATGGATTTCAGAAGTTGCATGAAGCTTATCCGAACGCCGTGATTTTTATGTGTACACCGACACAAAAGTGCTATGAAACTTTTGATAGCATTTACCAGAAAGGTGATTTCATCAATTTTATTGCCGATAGACTTGGAGCAGAAACAATCGACACTCGCAGATGCGGAATCCGAAACATCTACGAAAGTCAAACAACGATTGATTATGACCATCCTGAACAATCTGGTGCTGCACCAATTCAGACTGATTTGCTTGACGGTATTCATACAAACGAAAACGGTGCAAAGAAGATTGCAAAATACAATGCAAGGGAAATTATGAAATATTTCATGATTAACTAAAGAGGGCATTTCGGTATTACTAATACATGCTAAGATATGCCAGCAATGCCGAAACCAAAACATGTACCACGACTTTTATCGAAAGAGGTGATATACTATACTTAGTCCAGAATATTTACGCCGGATAACAGAAGGCAGTGAACAAATTGCAGAAGAACTGCACCAGTATATCATCTCTGAGATCGTGTCGAGAATGATGGCAAGAATCGGCAGGGGTGAGGACTATATTCTGACCAATGCCGATGCGTGGAGAATCAGAACGCTACAGGAATCCGGTGAACTGCTAGAGGACATTCTAGCGGAACTATCCAAATATACCAAACGTGAACAGAGGAACTTCTTGAAGCGTTTGAAGATGCCGGAATCACTGCAATGAACTATGATGATAAGGTATACAAGGCAGCAGGACTAAGCCCTGTACCGCTCGAACAGTCACCGGCTATGATAAGGCTCATGGAGCGGAATATGCTTGTGACTATGGGCGAGTGGAAGAACTTCACAAGAACCACCGCAAGTGCCGCCCAGAGACTCTATATCGAACAATGCGACCTTGCCTATAATCATGTAATGACTGGAGTAGTTGGGTATACGCAAGCCATCAAAGAGGCAGTCAATAACGTTGTATCAGATGGTGTTACTGTCACATATCCATCTGGCAGAAAAGACACGATTGAAACAGCAGTTGCACGTTCTGTCAGAACTGGCGTGGCACAGGCTACGGGAGATATATCTCTCAAACGCATGGAAGAAATGGACTGGGATTTAGTTCTGGTCAGTGCACACATAGGAGCCAGAACAGGTGACGGCGGCGAGAATCCGGGAAATCACTCGTTTTGGCAAGGCAAGATATACTCTCGTTCTGGCAAGAGTAAGAAATTTCCACCATTCTCATTGACTGGATATGGAACGGCAAGCGGACTGTCAGGAGTCAACTGTCGGCATAGTTTTGGAGCCAGTGATGGGGAATTTAATCCCTATGCGGAATTATCAGCACAGGATAAAGCCAACAAAGGTAAACAGTACGAAAAAGAACAGCGGCAACGTACTTATGAACGGAGAATCCGCAAGACGAAGCGTGAAGTCCTTGGACTGCAAGCGGCGGTTGATAACTGTAAGGATGAACAGACAAGGTTCGCACTTCAGCAAGACCTTGACCGGAAGTCTTTTCTTCTCCAAAAACAAAATGCTGCATACAAAGATTACTGCAAGCAGAACGATCTGAGGGAACTGCAAGACCGGCTCATGATCGCGAAGTGGAACCGCCAGAACGCCGCTAAAGCCAGAGGAGCGGCAAAACGCTATAAAACAGCAAAGGGGATTGACTGATGGATAGATGGGAATATTTCAATCCAAATCCTGTTAAGGATAAGAGAACAGGAGATTGCGTTGTCCGGGCAATATGTAAAGCAACTGGCTTCGACTGGGAAACAGTATTCGCCGGATTAATGATACAGGCATGTACTCTGTCAGATATGCCGAGCGCAAATTATGTCTGGGGAGCGTACCTCTATAAGCATGGATACAGGCGAAAACTGATTGAGCAGTCGGAGCGATATATTTATACAGTCAATGACTTTTGCGCAGATCATCCAACAGGCACATACATTCTCTGTATAGATGGTCATGTGGTGACAGTGCAGGATGGCAAATATTTCGATACATGGGATTCCGGAAATGAGATCCCGGTATATTACTGGGAAAAGGAGAATAAATGAGCATATCAGAATTTGTACAGATTTTCCTCTCTATCTGCGGAGGGGTGTCCATTGTCGGAGGGGCAGCAGCTGTGATCTTTAAGTGGATTACTCCGGCATTCCGGCTCAATAAGCGAGTAGAAATACTGGAAGAACATGATAAACGAGATTACGAGAGTCTTCAGAGGATTGCAGAACGTGATTCGTTGATTCTGGAAGTGTTGTCGACCATGTTGGATAGTCAGATCAGTGGGAATAATGTGGAGGAATTAAAAAAAACAAAACAGAAGCTTACAAATTATCTTGCACAGAATCAACGTTAATTGCATTAATAAGGGGTATGCTCATGAAGTTATATGTGTTCACAAAGAAAGATATAGACAGATTCTTGATAGAGTGTAATTTTACACCGGACGAAGAAAGACTGTTCCGGCTGAGATGTAAGGAATACACTCTTGAATACTGTGCTGAGCAGATGAACGTGAGTATGTCTACAGTGAAACGATTAAGCCGGAGGGTAAATAATAAAATAATTAAAGTATGCTGATACTTTTTGGACACTAATTAGAGCCAGAAACGACCTGTTTCCGGTTCTTTTTTTATGCAAAAATATAATCAGAAAGGCGGTGCATAAGATGGCATTATACAGCAATCCTTATCAATATAGTTTTGGCGTTCCGGGACAGATGAATCAGTTCCAGCAACAGCCTGTACAGATGCCAGCTCAACCAGTACAGCAACCCCAACAGAATAACAATGGTATCCTGTGGGTATCTGGCGAAGTCGGTGCAAAATCCTATCTAGTAGCACCTGGGACAAGTGTTTTACTGATGGATTCAGAGAGCGAAAAGTTCTACATAAAATCTACAGACGCTTCTGGTATGCCACAACCATTACGGACGTTTGAATACCATGAAGTAGGCACTCAGATGCCACCTAAGCAGCCTGTTCAGAACATGGACAGTAAATATGTCACCAGACAGGAATATGACGATTTAAAGGGCAAATACGAAGCTATTATAAACCGATTAAATTCTTTTTCTGAACCTGTTAGAGCTAATACCGCACAGGAATCAGCAGTCAAGGGAGGAAACGCAGATGAGTAATCCATTATTCAATGCCCTCGGTGGTGGGATGTCACAGGGAAACGGGCCAATGCAGATGATACAGCAGTTCATGCAATTTAGACAGAATTTTAAGGGAGACCCGAAGGAAGAAGTCCAGAAGATGTTACAGTCTGGGAAGATTTCTCAGCAACAGCTTAATCAAGTTCAGCAGATGGCGGGACAGTTTCAACACATGCTGAAAGGAATGAAATAGTACATTACAATCTGGCCAGATTGATGTAAATACACAATAAAGGAGATTATAACTATGGATGGAAATTATAGCTTAGCAGATATTGCCGCCGCTACTGGAAACGGTAGAAATAATGACGGCATGTTTGGCGGAGATGGTAGCTGGTGGATTATTGTTTTATTCATTTTTGCCTTCTTCGGATGGGGAAACAACGGCTGGGGCAATAATGGCAATGGCGGCGGATATGCAGCCACAGCAGCTACTCAGGCAGACATTCAGAGAGGATTCGACAATTCAGCGGTAATCAGCAAACTTGATGGAATCAACAGTGGCCTGTGCGATGGTTTTTATGCCATGAATAATGGTATGCTTACCGGATTCAATGGAATCAACACAAACATCATGCAGACCGGCTTTGGAATCCAGCAGGCAATCAATGCTGATACTGTAGCGAATATGCAGAACGCCAACGCTTTACAGGCACAGCTTGCGAACTGCTGTTGTGAAACCAGGGAAGCTATCCAGGGCGTAAACTACAATATGGCACAGAATACCTGCGCATTGCAGAACACAATGAACAGTAACACAAGAGACATTATTGACAGTCAGAATGCAGGAACAAGAGCCATTCTTGACTATCTTTGCAATGAAAAGATTTCTAGTCTGCAGGCTGAGAATAATGATCTCAGACGTGCTGCATCTCAGGATCGCCAGAGCGCACTTCTCACAACTGCAATGGCTTCTCAGACACAGCAGCTCATTAATGCAATCAATCCAGCACCGATTCCGGCATATCAGGTTCCTAACCCGAACACATATTACGGATGTGGATGCGGATGCAACACCGGATGCAATTGCTGATAACTTCATATCGAGAGTATCTTTCGATTGATTTCGGATGTCGGCTTATGCCGTTATTACACAGAGGGGCAGGCTGAGACCTGTCCTTTTGTGATATGAAAGGAGTATTTTTATGGCAGAATTTACAAATGTGGCTGCTCAGACTGTAGCAGCAAATGGAAACGTAGTATTTTCAAATACAGCAGTTAAGGGTTCTAACTGCATTCAGCACAGAGAGGAAAGCGGAATCATCACTCTAAGAGGACTGACTAACCAGTGTAAAGCGAGATTCTTCGTGGATTTTTCTGGTAATATCGCAATTCCAACAGGCGGTACTGTCGGAGCTATTTCTCTGGCAATTGCAATCTCTGGTGAGCCGGTTCTTTCTTCCCAGATGATTTCCACACCGGCAGCAGTAAATCAGTACAATAATGTGTCCTCTGGCATCTATATTGATGTGCCTCGCGGATGCTGCGTTAATATCGCGGTAGAAAACACAAGCGATCAGGCTATTTCTGTTGCGAACGCGAACATTGTTGTGACCAGAGAAGCGTAGGAGGTGCGATTATGAGAGACATTAAAGACTTATGTGCAAGAATTGAAGACGAACTGTCCAAAATCGCTGATAATGGACTGACCACTGGAAATCTGGAAATGACATACAAACTGATTGATATGTACAAAGACATAAAGAACACGCAGTACTGGGACAAGAAAGTGGAGTACTATAACACTGTCCTTGATGAGATGCGTGGCGGATACAATGACGATTACAGCGAACGCGGAAGAAAGCGCGACAGCATGGGGAGATACAGCGCAAATGACGGCAGAATGATGCCGGATTATGACCGAGGCAGTTCTTATGCCAGACGTGGTGAGCATTATGTTAGAGGACATTACAGCCGCTCTGACGGACGAGATGCTTATGACGACTATATGACACAGAAACAGAGCTATCGTTCCGGCAAGTCTGAAGACTGCAAAAGAAAGATGCTCGCCGCATTGGAAGAACATCTGGACGAACTTACAACAGAAATGAGTGATATGTCCAAGGATGCAGAGTGCCGGGAAGAACGTGATCTTGTCAAGAGATACGTAGAAAAACTCCGTGATATGCTCTAAAAACACAAAAGTGGTAGAGAGGTAGTTAAAAGAAATCTGTTATAATGTAATTGTGCAGCAGGAAGACAAGTAAAACGGTTGTTTTTGACATTTTCGTTTTAATCCTCCTTCCTTTAATTTAGTAGCTGGTACGCACGCTTTAACGGAAAGTTGAACAGGTTCGAATCCTGTCGTGCGTATTTGCCATCTGGCACGCAAGATGGCTCACCTCCTTGATTAAGGTTTTTGTTATTCATACTTTTCTTTTAAAAAAGAAATAAATATCCGAAACAACTCGTGGCAGGCATGACACGTTAAACACCTTGCTAACCCGGGAATCCGGGTTATGTGGAATGTACGCTAGTGGAAAACTGACAGAGTCGCACTCTGGTCTCCGGTTCGATTCCGGGCGCTCCGCTTTAATCCGCTTAGAGTTAAGCTGTTTGTATACAGGTGGTCTATGTCTCAGGTGGATTTACGCTATAGCGAAAGAAGTGAAATTCACCCCAGTTTCTTTTTAGAGGGTTGGCCGTTATAGGCGACATGGAATGTAGCTCAGTGGTAGATCGCACTGTAAATGTGAGGTCGCAGGTTCGATTCCTGCCTTTCCGATTACCTTGCCAGTGGTCTAACTGGCTTAATCCATTTACCTGCGGCGGCAGGGCAATAAACACGACCAGGAGGATGTTATGCAGAAACTTATTGACACTTTAAAATCATTTGGAATTGAAATCCCGGAGGATAAACAGGCAGATGTAAAGAAAGCACTCTCTGAGAATTACAAGAATGCAAAGGAAGTTGCAAAAACTCTGTCAAAAGTCGAGGGAGAACGTGATGACTGGAAAGTACGTGCTGAGACAGCAGAAGAAACCTTAAAAAGTTTTGACGGTATCGACCCGGCAAATATTAAAAGCGAGTTAGAGACTTGGAAACAGAAAGCGGCAGATGCAGAGAAAGAATTCAATGCAAAAATCTACGACCGTGATTTCTCGGATGCTCTGAAAGCGGCACTCGATGACGTTAAGTTTTCCAGCGAAGCGGCAAAGAAGTCTGTTATGGTGGACATCAAAGAAGCCGGATTAAAACTGAAAGACGGTAAAATTCTCGGATTAAATGACCTGATCGAACAGATGAAGCAGTCTGACGCATCCGCTTTTGTAGATGAATCTCAGCAGCAGGCTCAGCAGAATCAGGCAAGATTTACAACTCATGTTGGACAGCAGCAGACACCGGGAAGCATGACCAAGAAAGATATCGAAGCGATCAAAGACCCGTCCGAGAGACAGGCTGCAATCGCTCAGAATATCCAGTTATTCCAGTGATTTTTACACCGACTATACGCCAGAGTATAGCCGCTAACCCAATACCTTAATAATTATGGGTAGAAAGGATTTTTTATGCCAGCAAAAACAAATCTTATTATGACTAATGATATCCAGGTCACAGCACGTGAGATTGACTTTGTAACCAGATTCGAGAGAAACTGGCAGCACTTACGTGATATTCTGGGTATCATGAGACCTATCAAAAAGCAGCCGGGTGCTGTACTCAAGTCCAAATACGCAGAGGGTACTTTACAGAGCGGAAAAGTTGGTGAGGGCGAGGAAATCCCTTACAGCAAATTCGTTGTAAAAGAAAAACCCTATGCGGAAATGACTATCGAAAAGTACGCAAAGGCTGTATCTATCGAAGCAATCAAGGACCACGGTTATGAGAACGCTGTTCAGATGACTGATGACGAGTTTCTTTTCCAGCTTCAGACTGATGTTACCGGCAGATTCTATGACTATCTGAAAACCGGTACACTTACTTCCACAGAAACAACATTCCAGATGGCTCTGGCAATGGCTAAGGGTCGTGTTGAAAACAAATTTAAACAGATGCACAGAAATGTGACTGGCGTTGTTGGATTTGTCAACATTCTGGACGTATATGAATATCTCGGAGCAGCTGAGATTACTATTCAGAACCAGTTCGGATTCCAGTATATGAAGGATTTTATGGGATTCAACACAATCTTTTTACTGTCTGACAGCGAAATCCCGAGAGGACAGGTTATTGCTACTCCTGTTGAGAACATTGTCCTGTACTATGTAGACCCGAACGAATCTGACTTCGCAAGAGCAGGACTTGTATACACCGTATCTGGTGAGACAAACCTGATCGGATTCCACACTCAGGGCAACTATCACACAGCAGTGTCCGAAGCGTTCGCAGTTATGGGACTTACTCTTTTTGCGGAGTACATTGACGCAATCGCAGTAATCACCATTGATGAGACACCAACACTTGGTACTCTGACAGTAACATCTGCGGCAGAAACAGTAACTGGTGATACAAAAATCACTGTAAATCCGGCTAAGGAAAACTCCAACAACGTATACAAATACAAAGTTGCAACAGACGCAGTAACTGTTGGATATGGACAGAACCTCAGGAACTGGACTTCTTGGGACGGAAAAGCTGACATCAAGGCGGCAACCGGACAGAAGATCACAGTAGTTGAGTGCGATGGAACATACAAGGCACTGAATGCCGGAAGTGCGAGCGTAACAGCAAAATCATAAACACAGGAGGTAACTGGCATGGCTTACGCAGATTATAAATTCTATACAGAATCATTCGGCAATGTCGTGCCAGAAGCTGACTTTCCACGACTGGCAGAAAGAGCCAGTGATTTTGTGGACACAATGACGTTTGATAGACTGGTGGATGGGCTGCCAACAAATGAACGCTCACAGAAGCGCATCAAAAAGGCAGTTTGTTCATTAGCTGAATTAATGTATCAGATTGAACTTGCTGAGAAGAACGCAATCAATCAGGCTTCGACAAATCTTACCGACACAAATGTCGGGAACATCAAAGCCGGTGCAGTAACCTCTGTATCCTCCGGCAGTGAATCCATTTCCTACGCCACACCTCAGCAGATTGGAGCAAGTGCAAAGGAATGGAGCGCCGTGTATGCCGCCGCCGGAGACGTACAGAAAACGAACGACTTACTTCTTAAGACAGCTTTGCCACTTCTGATGGGAGTAAGGACAGATGATGGAATACCGATTTTATATGCAGGAATGTGAGATTGATGTTCTCGGGACGGTTTACAAAATCATTCCGAAAGAACTTAAAAATGCAGATATTGATGGTTATACAGACAATACATCAAAAGAAATTGTTATCAGAACAGACAACGCAAATAACGTTGGCGATTTTGATTCCTTGCAGAAAAAGCAGTTGAGACATGAAATTATTCATGCGTTTCTGTCAGAAAGCGGATTACAGTGTAATTGGCAACATATGGAACAGTTCGGACATGACGAAACTACGGTTGACTGGTTTGCTATTCAGTCACCAAAAATTTTTAAAGTATTCAATGAACTTAAATTGATGTGAATACCAGTATTGTATGCAGGAGTGTGATAGAAATGATGGAATTAAAACAGACTGTTGAAATGATGAATAGTGCAGATTACAAGGAACGCTTTAAGGCAGAGTATATGCAGGTGGTTATTCGATATAAGAAACTTGCGAATATGCTTGAAAAATGGGATAAAGGAGAACTCCCATTTACTCCTACTTGTCCGAGAAGTACTTACAATATGCAGGTAAGAGCAATGACGGATTATATTGCAGTTCTGGAAGCAAGGGCAGTTATGGAAAATGTGAATCTGGAGGACTAAGCTATGGACATTTCAACATTAGGCTCATGTATAGCAATCGTTATGATTTGCTACATCGTAGGAATGGGCTGTAAAGCATCAAAAAGAATCTCTGATGAATGGATTCCAGTGATCATGGCGGTTATTGGTGGCATTCTCGGAGCTGGCGGGGTGGGGGGTTTCCCGGGCCTCCCGGCAACGGATTATATCACAGCGGTTGCGGTCGGTATGTTTAACGGATTATCGGCTACTGGCGTGAATCAGATTATTAAGCAGACAACGCAGAAAGAATAATATTAAGGAGAGGGTATCATGTACGAAAAAACGGTGACGATTTTTGACTATTACGAATCAGCCACGACAGGAGATGCGTACTGGTATCCTCACGTGCTATCCGGCGTTGATCTCATTACGGACAAGGGAGCAATCCTTAAAAAGTACGGACCAGACGCAACTGACAACGCACAGTTGCACGTTCGTTATGCTGTTCAGAACGGTGATATAACCATTACCGATAAAGATGGCAAGATTCTCCCATGGGTGCCTTCGAAGGAGTGGAAAAGGCAGATTAACAATGCTCTGGAAGATACTATCACATTCTCGGACGAATCATTCTTTTGGGAGGGTGAATGGACTGGTGGAGCAGTAACTGATGGTGATTATCGAAACGGATTCTACCAGTACATGAACGAGAACAAGGATAACGTGTTTAAGGTTACCAGTGTAGGCGGTCCGTACACACTGATTCCACACTTTGAGATTTTGGGTAAGTGATATGAGTAAAATTCATCATTTCAAAGGATTCTCCATAGTCGATGGAGATATGAAAATCAAACTGAATATGGACAGGTTCTCAAGGCAGTATCAAGAAGCCCAGTATCTCCTTGATGGAATGGTTATGGACAGTATGGTGCCGTTTATGCCGATGATTACAGGGGACTTTATCAACCGAACAAGAGTTGAGAGTACATCCTTACAAGGAACTGGGAAAGTATGCGCGGCGGCGGCTCCTTATGGACGTTTTCTGTACGAGGGGAAAGGAATGGTTGATGAAGCAACTGGAAGTCCCTACGCAAGACGTGGAGCAAAGAAAGTTCTCGTTAGTCAGTTTTCTGGTCGGACAGCCGCAAAGGAAAATCTTGAATACACCAAACAGGCTCACCCACGGGCACAGGCAAAGTGGTTTGATGCCGCTAAACGGCAATATGGTGACACATGGGTTCGCAAAGTAAAAGCACAGGCAGGAGGTGGCAGGCATAGCAGATAAACCTATCGGAAAAGACGCAACCGGATACGAAATTCTGACAGATGCCATGAAAGCACTTCTGAACCAGTATCCGGGACTGTATGAAAATGAAACAATCAAGTTTGAAGAACTTGGCAAGGAATCAGGAATTGCGTTCTCGGCAGATAATGGAGCTTTGATTTATTCAGAAAAAGAAGATGTTTGTGGCGTAATGCACCAGGTATGCCAGTACCCATTTTACGTGGTATATCGCACAGCATCTGACAAAGAAAGGCAGAAACTATCTGTTCAGAAGTTCCTTGACAATCTCGGTAAATGGATATGCCGGGAACCAGTTATTATAAATGGCTCTGAGACGCGTTTAAATGTGTTTCCAGAGCTTTCGCAGGGGCGAGTGATAAAACGTATCACCCGTGACAACTCCTATGGTTTAGAACCGCAGGAGAGTGGCGTACAGGATTGGTTGTTACCATTGTCGGTGCGCTACGAAAATACTTACGAAGCAATATAACAAGTAACAACCGGCTATCAATTGGAGATAGTCGCTAACCTACACAGCCTTTTAAAGTTATAGGCAGAAAGGACATTTCTATGCCAGTTACAGGAAAAATTGACCGTAAATATATGGCTCATTATATCGATGCAGGTTCTCTCTGTGGAGGACTGACACCGAAGTATGAACGTCTTGGAAAAGATCTGGAAGAGTACAATGTTGAACTCAATCCAGACACCGAAACCTCTAAAAACATTCTTGGAGAATCCACATTCAAACATAACGGCTACGAAGTTTCTTCTGACGCTGATCCATTCTATGCAGACACTACTTCTGATCTGTTTACAGCATTGCAGAAGATTGTAGATGGACGCCTCAAAGACGATAACCTCAAAACAAAAGCAGTTGAGGTTCATCTCTGGACAGAAGCCACAGCAGGCAAGTATGAAGCATATCAGCAGGACTGCTACGTTGTGCCGACTTCCTACGGCGGTGATACATCTGGATATCAGATTCCGTTTACCGTCAATTATACCGGCGAACGTGTCAAAGGAAAATTCGACATTACTTCCGGCACATTCACAGCCGACAGTGAATAATTTTTAGGAGGGTATAGAAAATGGCAAAAACAATTAACACAAACATTGATGATGGATTTCTTCTTTTCACATTCACGAACAAGCAGGGTGAAGTGTTCTCTTCATTCAAACTGAATCCTACCGACATCAACATTGCGGCAAGAGCGGAAGAATTGGAAACTTTCTTTGAACAGGCTCAGGAATCTGTTAAAAATGTTTCTTCCAGCAAAGAGATGGCGGAGATTAATAAGCAGATTGAGGACAAAATCAATTATATGCTCGGATACGAAGCATCTAAGGATTTATTCAAAGAACCAATTACCGCAACAACTGTTTTTGGAAATGGTCAGGTGTTCGCCTATATCGTTCTGGACAAAATCAATGAAGCACTTACACCGGAAATTGAAAAAAGAAAGAAAAAAATGCAGGAAGTGGTCAATAGGTACACGGAGAAGTATGCAAAATGACCGCCTATGAACTTCCCACCTCACTAAATATCAGTGGGGTGGATTTTTCTATCAGGACAGATTTTCGAGTAATTATTGATATTCTGGTTGCCATGAACGACCCAGAATTAGACGAGCAGGCAAAAGCAGTAGTCATGTTACAGATCTTGTTCGAGGATTGGCAGAATATACCGCCAGAGCACTTATCTGAAGCCTGTCAGAAAGCATGTGAATTTATTGACTGTGGACAGGCTGATGATAATCCGAATAAGCCTAAACCCCGTTTGATGGACTGGGAACAGGACGGAGACATGATTGTACCGGCTGTAAACAAAGCTGCCGGAAAAGAAATCAGGGCCGTTCCGTATATGCACTGGTGGACGTTCTTCGGATACTTCATGGAATCTGGCGAATGTCTTTTAATACCGTAGTTGGAATTCGTTCAAAAAAGGCAAAGGGCGAAAAGCTCGATAAATGGGAAAAGAAATTCTATCAAGAGAACAAGAACATTATTGATATAAAAACACGTCTCAGCGAAGAAGAGCAAGCTTATAAAGATAAGCTGAATGAGATGTTGAACCTCAAATAGTTAGGAGGTGGACACATGGCTGCTGACGGTTCGATCATTATTGATACCCATCTTGATACAAGTGGTATATCATCAAGCATAAATGAGATACAAGCAGCGTTCAAAGACTTGGCTGAATCTGTAAAAGGAATTAGTCAAAAAATAGATTCTGTACTCAACGAAGGAATTGAGCAGTTAAATGATTCTTTTTCCTCTTTGCAACAGCGGACTAGAGAAGTGGAAGATTCTTTAAATGGTTTGGAGTCTTCAGCAGATAATGTCG
>ERZ791624.864-NODE-864-length-17587-cov-4.162218_pt1 | contig 17587 bp, 10 predicted proteins | sample MGYA00510058_ERZ791624 | MGnify/ENA primary metagenome ERZ791624 (study PRJEB30046, sample SAMN00715158) | human gut metagenome | study: EMG produced TPA metagenomics assembly of the A metagenome-wide association study of gut microbiota in type 2... | reverse complement strand
ATAATTTTCATTCTCTTTGGCGTGATTTTTTTATCTCATGGGTATTTCATAATAATTAAATTATTATTTCATGTGGATTATGGCTATTCTGTTTTGTTTTCAGTTGTTGTTTCTTCTTTATTTTCGTTGCTTGCTTGTTGCATTTTAGTAGAAATAAAATACTGTTGCAAAGTGTAAATGAACATTATTGCAATGCCTGCAAGCCAGATGTAGTATCCCGGTCCAAGACTCGTTACATTGCTGACATCTTTCCAATCAAATACGTCGGTTACTGCGCCGTGATTAATAATAGGATAAATGGCAAGAAGCAGTCCGGCGCAATAAATTAGCAAGTCAATTTTTCTCAAACCGAGTGACAATCTGAGAAATATGTGCAGGTATGCCAAATTGCAGAGCCACGCAAGGCCGATCGGATACCCCCGTAAAACATAAACAAAGCCAGATAGCCACCAGTCAGTGGTACTGTCAAAATTAACGCAGTAGCCATAGTCAAAAGAAGGAGATTTGTAGATAAAGACTGGGAAAAAAGAAATCAGTACTAACAAAATGCTTAATGTTCCCAAATTCCTGAATTTTCTTTTAATAAAGAACAAAAATATAAAAAGAACAAATATATATCCTGCAAACAGTGGTATAGTATAGAAAGTCCAAAAATTTGCGATAATTGCTATTGTCTTACGGGGGCTTTTGTAGTTGCATAATTTGTCAAGGAAACTGCGTTCAAAAGTATTGGAAATCCTTATAGCGTCAGATATGAACATATACATCTCATCCAATACTTTTGAACTCCGCCCCTGGTTCCCTCCTATGTTCCAATTCAGATACCATTGCTTAATACGATCAAAGGATAGAATGGTTTTTCCGCCCTTTTCAGTAAGAGAGAATATGGCAACAATTCTTTCTTCCGGTAAAGAAATTTCCACATCCCACACTCCGGTGGTGTCTGCACTTAAATCAGCAATCTTTGTCTTTTTGTTTTCATAATTATAGTACCACGCCAAACTCTCGTCCTTTAACAGCAACGCATTGTATTTGTTTGTAAAATCACTAACAGTGCAATCCAATTCATATTTGATTGAACTCTCTTGGAATAGTTCGGGATCCCAAATAAAAAACGTAATACAACCCCAAACAGCTATATATAAAGAAATACTAATCAACCAAAACTTTTGCATTTTTATATAGTAGCATTATAGTGAAAAAATTAGACGAAACATACGTACCTAAATAACTTTTTATAGATCTTGTCTTTGGCAAATATCGTATTAAGTCTTGCAAAAACTTTAGATCAACGTCATTTGTTTTTATGTCTTGTGTTCCCTTAAACCCCGAAACACTCAAGTTGTCATAACCCTTGTCATGCTTGAAAGCTGCATAATCCTGATAATCCGTTGGTGGAACAACGTATGAATCTTTTTTGCTTTTGGTCTTGGGGTTATTGGGACCCATATATGAACCATAAAAGTTATTATTTATGGTTTTTTGATTCAAATTCTTGTCATTGCCTATATGCAGAACATTATCCTGATGATACTCTGAAGATATAATTTCTCCGTCAACAGAAAATACACCGTCTTTGCCCAAACCAACAGTTTTGGATGAGCCTGTGGTTTTGTCTCCAATAACTTCTATTGTTGCTTCCCCAACATATTCAATATACGAGCCATTGCTATAGTATTCATAAATGTCATTCTGATTCTTTATTCTCCTGTCGTGGAAGTAGTATCTCTCAGCATCATAAATAGCAGTAATCCAATCCATTCCGTTTTGGTCAGCGAACTTCAGAGGATTGCATGCGCTGTAGTTGTAAGGGTTAAAAGGGTAGTATTTTTCAGCGAGAGGGTCCTGCTGATAGAAGGAGCCGGCAAGGATTGCGTCTCGGAAGCGCGCGTTGTTGTAATAGCCGTTTATGCCACGCATGGACTGCCATTCAAGCCCGAGATGCAGGTGCCTGTCGTTCTTGAACCCGTTGAACCTTGTGCTCGGAACGCCGTAAGCCGAATAGTCTGCCGACTGAACAGGCTTTCCGTACTCATCAATAACAACCCTGACACTGCCGAGATAGTCACGGACATAATATCTGTAAGACGTTGTGTCCGTGCGGAGGTCGTAATCCACATATCCTCCGTCGATGTACATACGCACTGGCTTGCCGTCTACATATTCAAGACTGCCAAATCTCGTAGTAAGGTCATTCCTGAAAGTTTTGGATTTAGAGTTCCCTGCGTTCACAGTAGAAATGAATGTCTCATATTCCCTGTGACCATAGAAAGATCCGTCACTGCGGTAAAGGTTGGTGAGTTTGCTTCCGTCGCTGAAAGTGAAGACCTCCGGCTGGTTCAGATGGTTGTAGGTAATCGAGACTATTCCCCTTGACGGGTCTGACGTGCGGTTCCCGTTTGCATCGTATGTCCAGCCCGAAGGATAGTCACCTCTTGGAATTGAAGGAATTTCAGGATACAGACCTTCGATATCCTTGCTTTCATTGACGGATGAGATTCTGTTGCCGTCGTATGATATGCTCAGGTACTGGACAGGATTTGCGGATATGTTTCCGCGAGTGACAATGACCGCATTTCCGTTTGAGTCGTATGAAAAAGACTCGGAGAACGGCCGGTCATTATTTCCGTCAGTCTGCCTTACGGAAGTCAGCCGGTCAAAACCGTCATAACCGAATGACAAAGGGATGGTCTGGCTGTTACCGTCAGGACCGATGCTTGTGAACGTCATTGCCGACGGTGAGCCGTCCCAGCGTTTGTCGGTTCCATTGGGAGCATCTGCGTAATTCAGCGTCTGGCAGAATGAAGGGGCAGTAATTCCAATAATCCAGCCTCTGGGATTGTAAGTGTAGTCCGTTGTCAATCTGCTTCTTGTCTTCCTCGGGCTGAATGAAGTGGAATATATTCTGCCTGTTCCGTCAATGTAGTTGTTGATGAGAGTTGTCCACTGCTCTCCGTCAACTCGGTGGCGGACGCTTTGAACCTCTCCCCAACTATGGTATTCATACTGGTATTCGCTTGTGTAATCACGCATTTCCACAGTATCATGGTGCACCTGCTTTGCAGCCGTTCTGTTGCCGATGAAGTCATACCTGCTGAATGTTGTTGCTGATGAGTATGTGTCAAGGTTAATTTCCGTTTCCATAACAGTTCTGCCTCTGTCATCATATTTGTATGCGGTTAAAACGCCGTACCAGTCCTCCCAGACAGCCTTTCCCGTTAGCAATCCTGTAGCATCATCCAAACCGGCTGGGAATGACGGATCAGAAGGAAAAGAAACGTCATCAATGCCTTTAAAGACCTCGTAATTGTCATAGAAATAAGAAACTTTCGGCTCGAAGCCTGCAATTCCGCACGTGTCCGTGTAGAACAGGGTGGCAACGTTTGAATATCCGGATATCGGCTTTTCTATTGCCAGACGGTCTCCCCATTTCGATTGAAGGCTCTCCCTCGTTTCGCCTTTAAGTACGGCAAGACCCTCTACTGCCTTTCTGTACCGTTCGTCTAATTTTATAACATACCACCTTGAAGACCTCCGCAAGTTACCGTCCTGCTGCATAATAACATTGTCAAGTCGGTCATATACAAAATAGACAGGTTCTGTGCCAGGAAGTCTCTTTTCAATCATCCTTCCGTAAGAGTCGTATGAATATGAGTATCCAAGATTTTTCACAATACCCATATCGCATGGACCTTCCGCAACTGCTAAAAGCTCCTCTGATGCTTTGGGCGGAAGCACGAAAGTCAGCAGACCGACTGTATTGTAAACATAATAAGTATCGAGGAAAACCTTATCTGCATAACGGCGTTCAAGGATGACACGACCTTCCGTATCAGTGAATTTGGTCAACTCCAATCCACTTTCAGTAACGGTTTTCTCATAAGATAAGCAGCCGTCTTCATAGTCTCCTTTCAGAATCAGACTTCCGTCTGACGCAACGTCAAACCTCGGGCAACTGTATTCCGGAAGACTTGAGTAATTAAGCCCACTCCGAACAGATGTCATACGGTCATTCTTAGCCCAATCTTCACCAGGGCCAATAACAGACTTTGGAATATTCTCCAATGTATGGAGATATTTTGTTTCAGTAAACGGGTGGCTGTCGCCGTAGAGTTCTATTGCCGTGCCTTTCATTTCAACAGGATCCATCCATTCGCCGCTGGCTCCATTACCCTCTGTCGGTAGCCATTCTTTAACAGGATTCCCCAGATTGTCATATTCTGTCAGATAGTGCAGGTTTAGCAGATTGCCAGTTGCAGCAGACCTGACAACCTGAGTAGGTCTGCCCAAGCCGTCATAGTATGTCACAGTACTTCGCGCCATGTCATAATCTGTGGACGGGTCTTCTTTGAATTCTTCAAGCAAGACAGATTCCCTGACATAGTTCTGCGTTCTTGTCTGACCGAACGATATGTCAGCAGACAGAAACGAAAGAAATGGCAATATCAATAGACCCAGCTTCATGGCGGTATTGGCTTTGTTTTCTGCCTGCAAGTTAGACAATTAATATATCTTTTGCAAGATTTTTCTTAAAAAAATCTTGTTACTAAGAATTGTGTCTCAAACTAGAAAATCTTAACATAATATCAGTATTCAAATCTATTTGCAAAATAAAATAAGCCGAGGCTGCATTTTAGCAACCCCGGCTATTTTACCTTAAAAATTTATTATGCAAATATCAATATCAGCAACTGTGCAGTGATAACCCTAAGGAACATTGTCAAAGGATAAACTGTTGAATAAGCAACTGCCGGTGCATCATTGTTTGCAACCTTGTTACCGTATGCAAGTGCTGGTGGGTCCGTATAACTACCTGACATTATACCGAGAATTGACAAATAGTTAAACTTAAACTTCGCACGAGCAACAATGCTCATAATCAACAATGGAACGACTGTGATAATAAAACCGAAAAGAACCCATTTAAGACCCTGTGCATTGAAAACAGTATCAGCAAATCCTCCACCAGCAGAAATACCCACAGACGCAAGGAATAAACAAATACCTACTTCACGAAGCATCAAGTTTGCACTAGTTGATGTATATGTTACCAACTTCATCTTGTAACCGAAGCGACTCAAAAGGATAGCTACAACAAGCGGACCACCAGCCAAACCGAGTTGCATGCTTGCAGACATTCCAGGGATTGCAATTGGAATACAACCAACAACTATACCAAGGAAAATACCAATAAACATTGTAAACATATTTGGCTCGTGCAACCTCTTCATTGAGTTACCAAGACGAGTTGACAGTCTCTCAATATGGCTTGGATCGCCAACTACTGTTATACGGTCACCAACCTGAATAGCAAGGTTAGGACTTGCAATCAAGTCAACACCGGCACGGTTCACACGCGTTGCATTCAATTTATAACCGTTATGCAACCTCAACGAACCAAGCGTACGGCCATTATAATGAGCCTTAGTTACCAAAATGCGACGAGAAACAACCTCTTCTGTTGCAATTGCCTCCCACTTATGCTCTACGCGACGACCCAACACAGAATTGAATATTGACTCATCTTGCGCTGAACAAACGATTAAAAGCAAGTCACCAATTTCAAGGACTGTCTTTGATGTTGGAATAATAACTTCTCCTGTTTTTCCTTTTTTCAATCGTGAAATAACGAAATTATGGTCAACAATACTATTCAATTCCAACACTGTTTTACCGTCGATTAGTTTGTTTTCAATCTCAAAAGTAACTACGTATGGCTTCAACTGACTGTTTTCCTTCTCTTCTTCAATCTCTTTCACCTCATTCTCTATCTTGATTTTAAAGACAGCCTTTAAGATTATCATTGACAGAATAATACCAACAACACCCAATGGATATGCTGCAGCATAACCCATTGAAAGGGAATCAGCACCAGCCTTGCCCATTGTGTCTAATGCCTGCTGAGCGGCTCCAAGACCAGGAGTATTAGTAACTGCACCAGAAAGGATACCTACAATTTCAGGTATTGTCACATCTGAATCTACATAAAAGATTACCAATGCAACTACAATATTTAGCAACACGGTCAATGCCGCTACTAAATTCATTTGCATACCGCCTTTCTTGAATGAGGAGAAGAAACTTGGTCCCACCTGAATACCGATAGAGAATACAAATAGAATCAAACCAAATTCCTTGATGAACTTAAGTAGAGTTTGGTTGCCTATATCGAAGCCTAAATGCCCCATTAAAATACCCACAAACAATACGAAAGTCACCCCTAAGGAGACTCCAAAAAACTTGACCTTTCCAAGCAAAACGCCCAATGCAATCACTAAACTATAAACGATTACATCATGGGCTATGGTTGAATTGTCAGTAAATAAAGAAATTAACCAGTCCATCTTCGACGCTTTTTGATACGTTTTTTAAAATTTGGTGCAAAGGTACGAAATTTTTGCCTTACAATCTCATTTTAGCACATCTATTTTTCCAAATGCTAATTAAATTACTAATCGTTTGCACTTTAGGAAATAAAATAGGTCAAAATCCATTTTATCCCTTTCTAAAAGGAATTGTTAGACTTCGACCTACGTTTCTCATTTACTATTAACTGACTCTTCTCCGATAAAACAAATGTCCTATTTCTCCTAAAATCATCACAACAGAAGATCCAAAGAATAGTATCAGCCAATCTTCTAATTTTAACGGTACAACGCCAAACATTTCACCGCCAAACGTAACAATGACCACCTGGCCTATAATAATCGCCAAGACTGTCATAAAAAATACCTTGCTATCTCCCATTTGCCTAAATGCGGAAAATCTGCTTTTATATGACTTTGCATTAAAAAGATTCCAAAACTGCAAAAAGACAAAAAGAGTGAAGAATATTGTCAACTCATATTGAGTAAACACCGTTTCTGGCGTATCTGCCGCAAAGAAATTGGCAAAAAACAATTCCACAGAGAAATCAGATAACGGCAAATCCGTGTGCCTCATATACTGCATAAATCCAACAAGTACAAATAAGAAAGCAGCACTGACAGCAAATATTATGCCCCGCATTGATTTAGTTATAATAAAATCACTTATTTTTCTGGGTTTGCTATTCATTACATCACTTGATGGTGGCAACGATGCCAAAGACAGAGCTGCGAAAGTATCCATAATAAGGTTTACCCACAGCATTTGCGTAACAGTAAGCGGAGACTGCTGACCTGTAAAAGCACCGACCAACACTACGATACAAGCAACAAGGTTTACGGTTAATTGGAAAAGTATAAACCTTTGGATATTTCGGTAAAGAGACCTGCCCCACATTACTGCCTTTGAAATACTTTCAAATGAATTATCCAATATAGTTATATCACTTGCCTCCTTGGCAACAGACGTTCCATCTCCCATAGACAATCCAACATGCGCAGCATTTAAAGCGGGAGCATCATTAGTTCCATCTCCAGTAACAGCGACTACATGATTATTCTTCTGCAAAAGTTCGACAAGTCGCGACTTATCTGTCGGCCTTGCCCTTGACATTATCTTAATCCTTTGAGCAACCTTTGCCGCTTCATCATCTGACAATGCAGCAAAATCACTTCCAACAATGATATTTGAATCATTATCAACATCATCGTTCCACAGACCCACTTGTCTACCAATCTCCTTTGCTGTACCAACAGTATCTCCTGTTACCATCTTCACTTCGATACCCGCATTAAGGCACTGTCCTACAGACTCGCTAACGCCGGCACGAACTGGGTCTGCAATGGCTACGATGCCCATAAATACCATATCGTTATCAGTAACAACATCTTCTGTAAAGACAATATCTCTGTCGTCAACGACCTTATAAGCAAAAGCCAATGTTCTCATTGCCTTTTGCTGGTAACCATTAAGTGACGGACGAATGCTTTCTCCAATTGTCTCTGGCTGACATTTTCCCATAACAATTTCTGGGGCTCCCTTTACAAAAAGTACCTTTTTACCAAGAACCTGGCTACTTACAACTGTTGCCATATATTTTCTCATTGTTGAGAATGGTAATTGCTCTATTACCTTTATACTTTCTCTTATAGCAACATAGTCTTGCTTCCTATCATCAAGCCACAAAAGCAAAGCACCTTCTGTAGGATTTCCAAGCACTTCCCTTTTGTCTCCCTTTCTGTCAAGGAATGCTGTTGTATTCAATGAAATGGCTTCTGATACAAATTTATCATAATCTTCTTCAAAGCCTTTTGGTGCGACCAACAATGAATCATAAACACTCATTTGATTCTGTGTCAATGTTCCTGTTTTGTCTGTACATATAACAGTAACTGCACCCATCGTTTCACACGCATGCATTTTTCTTACAAGGTTATTTGTTTTCAGCATTCGCCGCATACTTAATGCAAGACTTAAGGTGATACTCATCGGTAATCCTTCTGGGACAGAAACAACAATAAGAGTAATTGCCAACATAAATGATGACAATGTATAATTTACAAAATCCAATACATTGAACGGAGCATTATAGTCATATAGAAACATTCTTCCTATCAAAATCAATATACCAACTGTATAACTGATATATGAAACTACCTTTCCCAATTTTTCCAATTGCAATGTCAAAGGCGTTTTAACACCGGTAACAATCTGTGAGGCAACATAAACCTTACCGAACTCTGTTGCATCACCAACTGCATCAACACAAAATGTTCCGTTTCCCTCAAGGACTGTTGTTCCTCTAAATAAGCGATTAGACGGATAAGTTGACTCCCTTGTTATTCTGCCTGGAATATGCGATTTCGAGCACATCAACTCCCCGGTCAATGTACTTTCATTTACACTTAACGATACTGAATCAAGCAAATTTCCGTCGGCTGGGATTTCATCGCCTGTCTTAACAAGCACAATATCACCAACAACTATATCTTTTTTTGCAACTTGAGTGACCTCGCCATCTCTAAATACTGTCACCAAATCCTCATCATTGACCTGATTTAATACCTCAAATTTCTTATTGGCATTTTGCTCCAAAACAAAGCCAATAAGAGTAGCGAGCAGTATAGCAATAAAAATACCCAAAGGCTCAAAAAACGGCTGAATACCCTCTCCCATAAATAAGGCTTCATAAACAGCAATGCCAACAGACATTACCATTGCAAAAAGTAATATTTTAATCAAAGGATCATTGAAACAACCAAGAAATTTTTTGAACGCAGATTCCCTTGGAGGCGGAGTAAGAATATTTAGTCCATTCTTCAACCTACTCTTCTCCACCTCAACACTTGACAGACCATTATATTTCATATCTTATTAATTATCAAATTTCAAACGTTTGCCAACACTACCCTTAACAACAGAACCCTGGTCAAAAACCAAATTTCCATTAACATATGTCTGGCGTACAGAATTATGGAATGTAACCCCTTCAAAAGGCGACCACCCGCATTTACTTAATATATTTTCAGTTCTTACCGTAAACGGCATTTTAGAATCCACAATAACCAAATCTGCATAATAGCCTTCTCTAATAAATCCACGCTTGACAATCTTATAAAGTCTCGCCGGTTTATGGCACATTGTATCAACGACCTGCTCTACAGTAAAGACCCTTTGGTCTGCCAATTCAAGCATAGCCATTAACGAATGCTGAACAAGCGGGCCTCCCGATGCTGCTGTCAGGCAATTACCCATCTTCTCCTCAAGCAAGTGCGGGGCATGATCTGTTGCTACTATATCAACCAATCCGCTACGCACCGCAGACCTCAATGCCTGACGGTCATCCCAAGTCTTTATTGCAGGATTCCATTTTATCATATTTCCAAACTTCGCATAGTCATCATCTGTAAACCACAAATGATGGACGCAAACTTCTGAAGTTATTTTCTTGTCTTCAAGATTGCCTCTTTCCAGCAAATCTAACTCGCGAGCAGTTGACAAGTGTAATATATGCAGACGAGTTCCAAATTTATTGGCCATCTCAACCGCCTTTGCTGTTGACTTGTAGCAAGCCTCATTGCTCCTTATCATTGGATGAAAACTAACGGGCAAGTCATCTCCATATTTCTTTTGAAAGAAATTCTTATTTCGTCGGATAATAGCCTCATCTTCTGAATGAATTGCAATTAATGCCGGAACTTGTGAAAAAATATTTTTCAAAGCATCACGATTATCAACAAGCATATTGCCTGTTGATGCTCCTAAAAACAACTTTACACCTGGAGTATAGCGATAGTCAATTGCCTGCAACGTTGCAAGGTTACTGTTTGTAGCACCGATAAAGAAACCATAATTAGCAACCGACACCTCAGATGCTCTCCTGTTTTTTGCCTCCAAATCTTCAATTGTAACTGTGGGTGGCTTGGTATTAGGCATATCCATATATGAAGTGACTCCTCCTGCAACAGCCGCCGCAGACTCTGTTTCTATATCCGCCTTATGCGTCAAGCCTGGGTCACGAAAATGAACTTGGTCATCGATAACACCTGGAAATAGAAATGCACCATCTGCATCTACAACATCGTTACACTCTGAAAGCAAATCGCTCGAAGGCCGTCCTTCTCCTACTTTCTCTATCAATTCATCACTAATAACAACATATCCATTCCAACGAGTTCCCTCGTTGACAATTGTCGCATTATGTATAATAATCTTCCCCATATTCTTTACGCTTTGGGGAATTTTCTAAACCAACTTGACACCTTCAACTGGATAACGCCAAAAACGGCCTCCCCAAAAATACTCGAATTCATCTTACTCGTTCCCTTCTCTCGGTTGACAAAAACAATAGGAACTTCAACAACATTGAATCCGCATTTATGAGCAGTGAACTTCATCTCAATTTGGAAAGCATAACCTTTGAACTTAATTTTTTCCAATTCAATGGTTTCAAGCACTTTTCGTTTGTAACAAACAAAGCCAGCAGTTGTATCCTTGATTTTCAGACCTGTAATAAATCTAACATAAGCAGAAGCATAGTAAGACATAAGCACCCTACCCATAGGCCAGTTAACAACATTTACACCTGAAATGTAACGGGAACCGATAGCAACATCTGCCCCATCAATACACGCCTTTCTCAATTCAAGCAATTTGCGAGGAGGATGAGAAAAATCGGCATCCATTTCTATGATAAAATCGTAACCAGCCTCTATACTCCACTTGAATCCGGTAATGTAAGCCGTGCCAAGGCCCAACTTTCCGCTACGCTCAAGCAAATGCAACCTGCCGCCATAGTCTAACTGCATTTTCTTAACAATTGCCGCTGTCCCGTCTGGTGAGTTGTCATCGATAATCAGCACATCGAATTGCTCAGGCAATGCAAAAACCGCTTCAATAATACTTTTGATATTTTCTTTTTCGTTGTATGTCGGAATAATCACAACACTATCCGATTTGACGCTATCTGCCATAGTTTGAATGTTTCTTTTTGTCCGTCCTTAACTAAAGGTGCGTATTTTCTTATAAAATTCAACACAAATGTATATAAAAAAGTTGAATACAATATAATCTTTTGGGTTATTTTATGTTTAACAACATACTATCCAGATAAAATTATAACATTATAACTGTTTGCCCTTTTACACCTTTAATTTTTTACTTTTTTGACATACTCAATTTTAATAAAAGGAATAAATGAATTAAATTTGCAAAATTAGAATAAATTCGAACGAAAACCGTCGTGGAAAAAGTAAAAAACATAGCAATTTTGGGTAGTACAGGGTCTATAGGGACTCAAACTTTGGACGTCATTTCAGAATACTCCGACAGACTGAGACCTTACCTGCTAACCGCAAACAAAAATATCGAATTACTCATCAAACAGGCAAAGCAATATCTTCCAAACACCGTTGTTATTGCAGATGAAACCCTCTATACTCCGCTAAAGGAAGCCCTCAAAGGCCTTAACATCAACGTTAAAGCGGGAAGCAAGGCTATTTCCGAATCATGTACCGATGCGCCTATCGACACTGTTGTTACGGCAATGGTGGGATATAGCGGATTAGAACCGACAATGGCAGCAATACGTGCCGGAAAGAAAATTGCACTGGCAAACAAGGAAACTCTTGTTGTTGCTGGTGAACTAATAACAGGAATGATCAAGTACTCAAAATCAGAACTAATTCCTGTTGATTCTGAACACTCAGCAATTTTCCAATGCCTCGTTGGCGAGACTCACGAATCAATTTCAAAATTGATTCTAACCGCTTCTGGCGGACCTTTCAGAACTTTCACAAAGGAGCAACTATACTCCGTTACAAAAAGCGATGCCCTCAAGCACCCAAACTGGAATATGGGAGCCAAGGTAACCATCGACTCTGCTTCAATGATGAACAAGGGTTTTGAAATGATCGAAGCAAAATGGCTTTTTGGAATTGACGCGAAAGATATTGAAATTGCCGTTCACCCTCAATCTATTGTTCACTCAATGGTTGAATTTGTTGACGGATCGATAAAGGCCCAACTTGGATTGCCAGATATGCGACTGCCAATCCGTTATGCGTTAAATTACCCGGAAAGGCTACCATCGAAATGCGAAAAAATGAGTATTTCGAGATATAGCCATCTGACTTTCGAAGAAGCAGATAAGGAAAAATTTCCACTTCTGGCAATGGCTTTCGACGCTATCGGCAGAGGAGGTAATATCCCTTGCGCTTTAAATGCTGCAAATGAAATTGCAGTTGCGGCATTCCTTAATGAGAAAATCGGATTTATGGATATGCCTGACTTGGTGGGAAAATCCATTGCGCGATGCAGTTATGTTGAAGCGCCAAGTTATGAGGTACTCGTTGAGACAAACAAAGAGATTAGAAATATAGCATTATCAATGATTAAATAAGTAAAAGACTTTAATGGAAGCATTTTTTATTAAAGCCGCGCAACTAATTGCGGCATTTGCAATTTTAGTACTCGTACACGAATTCGGACACTACATATTTGCCAAGATGTTTGGCATTTGGGTTGAGAAATTTTACCTGTTTTTTGACCCTTGGTTTAAAATATGCAGTTTCAACAAAGCAGAAACTCCTCAAGAAGGTAAGAAACTAACTTGGAAAAATACCGAATACGGCGTTGGATGGCTACCTCTTGGTGGCTATTGCAAGATTGCCGGCATGATTGACGAATCAATGGATACAGAACAAATGAGCCAACCGGCAAAACCTTGGGAATTCAGATCCAAACCGGCTTGGCAGCGTCTACTTGTTATGATTGGTGGCGTTCTTTTCAATTTCATACTCGCTATTATTATTTATGCAGGTATCGCTTTCACTTGGGGTGACAAATATATTGAATATGAAAACGCCGAATACGGTATGATGTACTGCAAAGCAGCACACAACCTTGGTTTTGTTGATGGCGATATTCCTTTAACTGCTGATGGTGAAAAGATTTCTGCAGCCAACTTTAACATCCTTAACTTACTTGAGGCTAAGACTGTTACTGTTCTTCGCGAAGGAAAAAAAGTTGATATTTCTATTCCCGAAAACAGCGTTCTCTCCGTTAATGAACAGATGAAAAATGAGAAAAACGGGTTCGGTTTTATGACTTACCGTTTTCCTATGATTGTTAAGGAAACTGTCAAAGGAGAAGCGGCAGAAAAGGCAGGTATTAAAGATGGAGACCGCATTATTTCTATAAATGGTAAAAATGCAAACACTTGGGATCTTGCTACTGCACAACTCGCAAAAAATGCAGGAAAGACAGTTCCTCTTACGGCTATTAGTGCAAAAGGTGACACCTTGACTACAAATATTACCGTTTCAGAAACTGGCAAGATAGGAATTATGCTCACTCCTATTGACGAAATATTCAAGACTAACACCATTGAATACAATATCTTCCAATCTATTCCAAGAGGAATTGAAATAGGTGTTGACAAATTGGCGACTTACGTCGGTCAAATGAAATATGTTTTCACTAAGGAAGGAGCACAAAACCTTGGAGGTTTTGGTGCAATAGGTGATATGTTCCCTGAAGAATGGAGCTGGTATCAATTCTGGATAATTACTGCATTTATTTCTGTAGCGCTTGCTTTTATGAATATTCTCCCTATTCCGGCTCTTGATGGCGGTCATGTTGTTTTCCTAATATACGAAATGATTACTAAAAAGCAACCAAGCCAAAAAGTTTTAGAATATGCTCAAATGGTGGGACTTGGATTACTGTTTGTCCTTCTAATTTATGCTAACGGTAACGACATTTACAGATTCTTTATAAAATAATAACGATAGATGAACTACAGAAAAATATTTTTACGCAGAGGCAAAGAAGAATCACTAAAACGCTTCCACCCTTGGATTTTCTCCGGTGCTATCGCTAAAATGGACCCAGAAACAGAAGAAGGTGACATCGTTTCCGTTTATACTTCTGAAAATAAGTTCATTGCTGTTGGGCACTACCAAATTGGCAGTATTGCTGTTCGCATCCTCGACTTTAACGAAAGAAGAATAGATGAAACTTTCTTTATTGAAAGACTTGAGCAAGCATATCAACTTCGCCTTTCTATAGGACTTATTCGCCCGGATAACAATGCCTTTCGACTTGTTCACGGTGAAGGTGATTTTCTGCCAGGTTTGGTAGTCGATATTTATGACAAGACTGCTGTTATTCAGGCACACTCGCCAGGCATGCACTATGCACGAAACATAATTGCAGAGGCTTTGGTGAAAATTGCTGATGGAATTGTAACAAACGTATTCTATAAATCGGAAACCACATTACCTTACAAGGCGCAACTAAACAGCCAAGACGGTTATATCAAGGGGGATTTCGATTCAAATATCGCCGTTGAAAACGGATTGAAATTCCACGTTGACTGGCTACGCGGTCAAAAGACTGGTTTCTTCGTTGACCAACGAGAAAACCGCTCTTTACTTGAGCATTATGCTAAGGACCGCTCTGTTTTGAATATGTTCTGCTACACTGGCGGATTTTCATTCTACGCAATGCGTGGCGGTGCAAAGGTTGTTCACTCTGTTGACAGTTCTGCAAAGGCAATCCAACTTACTAAGGACAATGTTGAACTCAACTTCCCTGGCGACCCACGACACCAGGCTTTTGAAGAAGACGCTTTCAAATTCCTCGGTGAAATTGACGGAAAATATGACCTTATCATATTAGACCCACCCGCTTTTGCAAAGCATAAGAGTGCATTAAAAAACGCACTTATCGGCTACCGCAAACTTAATGCTAAGGCATTTGAAAAGATTAAACCTGGAGGTATTTTGTTTACCTTCTCTTGCTCACAGGCTGTATCAAAAGAGCAATTCCGCCTTGCTGTTTTCAGTGCAGCGGCTCAATCAGGCAGAAAGGTGAGAATATTGCACCAACTAACACAACCAGCTGACCACCCTATAAATATTTATCACCCAGAAGGTGAATATCTGAAAGGACTGGTTCTTTACGTTGAATAACATTTTTAGAATTATGAATAAATTTATTATCGCATCAACGACGGCTCTCGCTTTGGCTGCTTTTTCTTGCAAGACTGACAAGAACGTTGAAAACAATCAATTTGACTACACTGTGGACAGATTTGCTGACATTGAAGTTCTCCGATACAAGGTACCGGGATTCGAAAATCTATCACTAAAACAAAAGGAACTTATCTATCACCTTACTGAGGCTGCTCTTTATGGTCGCGACATCCTTACTGACCAAAATGGCAAGTATAACCTCGCTATCCGTACTACTCTCGAAGAAATCTACAAGAATTTCAACGGTGACAAAAACAGCGAAGACTTCAAGAATTTCGAAATTTACTTGAAGCAGGTATGGTTTGCTAACGGCATCCACCACCACTATTCTACTGACAAATTCACTCCGAAATTCTCCCAAGAATTTTTCAAGGCTGAATTGGCTAAATTGCCGGCTGAATCTCTTCCATTGGCTGAGGGTCAAACTGTAGAGCAATTCACTGCTGAAATCTCTCCTGTTATCTTCGATGCAACTGTATTGCCGAAACGCGTTAATCAGGAAGACGGTAAGGACCTTCTCCTAACTTCTGCTTGCAACTACTATGACGGAGTTACTCAGGCTGAAGCAGAGGCTTTCTACAACGCTATGAAGAAACCTGGCGACTCAACTCCTATCTCTTACGGTTTGAACTCTCGCCTCGTTAAGAAAGACGGCAAACTTGTGGAAGAAGTTTACAAAGTTGACGGCAAATATACAAAGGCTATCGAAAAGATCGTTGAGAACCTTACTAAGGCGCTTGAATTTGCTGAAAATGACCAACAAAAGGGCCATATTGCGAAACTTATCGAATACTACAAGACTGGCGATTTGAAGACTTTTGACGAATACTCTATCCAATGGGTAGAAGACGTTGTCAGCACCGTTGACTTCATCAACGGTTTCATTGAAAGTTATGGTGACCCTCTTGGCTACAAAGGTGCTTGGGAATCTATTGTAAACTTCAAAAACGAAGAAGCATCTCACAGAACAGAAATTATCAGTAGCAACGCTCAATGGTTTGAGCAGAACTCTCCTGTTGAAGACCGCTTCAAAAAAGAAAACGTTAAGGGTGTTACTGCAAAAGTTATCACTGCTGCAATCCTTGCTGGTGACGCTTATCCTGCAACTCCTATCGGTATCAACTTGCCTAACGCTAACTGGATTAGAGCAGCACACGGTTCTAAGTCAGTAACTATCGAAAACATCACTGAAGCATACGACCAAGCCGCTCACGGCAACGGTTTCAACGAAGAATTCGTTATCGATAAGGAAACAAGCGACCTTATGGACAAATATCTCTTCGTTGTTGACAATATGCACACTGACCTTCACGAATGTCTTGGTCACGGCTCTGGTAAACTTCTTCCAGGCGTTCACGATGATGCGTTGAAAGAGCATGGCTCAACTCTCGAGGAAACACGTGCTGACCTCTTCGCTCTTTACTACCTTGCTGACCCTAAATTGCTCGAACTTGGTCTTCTTGACAATGCCGATGCTTACAAGGCTGAATACTACAAGTATATCCTTAACGGCTTGATGACTCAGTTGATGCGTATTGAATACGGCAAAAACATTGAAGAAGCACACATGCGTAACCGCCAACTTATCGCCGCTTGGGCTTTCGAGCACGGAAAGGCTGACAACGTTATAGAAATGGTTAAGAAAGACGGTAAGACTTTCATCAAGATTAACGACTACGCTAAGTTGAGAAACCTATTTGGCGAACTTCTTTGCGAAATTCAAAGAATCAAATCTGAAGGCGACTATGCTGCAGGTAAGAAACTCGTTGAGGAATATGCTGTAAAAGTTGACCCTGCTTTACATAAGGAAGTACTTGACAGATATGCAAAACTTGACATTGCTCCTTACAAAGGATTCGTTAACCCAGTTTACTCATTGGTAACTGATGAATCAGGAAAGGTAACAGACGTCAAAATTGACTACACAGAAGGTTACGTTGATCAAATGTTAAGACTGTCAAAAGACTACTCACCATTGACAAAGTAAATAACCAAATACAATCATTACACGCTCCCTGCTGGCTTTTGCCAACAGGGAGCGTACTATTTATTCAACAACCAAAAAACTTCGTAAAAAAGCATTTAAATGCCGTATTTATAAGCACTATCTCATTAGTCATTATTTGGGCTCAGTAGCAAAAAGGTGTGGGATTGACCTAAAAGCCATAACTCTATAAGGCTGC
>ERZ791624.862-NODE-862-length-17595-cov-4.836887_pt1 | contig 17595 bp, 10 predicted proteins | sample MGYA00510058_ERZ791624 | MGnify/ENA primary metagenome ERZ791624 (study PRJEB30046, sample SAMN00715158) | human gut metagenome | study: EMG produced TPA metagenomics assembly of the A metagenome-wide association study of gut microbiota in type 2... | reverse complement strand
TTCAGCATTACCGGACGCGATTGGATTATTAAAGCGTTTAATTAGGTTTTAGTATAAAAACTCAAACGCCTGTTATCGACCGGTTTACCGGAGAGGGAAACCTCGCAAAGGAAAATAGCACGCCGGTGAACCCACGAGTTGGATAGTTGTCAATCCACGACTGAGTGGGAAGATAAGAAGATGATATGAGGATAAAAGCTATACTGCCTGAAGCGCAGTCCGAGAGGCTTATGTAGGAGCTATGGCGAAAGACAACTGGCGCTGTATCGTGCGGCTGCAATGCAGTAGTCGAGCATATGCAGGAGAGTTTCTGCACGACTCAACTTCGTATGAAGCAAAAGGACGAAAACGCTATCCGACAATCATCTGTGCGATTATTGAAATGCTAACCGGGGATTGCCTAAACCGAAACGCCGGAAACGGCTATGCGAAATGCCCGCAAGGGCGACAAATTTCAGGGCTCTGCCAAGAAAGATGACGCTGAATATTCGGCAAGGCAACGGAGCCGCCGTAGTAGTCCGCGTGCGGTAACGCCGCATACATGGCGAAGGGCGGCAGCTTGTTCGCTTAATAATGAGAAAGGAAGGTGTGGGATACATTGAGAAGTCCAATTAAATTATTAAGCAGTTTGCAAACCCATAGTAGTGATAAGTCATATACCTATGACAGACTGTATCGCAATTTATATAACCCCGGTCTGTTCATGCTGGCGTATCAGAATATCTATGCCAGTCCGGGCAATATGACAAAGGGCAGTGATGGGAACACCATCGACGCAATGAGCCTGAATCGCATTGAGGGTATCATTGCGAGCCTGAAAAATGAGAGTTATCAACCAAAGCCATCAAGAAGAACCTATATTCCCAAAAAGAACGGCAAGAAACGTCCGCTGGGGATTCCGTCATTCGATGACAAACTCGTACAGGAATGTGTGCGGCTCCTGCTGGAAGCAATCTATGAGGGCAGCTTTGCGAAAACATCGCACGGTTTTCGCCCAAATCATAGCTGTCATACGGCGCTGAGTCAGGTACAGGTGAACTTTACAGGTGTCAAATGGTTTGTAGAGGGAGACATCAAAGGATTCTTCGACAATATCGACCATGATGTAATGATTCACATTCTTGCCGAGCGCATCAAGGATGAACGCTTTCTCAGGCTGATTCGGAAGTTCCTGAAAGCCGGGTATTTGGAGGACTGGGTGTATCACAATACATACAGCGGTACGCCGCAGGGCGGTATCATCAGCCCAATCCTTGCAAATATCTATCTGGACAAGCTGGACTGCTTTGTAGAAAAGCTAAAAGCCGAATTTGATCTGGGGGCACAGCGTGCCATTCATCCGGTCTCCTACAAGTTGGCGATGAAGCATGGCACACTTGCAAAAAAGCTGCGTAACAGCAACTCAGAGGAAGAACGGAAGATATTGGCGGAGCAGCTACGCGCCATAGAACAAGAGCGTATTCATATCCCGTATGCAGATCCTTTCGATGAGGGCTTCAAGCGCATCCAGTATGTTCGGTACGCAGACGATTTTCTGGTCGGTGTCATCGGGAGCAAGGAAGATGCTAAAGAAATCAAGGAACGTATTCACGCATTCCTTGCGGACACGCTGAAGCTGGAGCTTTCCGACGAAAAGACCTTGATTACGCATTCTGCAAAACGAGCACACTTTCTGGGATACAACATCTATGTAAGGCGCTCCAAGGCTACAAAGCGGAATTGTAAAGGGTATCTTCGCCGGAATTTGAGCGGAACGGTCTGCCTGGAACTTCCAAGCGATGTAATGCGGAAAAAGCTGATGGAATATAGAGCGATGGATATTAAAACAACCGTATATAGAAAAGAGAACTGGGTGGCAAAAGCCAGATATGCGCTGGTGGACAATGACGATCTGGAGATTCTGAGCCAATATAACAGCGAAATCCGCGGATTCAGAAACTATTATCGCATTGCAAACAACGCATCACACGCCAGCTCCTTTGGCTACATCATGCAGTACAGTATGTTCAAAACATTTGCCGCAAAATATCGCATCAGCATGAAAGATGCGATTCGAAAGCTGCGCATCGGCAAAAACTTTGGTGTGCACTATCTGGATAAGAACGGAAAAGCAAAGACCAGAATGTTCTACGCCGATGGATTTGCGCGGAAAAGTATGCAGAAAACAGCAGGCGTGGACACGCTGCCGAATACGGTGATTTATTCCGGAAGAACAAAATTGATGGACAGGTTGGCTGCACGGAAATGCGAACTGTGCGGCAAATGTGGCTGCGACTTGGAAATGCACCACGTTAGAAAACTCAAGGACTTGAAAGGCAAAAGTCAATGGGAGCGGCTGATGATTACGGAAAATCGTAAAACCATTGCGCTCTGCGTGGACTGTCATCAAAAACTACATGGAGGCAAACTGAACTAACAAGTGGGGAGCCGTGTGCGCTGAGAGGTGCAAGCACGGTTCCGGGGCGAGTGTTTGGAAACCTGTTGCAGCAATGCAAAAAGGCGCCGGGCACTTAGCCTACACCGAAAGAGTGGACAGTTTGAATGGACGGCGCCCGCCATCCTCTTTGCTTGTTTGGTCTTTACGCTGACCGCACCGACCTACATCTGGGGCATCGTCGGACTGTGATCAATTCAGAAAGAAAAGGCAGGTGACGCGGCTTGTTTATCTGGGATTTCGTAGCCGACACGATTTTGGAGCAGATCATGGACTGGGTCTACAAGCAGATCATCGGCTTCCTTGCAAACTTCTTTGCAGAGATGGGCAACATGGGAGCCGAGATGTTTGAAATGAGCTGGGTGCAGAGCATCGTGCTGTTTTTCTCCTATCTTGCCTGGATTTTGTATGCGGTCGGCTTCGTCGTCGCCTGCGCGGAATGCGGGCTGGAGTATTCGTCCGGAAGAGCTGATGTGAAAGGAACCGCCATGAATCTCATTAAGGGATTCATGGCGGTCAGTCTTTTTACGGTTGTACCGATCAGGCTTTATGAGCTTTGCGTGTCCTTGCAGGCGTATTTTGGCTATGCCATCAGCGGCGCGGGCGCGAGCTTCGGCACGGTCGCCGGAAATATCATCGACGAGCTGACCGTTGAAAACTTCGTGGATTTTGCTACGACGCACGTCGGCGGCTTCGGTTCGGTCACAAGCCCGATCATGGTGCTGTTTTGCATCATCCTCATGGCGTATGCGGTCATCAAGGTATTCTTTGCAAACTTGAAGCGCGGCGGCATCCTGCTCATCCAGATCGCGGTCGGCAGTCTGTATATGTTTTCTGTGCCGCGCGGGTATCTGGACGGGTTCTATCAGTGGTGCAAGCAGGTCGTGGGGCTTTGCCTCACGGCTTTTTTGCAGGCCACGATTTTAATTGCAGGCTTGTCATTGTTCAATGAACACGCCCTGCTCGGCTTGGGGCTGATGCTCTCCGCAGGAGAAATTCCGCACATCGCGGGCGCGTTCGGCTTGGACACCTCGACCAGAGCGAACCTATCGAGCGCAGTTTATACCGCACAAACGGCGATCAACATCACAAAAACCGTAGCAAAGGCGGCTGCGGCATGAGCTGCTATAATTCGAGCAGTTCTAATAGTTTATTGTAAGTATCCCCTGACAACACTTGCTGTGCCATTTTTGCAATTTCCCGATTAGACAAAAACGGATTAGTTGCCGGGTCTGCCGAATCTGAAAAGTATTTGAACATGAGAAGCTGAATGACCAAGTCCAACTCAAGTTCAAATCCAAACCGAAACCCGTCTGAAAGTGCATCGAATTGTTCGCGAGTTACTCCGTGGAGGATAAGCAATTCATTGAAATGCCGTGTGAAATCAATGTTTTTTTGCAGCTGCATCATTTCATGATATGGATGATTTGACAATTTGCAATAACCAAACTATACACGGAATGGGGCATCACAGAGGAAACGGATTTTTCGCAGATGCGGCCGGAGGACTACCCGATTTTATCGGAACTGTATGATTTTATTGAAATCGAGTATGAAAATTTCGACGAAACGAGGCCGCAGCTCTATACGCGCGAAACGCTCCAGCAGGTTCTGCTGGGGCTGCACTCCATGTGCCGCGGCGCGGACTCGAAATTCTTCAACGGTCACACAAACCTGACCTCAACGCGCTTTCTGGTGTTCGGTGTAAAAGGTCTGCTGTCCGTGGCGCAGAATGTGCGCAGCACAATTCTTTTGAATTTGCTGTCGTATATGTCAGATAAGCTGCTGACCGAGGGTAATACCGTCGCGGCGCTGGACGAACTCTATATCTGGCTGTCCAATCCCGTCGCTATCGAGTACATCCGCAACTCGCTCAAGCGCGTGCGCAAAAAGGAATCCGCGCTCGTGCTGGCAAGCCAGAACCTCGAAGATTTTGACCAGCCAGGCGTGCGCGAGATGACAAAACCGCTCTTCTCCATCCCGCCGCACCAGTTCCTGTTCAACGCCGGTTCGATCGACCGCCGCGCGTACATGGATATGCTCCAGCTGGAGGACAGCGAGTTCGACCTTATTAAATTTCCGCAGCGCGGTGTGTGCCTTTACAAATGCGGAAACGAACGATACCTGCTGGAAGTCCACGCGCCGCCGTACAAGGAAGCGCTGTTCGGAAAGGCGGGCGGTCGCTGATGGCACTATCTCCGCTGATCGTAAAGGCTGCCGCCGCACTGCTGACCAGCGAAAAGGGGCGCAAAGGCGTTGGCTTTCTGCTGGTCGCTATTTTCGCGCCGGTCATCCTGATCGCGGCCATCCTCTGCTCAAACACGGCAGGTGGGGCCGACCACAACAATCTGGCAGTCGAAGCGTCGTTCTATGGAGTCAACTTTACGGATTCCGTGCCTGCCGAGTTTCAAACGCACATTGCAGATATGCAGACGGCTTTTTCCTTTCTGGATTCGGCGGTGGCGGAAGCCAACGCGACTATGCCCGACGGCAATCGCCTTGCCCCGATACAGGTCAAGGCGATTTTTTATGCGCTCTGCTTTGGAGAAAGCGCACCGAGCCAGCGTGCGGCAGACCGATTCGTGGACTGCTTTTTCATCACAGAGCAGAGAACCAGAATTGTAGTCACGGAGTTGGAGGACGGCAGCACGGTCGAGACTGAGGAAGTCTACACAGCGACTGTGCCGCTCTCGCTGGCGGCAGCGTATGAAAATCTTGCGGCAAAGCTCGGCAGAACCGTCACTGACGAGGACAAGGAAAACGCCGCGCACATCTACACGATGATCGCGGGCAATGCCAACGGCAGCGACGGGACCGGCGCGTCAGGCGGCACAATTCAGATCGACTACGGCAGCGGAACCGGCAGCACGGAACTGGACACGTCCGGCTTCACGAACCCGGTCGGCAAGAACGCCGACGATCTGGTGCAGTACGCCATTCACGCCTACGAAGAACACTGGGGCTACGTCTGGGGAACGTTCGGTCATGTGTTGACCGAGAGCCTGTTTGAAGCGAAGCTGGCGCAGTATCCAGATGCTCTTGCTGGCAACGCAGATTTCATCCGTCAGACGTGGGTCGGCGGCAGAACGACGGACTGCGTCGGACTCATCAAGGGCTACGGCTGGTTGGACGCGGAGACGGAAGAAATCGTCTACAACACGAACGGTATGCCGGATATCACGGCGAACGAGATGTACCACGCCGCGACCGCCTCCGGCACGATTGACACCATCCCGGAAACACCCGGTCTGGCAGTCTGGCACGACGGGCATATCGGCGTGTACATCGGAAACGGCGAGGTGGTCGAAGCAATGGGCACACGATATGGCAGCGCGAACCTGTTTGACAACAATCCGGACACCGTCGTTACAACAGGCGGGTATTATCGCCAGCAGATCGAAGTCGAGGGCGTTTACCCATGGCTCAGTACAAATATCAGCCAGAACGGACAGAACGCAGAGATTGCAGCAATTCGAATCGCGGTTGACGCCATCAATCAACCCGTAGATTTTACAATCGAAATTTCACAGTCGAATGATCCCGGCAACACGGACTGGACAATCGTTCACAGCGAAACAGCGTTCGATTGGTCACAGAGTCGGTCGGCTGTCTTCATTTTTAGCCCGTGTGAGGCGAAAAAAGTTCGCTTGCACGCTACAAAAATTGCAAATGGCGAGGAAACGCCCGGCACAGAGAGTGACGACGGCAAGGAATACGCACTCCGTGTTGCGGAATTTGCAGCGTTTGCGCCCAAGTCCGGTAGCAGTGAGCCCGCCGAAATAGACTACACGACAAATTTGCTGCACCCTGGATGTGTAGAGGGCATCTTCCATAACAACCCCAACAAGGAATCCTATAACTATGATGAAGTCGGAACATTCCCGCTGGACGCGCTGGTAGACGGCAATAGCAGCGCCTATAGCTTTATCACCTCCAAACCGTATCAGCCGGAGTGGCTGCTTGGCAACGGTGGCAGTCTCTCGCCGTGGGTTGAGGTGCGACTGAGCGATAACGGCTCTGCTGTGCAACTTGGCGCGGTACGCGTTGCCGTTCGTCCGCGTGTTGTGCCGAATGACTTTGAAATCCAGACTTCTGTAGACGGTGTGACATGGAAGACAGTTGTGAACGAAGACAACTACGATTGGAGCGAGGAAAAGACCGCTGCTATGTTCACGTTCCAACCGCTACAGGCTACCCGCTTGCGTTTTGTCGCGCACAATCTCGAAAAGCTTGTTGAGGATGAGAGCTACTACTTTCAGCTCAGCGAGTTGGAGGCGTATGGCGTAGCGCAGACGATTTCGGTTGATACGTCGAACGATTTGCTAAAGCCCGGATGTGTCAGCCCGATTTATCAGATCAATGGCGGCGCACTACAGGATTACACAAACTATACATATCCGCTGAATAATCTTGTTGACGATGATGTGCAGACATTTATCTCTTCGGACAGCCTCCTGAGGCCTTGGCTTGCCGCAAACGGCGGTGAGCTTGCACCGTGGGTAGACGTTTCAGTGACAGATGACGGAACAGCAGTGACGGTTGGCGGCGTGCAGATCAGTATTCAAGAGACCTATAATAAACCGGTTGACTTTTCCATTCTTGCTTCCGAAGATGGTCAGAATTGGACGACGTGCAGGCAGTTGAAAGGGTATGACTGGGGCGAAACAACCTCTCGGTTGTTTACATTTGCACCGGTTTCCGCCAGCAAATTGCGTATTCAGGTTCGCGATCTGGATGGACAGCAGGAGGGGTTGCCGCTTTATTTCCGACTAACTGAACTGGAGGCTTATGCACCGACCGATTTCATTGACATAGGGCGCGTGATTTATGTGCAGGTGAGTAGCAGTGAAACGTGTACGCCATCCGGTATTGCGGCGCTGCACGATAACAGCGATAAGACCTATGCCGCAGAGCATGCCATCAACGGAATGTACTATGATAATCTGGAGCATCTTGGTTACGCTGTTCCGGAGAGTTTTGGATTGAAAAACTTTAAAAACACTGCGGATATTGAGATCAACATCCTGCGCTGGTGGCAGCACCGCATCTTCCGAAATAGCGGTGTGTCTGCTGACGGCACGGAGATCTATCTTGATACGGATTGGCTCACATCGCTCCAAAGCACAGCCTATTCCGACCGCATCACATGGATAGAAAACGCGTATGAATTTATCGACCAGCCCGGCGAATGGTATCTTAACCGCAGCGAAAGCAAGCTTTATTATAAGCCAGACGGAAGCATGGATGGCAAGTCGGCGACTCTGCCGGTGACGGAGCAGCTCCTGGTCTTTGAGGGAACCGAAAATATCACATTTGACGGTGTGAAATTTGAAGATACTTCTTGGCTGACGCCGAATGAAATTGGCTACAATGATGCACAGTCCGGTACGTATGCCCAGCACAATGGCGTTTGGGGAGATGTACCCGGCGCGATTGAAACACACGCGGCAAAGAATATCACCATTACAAACAGCGAACTGCGCAATCTTGGCATCGGCGGTATCCGCATCGGCAATGGTAGTTCTGATTGCACCATTACAAACAGTGCAATCCACGACATTTCCAGTTCCGGTATCTTTATCGGCAATAACACCGGCCATAATCACGGATATTGCGATCCGGGCACGGATGTAACGGGCGTTGTTGTGCGCAATAACTATATCACGCGCACTGGTCTGGACATCTTCGGCTCAAGCGCCATCTGTGCGCTGTATACCTCTGATACCGTGATTGACCATAACGAGGTCTGCTACACAACGTATACCGGTATTTCGCTTGGCTGGGGCTGGGACTGGAAAAACGCTCCCTGCTCCGGAAACAACACCGTTTCCAACAACTACATCCATGATACCGGCAAGACCATCCATGACGGCGGCAGCTTCTATTCGCTTGGCCTGCAGGAAGGTACAAAGGTGTTTGGCAACTATCTACACCACCACAGCGATGGCCTGTATGACAAGGACGGCGGCCTGTATACCGATGAAGGCTCGACGGGCATGGAACTGTACAACAACGTTGTCGGCGACGGCGTTTACTGGTGGCAGAAGATCTGGACGACCAACATCAAGGACTGCTACTGGCACGACAACTTCTATTCTGTGAACCGTTCCTGGGACAGCGGCGTAAATATCCGTCAGGAGAACAACACCTATGTTGAGGGCGGTGATTTCAGTCAATACCCCGCTGCACAGGCTATTATCAACAATGCGGGTCTAACAGATCCAAGCGTGAAAGACGGTGTCCGCATGGGTATTGCAGAGAAGCACAATGTGACATTGATGCAGTATCCGGACGGCGAGGCATACTACTTTGAAAAACCAGCCGGCCTGCTTACATTTACAATTCCTAGTCAGATCGGCAACACGCAATATGACAAGCTGGCGCATACCGCAAATATTCTCATGCCGGAAAGCACTGACCGCACATCGCTTGCCGGTAATTTCACGATGGCTCCCGGCTTCACCTGCGACAAAACTTCCGGCAGCCTCCAGAACTTCACATCGCCTGTTGTCTATACGTTTACTGACGGCACAGATACTATCGCGTGGACGGTCACCGTCACCTGCGATGTAACGGCGGATGGCCCGCTGGTCGGTACGGAAACGACGCTGGACGCGGCCATCGCCGCACGCAGCGACTGGACACAGGAGCCTGCCGAGGCTGAAAACGGCGGTGCGCTCTTTACGCCGGCCAAGAGTTTCAGCGCCTATATTGGCGACCGCATTGCCAACGATGCCATTCTGGAATTTGATGTGCAGTCTGTTCTGGACGGCAACGACTGGACGGGTTATGCCCTGCGGATGCAGGACCCATATTCCACGCTCGGTACGATGTACCACATTGTCTTCAAGCAGGATGCCATTGAGCTTCAGAAATGGGTAAACGGGAACCGCACGATGCTGATCGGTACGATCGAGGGCTATGACCCAGTTTACGGCGATGTGGAAAACAAATTCTATACATCTGATATCCGTCATAGCATCAAGACCGGCGCAATCGATGTGCCCACCGGCGTGCGTCTGTTCCTGTATATTGACGGCAACAAGGTCTTCGACGTAATTGATGCAGACAGTCCAATTACAGGAAGTGGTTTCTTCGGCATGTATCCGATGACGCACGACATGACGCTTCTGCCGTTCTCGAACATCGATACCAGCCCCAAGCCCGATCCCGACCCCGATCCCGCCCCCGATCCTGAACCGAGGCCGATTCTTCCTATACTGCCGTCCGGCGGACAGAGTGCCTGGAAGAATCCCTACCAGGATGTCACTGATTCGAGCAGTTATTATGAAGCTGTGCGCTATGTCACGGAAAAGGGCCTGATGAACGGAACCAGCGCATCTACGTTCTCTCCCGACGCGGCAATGACGCGCGCAATGATGGTCACGATCCTCTGGCGCATGGAAAAGGAGCCTGCCGAGCTGAAAAGCAACTTTACGGATCTGACGGCGGACTGGTACCGCACAGCTGTTGATTGGGCAGCGGAAACCGGTGTTGTCAACGGCGTCGGAAACGGAAAATTTGCACCGAACGCCACGCTCAGTCTGGAACAGTTGATTACCATTCTGTATCGCTATGCGGAAAATAAGGGGTATAACGTCTCGAAGTCCGCTTCGCTCGATTCGTTCACGGACGGCAGCGCTGTCAGCGCATACGCAAAGCCCGCCATGCAGTGGGCAGTCGGAATGAACTTCCTTTCCGGCAATACCCTGACCCCAGGCGCGCCCGCAAGCCGCGCGCAGATCGCACAGGTTCTGATGCTGTTCTGCAAGGCTTACATCAAGTAATTCCCATATAACCGGCTGCGCCCTGCTGTTTGCAGGGCGCAGCACCCAAATTTGCATACAATCAGCAAAAAACTGCTGAAATGATAGATATATCTGAAAAGGAGCCATCATTATGGATAATTCCACACCGTTCCGCACGTTTGGAACCATGCTCGACTGTTCGAGAAACGCTGTGCCGAATCTGCACACGCTCAAAAAGTGGGTCGATCTCACGGCAAGCCTCGGATACAACACCCTGCTTTTATACACAGAAGACACCTATGAGGTACCGGACGAGCCGTACTTCGGCTATATGCGCGGACGCTACACGCAGGCCGAGCTGCGTGAACTGGACGCATATGCCAACGAGCGCGGCATGACGATCATGCCCTGCATCCAGACGCTGGCGCATCTGTACGCCATCAAGCGCTGGCCGGAATACTGGCCGCATTTTGACACGGATGATATTCTGCTGGCGGGCGACGAGCGGGTGTATACGCTCATTGACCATATGTTCCGGAGCCTTGCCGCGTCGCTCTCCTGCCGGACGATCCATCTCGGTATGGACGAGGCGGAGATGTTCGCGCGCGGCCGGTATTACAACCAGCACGGCGACTGCAACCGCTCACAGGCGTTGCTTGCGCATTTGCAGCGCGTATGTGAAATCGGCGAAACATATGGCTTCCGCTTCCTGATCTGGTCGGATATGTTCTTTAAGCTGGCGACCGGCGGACAGTATTATGCCCAAAACGCTCAGATCGACGAATCTGTGCGCGAAAAGATCCCGGCAAACGTGGAACTTGTCTACTGGGATTATTATTCGGCGGATGAAGCGCACTATGACGGCATGATCGAGGCACATCAGAAGCTGAAGCCCGGCACATGGTTCGCGGGCGGCCTGTGGAAGTGGACAGGCTATGCCCCGCACAACGGCTACAGCATGAAGATCACAAAAGCAGCGCTTGCAAGCTGCCGGGAGCATGGCGTGCAGGACGTATTTCTGACCATGTGGGGTGACGACGGCGGGGAATGCTCCCCGTTTACGCTCCTGCCGTCGCTGTTCTATGCTTCGGAGCTTGCGAAGGGCGAAACCGATGACGAAACGATCAAGGCGCATTTTGCGCAGCGCTTCGGTGCAGCCTTCGACGATTTCATGCAGCTGGATCTGCCCGGAACGCGCAACGGCCTTGACGACAACGTTCGGAATCTGGATAAATTCCTGCTGTATAATGATCCGTTTATGGGCATGATGGACAAAACTGTTTTGCCCAGCGAAGGGGCACAGTTCGGCGCTTGCGCCGAAAAGCTGGAAGCACTGCAAACGCTGCCGGAGTGGGGCTATCTGTTCCGGACGCTCGGCGCGCTGTGCCGGGTGCTAGAGATCAAGGCGGAACTTGGCGCCCGCGTCCACGAGGCATACCGCACAGGAGATAAAACAGCGCTTCGCGCCATGCTCACGGAGCTTGACGAGACACTTGGGCGTCTGGAACGCTTTCATGATGCCTATCAGGCACAGTGGATGCAGGAAAACAAGCCGCATGGCTTTGACGTGCAGGACATCCGGCTCGGCGGTCTGATGCAGAGAGTAAAGACCTGCCGTGCGCGGTTGGAGGATTACTGCGCCGGACGGCTCGACCGGTTGGAAGAACTGGAAGCAGCGCAGCTTGATTTCTTCGATCACGGAAAGCGCTGCGCAGAGCCGGTCGCCACGCATTGGGGACAGATCGCGACAGCAAATATTGTCTATATGACGATGCTTTGGTGAAAAATATGAGTCAAATTTTAGAGCAAGCAAGCTGGATCTATCCATCGGAGGATATCGGCGAAATATGCCCTGTTTTCCGAAAGCATTTTACCGCGCGCCCCGGTGCAGCAGCGAAGCTGGAAATCACCGCATTCGGCGTCTACGAAGCGTTTCTGAACGGGCAGCGGATCGGAAATTTCTTTCTGGCTCCCGGCTGGACAAGCTATCCGACGCGCCTGCAGGTACAGACCTATGATCTGACGGCGCTGCTGCGCGAGGAAAATGAACTGACCGTTACGCTCGGAAAGGGCTGGTTCGCCGGACGGATTTCTGCCGGTGTTTATCAGGCGATTGCGGACGGCCCGCGTCTGCTGGCAGCACTGCATCTGACCGACGCGGACGGCCCGCGGGAATATGCGACCGACGAAAGCTGGCAATGGGCCGAAAGCCCGATCCGGTTCAGCGATATTTACGACGGCGAAACGTATGATGCGCGCGTCACACCGGAAAACTGGCGCTTTTGCCGGACGGATAGCTGCGGCAAGCAGATGCTGATCCCGCAGGAGGGCGAGATCGTTACAGAGCATGAACGACTCAAGCCGGTCGCGGTTCTGCATACGCCGAAGGGCGAAATGGTGCTCGATTTTGGACAGGAGATCACGGGTTACGCGGAATTTACCGTGCAGGCCCGTGCGGGTGAGCGCGTTCTGCTCTCCTGCGCAGAGGTGCTCGACGCAGACGGAAATTTCTATACGGAAAACTACCGCAGTGCAAAATCCAGAATCGAGTATATCTGCCGTGGCGGAATCCAGACCGGCCGCGCACACCACACGTTTTACGGCTTCCGCTATCTGCGTGTGGACGAAGCGCCGGAGGGTTGGCAGGCAGAGAATTTCACGGCGGTCTGCGTCTATTCCGATCTGCAAAGAACCGGCTGGATTCGCACGTCCGATCCGCTTTTGAACCAGCTGTATCAGAACATTGTCTGGGGTGAAAAGGACAACCTGCTGGACGTACCGACTGACTGCCCGCAGCGCGACGAGCGGCTTGGATGGACAGGCGACGCGCAGGTCTCCATCCGTGCGATCACCTGCACGTTTGATGGGAAGCGATTTTTTTCAAAATGGCTGCGCGATATGGCAGCGGAGCAGCGCGGGGACGGCACAGTTTCCCATTTTGTCCCGAATGTCGGTCTGTTTACGAAAGATCCCGCGCTGTTCTGCGGCGGCTCGGCGTGGGCGGACGCGGCGGTGATCTGCCCGTGGCAGCTCTATCAGGCTTATGGTGACAAGGAACTCCTGCGTGAACATCTTCCCATGATGCAGAAGTGGGTCGAATATGTATGCAGGGCTGCCGGGGACAGCTGCATCTGGAGCACCGGGCACCATTACGGCGACTGGCTGGCGCTCGACGCCGGAGAGGGCAATTATACCGGCACTTCCCGCAAGGAATTTATCGCAACGGCATTCTATGCGCATTCCGCACAGCTTCTGGCACAGGCAATGGACGCGCTGGATATGGACGGCGCTGCATATCATCGGCTGTTTGAAACGATCCGTGCCGCACACCAGAACGCATTCCCGGACTGCCGAACGCAGACCGAATGTGCATTGGCGCTGCATTTTGGTCTTGCGGCGGCTCCTGCCCGCGTTGCCGCGCAGCTTGCAGAGCTGGTTCGGAGCAACGGGAATCGACTGACGACCGGCTTTGTCGGAACACCGTATTTGTTACACGCGCTGAGTGAAAACGGCTATGCACAGACGGCCTATGACCTTCTTTTGCAGACGAAAGCCCCATCATGGCTGTTCTCTGTCAAAATGGGCGCAACGACCGTCTGGGAGCATTGGGACAGCCGAAAGGCGGACGGCTCGTTCTGGAGCACAGATATGAACTCGTTCAATCACCATGCCTACGGCGCGGTAGCCGACTGGCTATACGGCGCGGCGGGAGGTATCCGTCCGGGGAAGCCGGGCTATGAAACCGTGCTGTTCTCACCCATTCCAAACCGGCGACTGCAGCGATTTGAAGTAGTAGTAAATACGCCGCACGGAAAAGTGTGTTCATGCTGGAAATGGAACGGCCCCACAGTGACATATGTTCTTACTACGCCGGTCAGTGCCGAGATTCGGCTTGGTGGTGAACAGCACAATGTTGCAGCGGGAACATACACCTTTGTTCGGGGGGATACGACAAATCGCCGTATGAAGCAAAGGATTTTCTGAACGTTCGAAGATAATTCGCGGTTGCCCATAGCGCCCATCGGAGTTATTAGCAAATGTAGATATGAGAGCTGCACCTAAAAATATGATAGTTGGCTTGTGTCATTTTGAGCCATGCCATGTTATAATAAATACGGAGAAAGAGTAGCAATTGAACGAGCAAAAACTGTATCAATACCTGGGCGCAAATGTCTATCGGCTGAGGAAACAGCGTGGGTTGACACAGTCCGAACTTGCTGCATATATTGGCTGCAATCAGAAGTATATCTCACAAATTGAGACAGGCGCTGCAAAAGCAAGCGTTTCGATTTGTTGTAAGATAGCAAATACTTTTTCGGTATCGGTCGATTCGCTCTTTACGGACCCGGAAAAATGCGTGAACGCTGGTGAGAATACTTCAGATAGAGAGTTCGCTGAGAGTATCACTCGAACGATTATTCAATACCTAGACACAAAGAAATAGCGGTGTTCCAGCGAACACCGCTATTTTTAACCCTCAAATTTCTGCTTCCGCATCAGGCGCATAATGCCGAGCAGGAATTCCTGCTGCTCGTCCGAAAATGTAGCAGCCAAATGGGATATCTCGTGTAAGCGGGCATTTTGCTCTTCAAACTCTGGATAGATGAGCCACTCGGTCGGTGCGCCCAGCGTCCGCAGCAGCTTTTCCATTGTATTGAGCGTCGGCCGCCGCTCACCTCGTTCCAATGCGGCGATATGCCTTGTGGTAAGCCCAACCTGATCCGCAAGCTGTTCGCGCGTCATATTCTTCCCCTCGCGCAATTCTTCCAATTTTTCACCGAAACGCTCCTCTAATGGAGTATTATAAATCGACACCAGTAGTTCGCCTCCGACACGAGTATTGTACAGAATACCCGCTGTTTCAGAAATGCTCTAATGGTGTCGAATTTTGTTCACTATCAGAGGACGAAATAAGGAAATACCTCCAGCGCCGCATATAAAAAAACGGCAGTGCTGGAGGGCGATCCGTGCGACTAAAGCGCTCCATTCCTGCCGGGATGGAGCGTTTTATGCTATTTTCCCCTAAAAAGAGGCGCGGGCTGCGCCTCAAATGGTGACCAGCAGCCCAGAACACCGGTAGATTCCACTCGTGCCGCAAGGCCGCTTTCAAACAAGTGGCAGTTGTACGGCGTCGAGTGGAACTACTGGTGAATATTTTTAGCGTCCCTCAGTGTACAAACGCTGCAAATTGCAGCCGCAGCACACTGGCGGATTTTTATTACCCTATCGCTTCAAGACAAGTTTCCAGCGCGGTCATTCCTGCCTTAGTTTCAATATCCGGTCTTGTGCCTGCAATGGCGTTGCAGCTTCCGTCAGGATTTAAAGAAAAATATGGGTCGAAGTACACGAGCAGTCCGCTGTTAGGCAAGGCAAATGTATATGGCTGCCCCCCACGTCCGTTTCCGCCCGTTGTTTCGCCTACAAGCCTTGCAAAGCCCGTAGCCTTGCAAAAGGAAGCAAATGCATCAGAAGCGGAGTAATTGCTACTGTCAATCAACATCCATAATTGACCTTGAAAGTAAATGTTATCCTCGTGTTGCGTGCAAGTGTTTTCGTAACTGTAAAACTTCAGATGACCGAAATCTTCCATATTTAAATCCGGAAATGTCTTATTCCAAGTCTCGCTATCGATTTCTTGAAACTCGGACGGAAACGGCTGCTCTGCATCCCACATAAAACGGTTAAACTTGCCATCCTTAACACCGATCATACCATATTGTATCAAAGGCTCGCAACTTATGTGTGATATGATTCCATCCATCCACACGACGTCGTTCCCTCCACCGTTTCCCTGTATGTCTATGATTATATCATCCGCCTCGCTGTTTGCTTCAAAAAAATCCTGAATCATCTTGATCGCAATCGGCGTACATTCTGGAGACGACCAAAGGAAACCTGTAATTTTTATGTAAGGAATATCTTCTCCAACCGTAGCCTCTATAATCGTTTGTCTGACTTCTTCATACAATGATTGTTCTTGCGGGTATAGCTGTGTACTACCTTCGGTAGAGGCAGGTGTGTGGCTTGGTATTAAGTTTTTATAATAGTCATAAAAGGTTTTGACCTTTTGGCTTTCTATTATGGATAGTATCCTGGATAGCATATCGACTCCTTCTTTACTGTCGGGGTTCTGATTCTCTCCGCTCGATTCCACTACCGATCGAAAAGAATCGACCATGCGTTGATACAAAAACGGTTGAATGACATATAGATGGCCTATGCTTTCAAACTGATTCAAGCAGTTATTGATTACATTTATATAATTATCCTGAAGTATGGAGGATCCCCTACACACACTTATCAGCTCAGTACGGTAAGTATCCCTTACCTCCCTCCAATCCAGCCCCAGTTCATTTTTTATCGTTTCAAAATATGGGTAATTATCCTCCAACATTTCCCATAAGGCGTCATAGTCTTCAAGCGCTTGCTGTTTAGATAGAATTAACTGCTCTCCATCTGAACTAACTTTCAGTGCTGTTTCATATGGGAGTGGAAATTTGTCATAATCAGAAAACCTGTTTGTAGTAGTCTTATCAGGCATTCCCGGAGAATGCTCTGGAATGCTATGATTGGCGATGAACCCATCGCAGGAGCATAAGAGGGTCATTAGCATTGATAAAACTAAGATAAATAACTTATATGGCTTCATGCCTTTATAGTTCCTTTCAAATTCCGGTCATCCTAAGTATAATACTGCGGACAGCAGTTATTTATTAACCATTAGAGACATCCGATGTGCGATTATCCGCCATAAGGCTCAGGAACCATTTTACCAACGCAGGATCTGGCTCCACACAAACTGCAATTAGCAGCACATAAAGTTTCACAGTTAGCAGCGCATAGCGTTTCACAGTTTTCTTTATCAATTAGCGCAAGGGCATTTGTACGTGAATTATAGAGTATGCGTTTACTTTCGTCGTCCTCATAGGGGAACTCAAAATTGTAGCTGGATTCTTTGTAATTTAGATCGTTCATTATAGCCTCTCCTTCCCATATCATAAATTCAAGCACCATTTCTTTTGCATAGTAATGTACTACTGTATGATTATAAATATAATAAAATATTAGTAGCGCAATGTCAACTAGATATCTGAAATATATCATATATCTGCCTATTTGGAAGAATATGACATCACCGCCGACCCGCGCACGCTCCGCAACGACATCGAACAGCTTGTGGAGTTCGGCGTGGATATTGTCAAAGACCGCAGGGTTCAGAACCTCTACCATGTGGAAAAGCAAGGAGCTGGTCAAACGGCTGACGCCCTTTGTCGCTCCCGGAGACACCGCGCTGATGGAACGGCATCTTTACATCGACAGCCGCGTAAAAGCCATCAACGAGGGCGTCTACATCAGCGTAGACTTGTGCCATGCTGCACCATCACAACACAGCAGGATCAGATCATCCGGGTA
>ERZ791624.860-NODE-860-length-17621-cov-1.869976_pt1 | contig 17621 bp, 13 predicted proteins | sample MGYA00510058_ERZ791624 | MGnify/ENA primary metagenome ERZ791624 (study PRJEB30046, sample SAMN00715158) | human gut metagenome | study: EMG produced TPA metagenomics assembly of the A metagenome-wide association study of gut microbiota in type 2... | reverse complement strand
AACTTGGGCCGGGAACGATATTTGCTGCTGTATTTGAGGTAATGAGTGAGGCAGGAAATGTGGTATTTGCCAATCTGCCGATCCTGTTTGCCATGGGCGTGGCGATCGGTATGGCAAAAAAGGAGAAAGAGGTCGCTGCACTGTCAGCAGCTATTGCATTCTTTATCATGCATGCATCGATCAGTGCCCTGATCACGATAAATGGTGGTACGGAAGCAATGCTTGCAGGGGCAGTTACTTCTGTCTGCGGTATCACATCTTTGCAAATGGGTGTATTGGCGGTATTCTGGTAGGCCTTGGTGTGGCTACCTTGCATAACCGCTTTTATAAGATTGAACTGCCACAGGTGTTGTCCTTCTTTGGTGGTTCCAGATTCGTTCCGATCATATCAGCACTGGTATATACCGGAGTAGGTATTCTGATGTTCTTTATCTGGCCGCGATCCAGAAGGGCATCTATACAGTAGGTGATCTGGTCTTAAATTCCGGCTATGCTGGAACCTGGGTATATGGATTTATGGAACGTCTTCTGATACCATTTGGTCTGCATCATGTGTTCTATCTGCCATTCTGGCAGACTGCGGTCGGAGGAATGCTGGAGGTTGGCGGGCGTGTTGTAGAAGGAGCACAGAATATCTTCTTTGCACAGCTTGCAGATCCATCTGTTACAAAGTATGCGGGATCGGCCACCAGATTTATGTCCGGTAAATTCCCGCTTATGATATTCGGCCTGCCGGGGGCGGCTCTTGCCATGTATAAAACAGCAGCACCGGAGAAACGGAAGGCAGCAGGCGGACTGCTTCTTTCCGCAGCCCTTACAGCCATGATCACAGGTATTACAGAGCCGCTGGAATTCACATTTTTATTTGTTGCACCGGCTCTGTATGGAATCCATTGCATTCTGGCAGGCTTTGCCTATATGCTGATGCATGTATTTGAAGTCGGTGTGGGAATGACCTTCTCCGGCGGTCTGATCGATCTTACCTTGTTCGGCATCATGCAGGGAAATGCAAAGACAAACTGGATCTGGATCGTCATTGTTGGTATTGGTTATTTCATCGTATATTATGTATGTTCTATTATCTGATCCGGCGGTTTGATCTGAAAACACCGGGCAGAGATAACAATGACGAAGTGAAATTATATCGTCGAAGTGATGTGGATGCCAGAAGGCATGGAGAAAATGTCGGGGAGCAGGGATCAGGCAATGGTCGGAATCCGGATGTTTTCCGGAATCACAGCCCACAGATGGAGACTTCCAGGCTGATCTGTGAAGGGCTTGGCGGCAAGGCAAATATATCGGATGTTGACTGCTGCGCAACCAGACTGCGTTGTACGGTATATGATGCAGCTCTTGTAAAAGAAGATATTCTCCGGGCAAGCGGAGCATCCGGTGTGGTGAAAAAAGGAAATGGCGTACAGGTTATCTATGGTCCGAAGGTGTCTGTGATCAAATCCAATCTGGAAGATTATCTGGAGGGGGATGATGAGAAAGCGGTTATTGCAGTATCTATATTGAGTCCGGTTACAGGAGAGGTTTTTGAATTATCAAGTGTGCCGGATGAGGCATTTTCCAGTGGAATGATGGGTGCTGGAATCGCTGTATTGCCAACGAATCCTGAAATAACCGCACCTGTTTCCGGAACGTTGCCTTTGTCTTTGATACGAAGCATGCCATAGGGCTGGTAACGGAACAGGGAATCGGTGTGATGATCCATATCGGAATCGATACGGTAAAGCTAAATGGCAAAGGCTTTGACGTATTGGTTGAGACCGGACAGATAGTGTCTGCCGGACAGCTAATCATGCGGCTTGATCTTCCTTATCTGAAGAAGCATGCACCATCCCTAGTATCCCCTGTCATCATAACAGAGCTTCCGGATGGATATAAGCTGCACCCGGTAAAGACCGGAAAGGTGAAGAATGGCGAGGAGCTCCTGGTTGTGGAGAAGAACTAGAATAAATAGAAATGACAGAAGGATTTCCACTTGTGGAAATCCTTTTGTGAATATATTATAATGATAAATAGATTAAAGGTAACAAAGGCGGAAGGATAAATGGCAGGAAAAAAACTGGATGAACAGATGGAAAAGACAATACGGAATAATTACAGACGATTGACAGGCTGTCTGATCGACCGGAAAATGACGATCACAACCATGGAAAGCATCACCTGCGGGCAGATCGCTTCCCTGATCACAGATACTGAAGGGGCATCTGCAGTACTAAAGGGGGCGTTTGTAACCTACTCCAACGAAGCAAAGATCATGCAGGGTGTTCCGGAAGCTGTGATAGAAACTTATGGCGTATATTCCAAAGAAACAGCGCGGGCAATGGCGGAAGCCTGTAAACGGGCATATCGTGCAGACATTGGAATCGGTATTACCGGTACAACGGGAAATATTGATCCAAACAATCAGGATAGTGTACCGGGAGAAGTATATTATGCAGTGGCTGTTTCGGATACGATCATCGATGGATATTTCCAGATGGGAGAACAGGATTCCAGACTGTATTATAAGCTTTATGCCGCGGAGAAGGTGGCAGAAACGCTTGGGGATGTGCTTGGGGTTGAAATGGAAGCGGTTCTTGCCTGATGGTGTGACGAATATATTGTTGGAGAAATATACAAGATATGGGGGATGAAGATATGAAAAAGAAATTAATGGGGTTGTTTGTATGTTTAATAGGATTTGGAATGGGCTTTCTGTCCTTACTGTATTCCAATGAGGCTGTGCAGTCCCTGGAAGAATGTACGCGAAAAGTAGTTAATCCAAGCATAAAAGATAAAAAGGACTGGATATTTTCCTCAATTGGGAATATAGGAATTGTGCTATTGATCGTTGCTGTAATAACAGCAATTGTTCTGGCAGTTATCCGTTTTTTTGCTAACTCAAAATGTATGCAGTCGGCAATCACAATAGGACAGTTTGTAACAGATGTCATTTTATCGTTGTATATTACGGAGATAATTATATATTACCGCAATCAGTTGCAGCAGGAACGTTTTTATACAACGATGGGAGATTCTGTACATATTGGAGTGTATATATTAGAATATGCGGTATTCTATATTTGTATATCCATCTTGTTCAACCGATCTGTTGAAAAAATAATACGAAAGCCTAAAAAGGACTGCAGACTATCCATATGGCAGGTGAAGAATGAACAGGAATTTATGGAAATAAAGGAACTGGTACATAGGGAACATTTTAACGATTGTTATGGATATATGAAATATCGTGAGGAACTGTTGGCTTCGATGCAGTTTTATGTGATCAGTGAAATGAACTGGTCGGGAAATCAGAAAGTAGCACAGTGGAAGTATTATTCAAATGGTGATTTTATAGACTTGGCTGATACAGAACTCAGAACCAAACTGCTGGTAGCAAAAAATGCTGAAAATATAAACTGGCAGTTATAAGATAAAGAAACGAGGGTAAAAAGGATGATACAAGATATATAGTTATTGAATTAAGTAACAAAGTAATATAAAACGTGAGGCAGCTCGATATGAACTCTGTCAATTGGAAGGAGGGATGTCGGGCTGTTTTTTGTCGAAAATACAATGTAAAATGTCAGTTTTGCATGGGACGTTTTCTGTGTTTTTTTTATGATAAAATCATTAATATGATAAATGAGAGAAAAGATCATATAAGATGAGAAGAAACAATTATTTTGAAAACAAATATTGCGTTGCGCTGATCACACTGTATCTGCTGCTTACGCAAATATATAGTATTTTATCTTATATGCAGCAGTGATAGATTATTATTTCCTTTAAAAGGTATTTGAAATTAAAACGTAATGAGAGGCGATGATAAAAAGTATGAGAAAAAAAGCAGAATTTATAGTATTAAGTGTGGCATTGGCAGGCAGCCTTATGGGATGCAGTTTTTCCTTAAATAAAGATGCTGCTGGCAGTAGTAAAAAGATCGAAACAACCGTGACAGAAGAAACTAGCAAACCAGATAAAACTACCAGTACGGATATAGGTTCCGACACGGAAACATCAGAGGAGGCTTTCTCTGCAGCAGGATCGGAAGGCAAAGAATCCGCACTTCTGGAAGAAAAAGAAGTAGGATTTGGAAACGGTGAAATGACAGAAAAATATTCAAATGATATGGTCATAGATTCTAAATTGTCATGCAAGGTTCAAACCAATGGTGAAGTAGCGGTATATCATCTTCCGTACATAAATTATGACAGCAAAGCCTGTGAAAATGTAAATGCACAGGTGGAGAAAATAGGGGATGACTATATAGCGAAACCTGGAGATGATTATGCGAAATGTATTGCTATTGGCTATGAATGGTCTATCTATCAGGATTTATTATCTGTAGTTGTACGAGTGGATTATGAAGCAATTCAAATTAGTGATTTTTATGTATATATGATTGATCTTAGCAAAGATGTACTTCTTTCAAAGAATGACGTGCTTGCATATTTGGATATCGATGAAAATTTGTATGAAAAGAAAGTTCAGGATGCACTGGATAGTTATTTTACCAATACATATAATGATATGGAAGCAACAGATCCTATGTTGAAAGAAATTCATGACCAGACGCTTGCGATGTCTAATGTGCGTGAGGCGGTACCTTATGTAGACGAGAATTCCGAGTTGTGTGTGATTTGTACTTTATATACGATGGCAACACCATCGTATTATTCAAGTAAATTAAGTGTCGACAATCTGGAGGATAAATGTGAATATGGTGGTATAGTAATTGAATCACCTTATAATAATTCAACAACAGAAGGTTATTTTTCCGATGACTACATTCTTCCATATAGTGACAGTGAATATCTGACAGAGGATGACCTGGATGGATTAACACCGGATGAGATCCGTCTGGCATGTAATGAACTGTATGCCCGCCATGAAAGAAAGTTCAAAGACGCCGATTATCAGGCATATTTCAACTCCAAAAGCTGGTATCATGGAACGGTCGAGCCGGATGATTTTGACGACACAGCAGTATTTAATAAATATGAACTGGCAAACCGGGATTTTATAATAGCGTATGAGAAGGAGAAAGGGTATAAGTAGGATAACGAACGAAAAGGTATCTCATTAAAGAGGAATGATATATAGTTATTGAATTAAGTGATAAAATAATATAAAACGTGAGGCAGCTCGATATGAACTCTGTCAATTGGATGGAGGGATGTCGGGCTGTTTTTGTTTTTATATGGATACTATTTGAATGCAAAATAGACAGGATAATTGCATGTTTTGCAATGAAAGTTTTTGAGAAGAAAAGAGTGATATAATTTTATTATATTTCACAGAAAGTTCACAATCTATATGATATGTGAACTTTTATGCACGAAAAGGAACTAGAAAGAAAAATTATATGATAGATAGGAGGCGGCTAGGGAAAACTTATTATGTAGTCAAAGATGTCTATAAAAACGTGAGGTGATTAAAATTATGGGAAAGAAAAGTAAAAAGAAAGTGTATTCTAAAGTGAAAAAACGATGCATTAGTTTTATTATGGCATTAATTATGATTATAACAATTGTACCAAGCATACCAGTTAAACAAATTGGAACAGTAGAAGCCAAAACTGCAGATCAGTTAAAAAATGCGGTAGTAGATGTTGCGACGAATCAATTATGGTACAGAGCTGAAGCTGACAAAAATAATAAATACGGAGCTTATTTTGGTAGCAATAATCAGGATTGGTGTGCATTTTTTGTGGCTTGGTGTATGAAAACTGCAGGAGTCCCGACATCAGTTTATAATTCAACAAGTGGAGTCGCAGGTGTTGGCAGGGCGGACTACCCTAATGTTATTCGAAGCGGAAAGCTTCGATATAGAACAGAAAATTATGATCCAAAACCAGGAGATACTATATATTTTGATTGGAATTGTAGATCAGTGGAGCATCCGCATGTAGATTATATTCAGCATATAGAAATTGTAACTGATTATAAAAATGGATATATATATACAGTTGGAGGAAATAAGAGTGGTAATAAAATAAATTATAAAGAATGTGGAATGGTATCACATGGTATATATCAGAGAAACGATAGCCGGATAGTTGCATTTGGAGACATAGATTATTCGGGGAAATCTTCGGCTGTCACAGAGCATTATACAGGCACATATCCATATGGAAATAAAAAAGGTGGTACAACTAATTCATGGACTGGGGGCAGTAGTAGCATAGTTAGTTCATCATCCAATCCTGATGATCATCCACAGCCGACGACAATGGTTCGAAGAAATTCCCGTGGAGAAGGTGTGGCATGGGTTCAGGCAATATGTAATCGTCTGATTGGAACAAATTTAGCAGTTGATGGTGTTTGTGGTGCAGCAACAGTGAATGCGATTAAAACATTCCAGAGAAAATATGGACTTACGGCAGATGGTATTGTTGGTCCGTCAACCAGGAGCAAGATGATCGAAGCCTGGAATGCAACAAGAGTGATAAATGCAAGTTCTATTTCGGTGAGCGCATCGGATATTAATTTGACAATCGGATATAATGAGCAGTTATCTGCTTCAGTGGAACCGGCAAATACAACAGATAAGAGTGTAAGATGGACAAGTTCCAATAATGATATTGCAACGGTTAATAATGGAGTGATTACAGGACGCAAAGAAGGCGAAGTAACCATTTCAGCATCAACTGTGAATGGAAAGACAGCAAGTTGCAAGGTTCATGTTTATAAAGAGAAAACAATTAAGTTCCTTGATTTTGATGGCAGTATAATCAGTGAACAGAAAGTAAAATATGCAGGTAGTGCAAAGGCCCCTGAAAATCCACAGAGAACCGGTTATACATTTAAGGGATGGGATGGTACATATCAGAATGTAAAAAAGGATGCGGAAGTTCAGGCCATTTATACAAAAAATGTATATAAAGTAACATTCAAAGAAACAAATGGAACAAAGATAGGCGATACACAGAAAGTAGAATATCAAGAGGCAGCAACAGCCCCGGATAAAAGTAAACTTACAATACCGGATGGATATAAGTTTGAGGGATGGAGTGAACCGTTTGATTCTATAACATCTGACATGACAATTTACCCGGTATATAAGTGGGCTGATGAAGAACTTCCATTGGTAATATCGGCTGATGAAAATTCTTGTATAGCAAATACAGAAGAAGGAACATATACACTTAAATTTACAATTTCAAATCATTCGGAAACGAAGAAAAAAGCAAGAGTAATGACCTATATGGTTACTAATTCTGGAAAAATGGTTGCACAGGGAGAAACTAGAACAGTAAAGGTTCCAGCAGCCAAGAACGGAGTAGATGGTAGTGTTGATATTAAGGACATGTATGTAGTATGTGAGAATGCTGCAGATAAAGTACGAGTTGTAGTTCTTGATGATTATGAGTCAGCAGTTCCCCTTGCAGAAATAAAAGATATTAAAGTTCAGGCTTCCGGATATAGTGAATGGTCAGATGATAAAGCATCAAATGATAAATCAGGACAGACCAGAACATTGTATCGATATAAGAAAGTTAATTATCAGACATCAACTTCTAAAACTCTGGATGGTTGGACAAAATATGATGAAAAATCTTCAACCACATATTACGGAAAAGGAGATTCTGTCTGGTTTGGAAACGGAAGAAATAGTAGTGCACCGTGGCATGATGGTGCTAAGAGAACATGGTCTGTTGGAAAATCGTGGATACAGTACAATCCAGATGTTTATACATATCCACAGCAGATTATAAATATCAATACATATGGAGGAGATAGTTATAAGAGTCAGGTTCGCTGGATCCAGACTTGCTTGTGTAGATTAGGGTATAATACGGCAATTGATGGCGCTTATGGATATAATACAAGATCAGTTATTCAGAATTTCCAGAGAAATGCAGGATTAACTGTAGATGGACAGGTTGGTCCGAATACTTCTGCAAAATTGGCGGCTTATGTTAATGAACAGAGGGATAAGGATTATGATTATTATTATGAATCATTAGGAAGCACTGTTAATTATACATACTATTATTATCAGGTTGATAGTAATTGGTCTGAATGGCAGGAAAATGAGGTGGCTGGTGATGAGCAGATTAAAGCAGGATCAACAAAGACACTTGTAGAAAAGAAGACTCAGTATAGATATAAGATTGAGCTTCCAGAAGCTGTAGCAAGTGGTACAACATTAACGCCAAATTGTAAATTGCCAGAGGATGCAATGGGATTGGCTGGTAAGGATGCAATTGCAATTGTATTCAAAAATAAAGTTAGTCAGATTTCAGAGGATAATGTCGAATACATAGGAGATACAACAATTGGAAAAGATGGATCGTTGAATCTGTCATTTATACCAAGAGAAGAACTTTCATATGAAGGAACAGGCGATTACACAGTGGTACTTGGTGTTAAAGGAACCAGTAACTATGTGAAGGTAGGAACGATCGAAGCACCAAAACCAGTATATAATGTTACATTTATTGATGGAAATGGAAAAGCAATTCCAATTGATAAAACTGGTAAGACAACTGTACAGAAAATTACAGAAGGTGAAAATGCTGTAGTTCCAGATGCACCAGAAAAGAAAGGATATCGATTTATCGGATGGGATCTTGGAGCAACAAATATTCATGCTGATACAACTATAACTGCTCAATATGTAAAGGATCAGTACACAATTACATTTGTGGATTGGGAGAATAAAACTATTGAAAGTAAAGAGGCAGAATATGGGGATTATCTGGAGTTGCCGGAAGAACCAAAAGCTGTAGAAGGACTTATATTTAAAGGCTGGATGATAAATGGTGATAAAAATAATATCATTATGAATCTTGCAGGAAATGATGAAGATACATCAGTTGTAGCATCGACAAAGGGTGTACAGATTAATGCAAATATGTTATGTGAGGCTGTTTATGAAACTCCTACATTTTCAGTTAAATTTGTTGATGCAGAAGGAGAGGTTGTACAGGAACAGGAAGTAAAATATGGTGAGTCAGCAATGGCTCCGGATGCTGCTCCAAGCAAAGATGATCCAGACATAGAAGAAGGAACACCAACGATGGATGATTATTCAGAGGATAATAAAGCCGTTCCAAAACATGTGGATAATATGACATTTGTAAGTTGGGGCGAAGATATTGATCTGACGTCTATTACATCTAATTTGGTAATTGGAGCAATTTATGAATATGATGAATCGGTTTCTGAACCATTCGCATCTGTGAAAACAGGAGAATATAGCAGTGATCAGACAGTTGAATTAAAAACTGATACAGAGGATGCAATTATTTATTATACAACCGATGGAAGTAATCCAAAGGATGTTGAGAATTCAAATAGTGTGAAGATATATAATTCGCCGATTACTATATCAGATAAAACTGTTCTATCATTCTATGCATGTAAGATGGGTATGAATGATAGTGGCACGCAGACAGAGTGGTATTCCATTAATAAAACTGGCAATGTTCCTACTCATGTAGTACAGGTTATTTCAGTTAATAGTTTTGATCTAACGGATGTGGAGTCTCATAAGGCATTTGTAAAAGATGGCGGAAAGTTAGATGTTTACGACCTTGTGACTAAGGGAACTAACTATGAGACTATTGAATTAGGTGGAATCTATTATGATGATGCAATGACAGACCGATGGCGGGAAGGTTCTGAAACAATAACAGAAAGTCTGACATTATATGCTAATTACATCGGAAAACAGTTTGATGTTACATATAAGGACGAAGATGGAAGTGTTATTACAAAAGGAAAAGTAACTTATGCTTGTCCTGCGGATGCTTCACTGGCACCGGAAAAGAGTGGATATAAATTTGCTGGTTGGATAACAGAAGAAGGTAAATCCGCAGATTGTATTACAAGTAATACAACAGTAACAGCTAAATATGTAGAAAATTCTGCATATACTGTTATAAAGTTTACAAGAAAGAGTTATTCAATTATGGAAGGCTCTGGTTATGATATAAGTACTAAAGCTAAAGTTACATATCTGGAATCAGGAGAAAATGCATCAGATGAAGAAATTCTTTGGTCAGTTTCAAATGAAAATGTAGCAACAGTAGATTCAAAAGGAAATATAAGTGCTCTTACAAAGGGTGAAATTACCTTAACAGCAACACTAGCTTCATCGGGAGAAAAAGCAGAGTGCACGATTATAGTAACTGGTAATCCGGAGACATCAATATGTCTGTTTAGTAATTCAACATACAAACTTGCAGATGGATATTTACGAGGTATAGAAATTGGCAAGAACAGTGTTGCAGAAATTAAGAAGCAGATAGATGCTGACAAACTTCGATTTGTGGACTGTGATAATGTTGAATTAAAGGATACTGACTATGTTGGAACAAAATCACGAATTCAATTGTTAAGTGATAATGGTGGTTCGCTTGATGAAGTAATTGTTATTCAGATAGGTGATTATAACGGTGACGGTGTAATTAATGGTAAGGATGTATCTGGTGTTATTCGATGCCTGATTGGTAAAGAAACGGCAGATGATGTAACCTTAAGAGCATTGGATCTGAATGGTGATGGTAATGTGAATAACCGAGATGCTGCTATGTTAAGCAGATATCTGGTTGGAAAAGAGGACCTTAAATAATGAAGAAGGTAGGAATATATGCAATTGTATGTATTATGTCACTTCTGATATTTACTAAAGGTATGATATCATATGCAGCCGATACAGTGATTGTATCGGCCGCATATGAAACCATTGAACAAGTAAATTCAAATAATTATATTATACCTGTGTATATACTTAATAATCCTGGAATTATGGGATTTCGTGTAGATTTAAGTTATGACAGTGACAAGATTCAACTGGATGCGATATCTAGGGGAAAAATAACAGAAAAAGGTAATTTTAATTCGAATATTCAGTCGGCTGTAGGCAGTGAATATGTTAGTGTATACTGGAATTCAACCGAAAATGTTATTGGGGATGGTACGATTATGTATTTATGTGCCACAATAGTTGATTCGGATATCACAACACTTGATATGGTTATTACATATTCTCAAGAGGACACTTTTAATGAGAAATGGGAGGATGTTATTTTAGAATGTCATAGTATCACATTTCCATTAAAAGAGGAAAAAACAGATATAACTTCTGAAGAAGAATATGAGAATACTGCAATTGAACAGACAGAAATTTCAGAATATATAGATTCGAAAGCTTATGTAGATGGAATGGTTCCTGATGAGGTCCGTAATGATGAAACAGAGAAAAAGTATCTTGAAGCAGCAAAAAAAGAAGGGTTCTCTGTTGAAGCAATATCAGAAATTGGGGAAGATAAAGTAAAAAATTCCCTTGCCAGAAAAATGAAAGAATATGGCGTATCATCAATCGATGATTTAGAGACTGATCAAAAGGAAAAATTTTGGAATGCTGTAGGAAATGATCTGGTTCAGATTGAAGGTGTTGATAAAAAAACAATAGAAAAAATTGATGTGTCTAAACTTGCAGAAAATATTACTGTAACAGATGAAGATATTAGTAATGCGGATTTAAATGCAAAACCAATAAAAAATAATATTTTCAAAAACAAAGGATTTTTTGCAGGTATAATTGTTTTTTTAATTGCATTAATTCTTTTTGTTGTATTCTTGAAAAGAAGGAGGAAGGTTAATGAATAAACAAAAAGTTAGATTAAGTATACTACTTTTGACTATAATGGCAGTATTCTTTTCATCAAGTGTGTTATGTTTTGCAGCGAGCAAAAAACCGGTGTCACTGGAAATTCTTACAGCGGCAAAAACGGTAGATTATTGTATAGATGATACACTTGATACAAAAGGCTTAAGTGTACTTGTTACATATGATGATGGAAGCAAGATAACTTTAATAGAAGGGTATCAGGCATTATACAATTTTAGCAATACAGGAAAGTCGGATGTTGTACTTAGCTATACAGAAAATGGAGTGAATGTAAAAACACAATATTCTGTAAATGTAATCGAAAAGCCTGTTTTGTCAATGACATCGAAAGAGGTATATGCAGGAACAACTTTTGAATTGCCGGTTGTAATATCTAAAAATTGTGGCTTGATGGGAATAGATATTAAAATAACATATGATACAGAGGTGTTTACACCTATTTCTGTTGCAAAAGGGGCACTAATAACAGATGGGTTAATGGATGATAGTATTGCAACTTCCGAAAAAGGCAGCTTCGATATTATATGGTCGGGCAGCAAAGAAATTATAAAAAATGGAAATATATGCACGGTAAAGTTTTTATGTAATAAGGATTCAAAGGTTGATAGCAGTAATATACAAATATCAAATGTAAAAGAAAATACATATAGAGAAAATTATAATACTATACAATGTGAAGAAAGTATATGTAATTTGAAAGTTTTAAGTTCTCAAAATGGAGACAACAAAAAGGTATTATCAGATCTTGTACTGGTAATGTCCGGTTGGCAGGTCGGTGAAGCTTCTAATCAGCCAACATTATCTGGTAATACAGGGAATGGAACTGTTCGTTACACATATGCAAAATTAGGAAGTAATACATACACAACTAAAAAACCGAATAAGGAAGGCTCATATGTTGTAAAAGCGACAGTAGCAGAGACTGATGAGTATTATGGTGGCGTAGCAACGTGTGTATTTACTATTTTAAAGAGTAAATCTCTCAATAAGCAGATTTCGAAAATATCAGGTGTTAAGTCAGTATATACAAAAGATGTTAATTCTAAAGCGTTTAGTCTCAGAGCAAAAACAAATGGAGATGGAAAAGTTCAATACAAATCGTCTGATAAAAATGTAGTTACCGTAAATAGCAAAGGCAAAATTACAATAAAAGGTATAGGAATTGCGAAAGTAACGATATCAGTAAAAGAAACACAAAAGTACAAAGCCGTTTCCAAACAAATTACAATTACCGTTAAGCCTAAAAAAATGAAAATTGTTAGCAGTTCTTCTGCAGCAAATAGTACGATAAATATAAAATGGAAAAAGGATAGTAGCGTTGATGGTTATGAGATTTTAGTGGCAACAGATAAAAAGTTTTCAAAGAACAAAAACAAATATACAATAAAATCTAAGAATAAAGCTACTAAAAAGATAACAAATTTAAAATCCAGAAAAAAATATTATGTAAAAGTAAGAAGTTATAAAATAATTAACAAGAAGAAAATATATAGTACATATAGTAGTGCTGAAAATTTGATAGTCAAATAGAATGCTATAGCAAGTATTGGAGAGGTCATGTTTATGAAACATGGCTTCTTTTATTTTGTAAATAAAGCAATGTAAAGTGTTGTTTTTGCAAGGGACGGTTTTGAGTACTTAGTTATGATAATATTTCATATATAAGTAAGTCTGTTAGAACTTTTGAAAACATATTATATATGGATGGGGTGATTATTTTATTGTAGAAATAGCTGAATAATATATAAAGAAATTTGTACATAGGAGAGAAAGAAAATGCAGACAATTATTTTGGTTATAGGTGGTATTTGTACTCTTATTATTTTGGTTCATTTATATATGAGTGAAATAGATAAACATACTTTATTTAGAGTAAGTGAAAAAGTTTTATTAATTTGTATTTTGATTGCCACGGTATTTTTTGGTGTAATTCCGGAAATTGTTATGGTAACACATAAACAGCAGTATGATATAGCACAAGATTTACTGCATACATCAGGAAAAGTATATGATGCAAACAAACATACCGTGGATATAGAAATTGAAGATGTAGGTCAGGTAGATATATTGTCGGTGGATAATTATTATAAAACAGATGACTATTATATTGTTTATTATGTACGGGTAGATGTAGAAGTCCCTCAGGGATATTTAAGAGGAGTGCCGGTAATTGTAGAAAAAAATATCTTTGGTACAGATACTATAGTTAAATGGGATTATAGTCTTGAGGATAAAATGTTTTATTATGAAAAATATGGGCAGGATGATTCGGATTCAGATTCTGAATATGAGAAAGATGCGTTTGGTAATAGACCTGATATCAAATTTGAATTTACAAATGCTCCATCATATACAATTGGTGATTTATTTAATTATATTGGAATATCTGCTCCACATGATATTGCAGAGGCAAGTGTTACTTCTATAACAAATAACTATGATGCATTAGAGTATTATATATTATGGAGAAGCAGAGATACCGGAAAAACAATGGATCGCTGGGTAAGGGCAGTATACGATAAAGAAACGGGAAAGTGGAATTTATATAGTGCTGAAAAGAAAGAATCAACTTTAAATAGTAAACTGGCAGGATATGCATCAGGAAGTGATGACACTTATGACAATGATTATACAGATGATTACAGGATTGTTGAAAGTAATACTTTCTTAGGATGGACAAAGGTAGAGCAATAAAAGAAGCAAGCGAGACGGGAATCTGTCTCGCTTGTTTTGTCGAAAAAGCAATATGAAATGCATAATATGCAATGGACGGTTATTCGTAAATTACTATGATATACTTTTTTCAGAGGAGAATTGTTATATGTAGGAGAAACTATAAAAAAGATACATATGCAAAAACTTTATAGCACAGTAAGGAGGAAGAGGAAATGGAATACGATAATAATAGGACAGAAAGCAGACTTAAAGGGGCTTTATCAGAAAAAAAGTATATAGAAAACTCTACAGAAACAAACGGAAATATGGATAATAATACAGCTTTTTCTTATGAAAATAATCTGTTTGAACAACCAACTACATTTGCAGTGCCAGAAAAAAAGATAATGGCGGAAAATTTCTCGACTGGAAATGTATCCGAGTCTACACCAATATTTGGCGAAGATACAGCGAACTCAATATTTGGGGCAAAAACGGATTCGATATCTGGGACGGCATCTGGTTCAATGTCTAGGCCATTATCAGATCTTACTCCGAGATCTGAAATGCCTAGGATGAGTACAACATCTATGCCTACCCCTCCTACATATCATTCAATTCCATTTGAAGAAGACAGAGATAATACGTCAAAAAGAAAAAATGTAAATATATATATTGGTATTGTAACCAGTATTTCAATTATATTTTTATTTATTGCGATAATAGAAGTTGTATGGATGCAGGCGATAGGTTCAGAGATCAATAGTGGAAATTTTTTGGAGAATATTGGACGTAGTTTAAGTCAATATGACAGTTTTCTATCCTTTTGTGATGTTGCATCCAAACTCTTATTTGGAGCCTATATTTTGGTTGTTGGAAATTTCATTTCTATTATTTTAGCCTCTAAGTATGATAGACATAAAATTGGTTGGGGCGTTTTTGGAATAATAGCTTCAATTATTTATATTATAGCAGTCTCAAGTATAAATGATGCAGTTAGTAATTCACTTAGGGCTAGAGATATTATAGATTCGTTCTTTTTGAATATTTGGAATTTAAAATAATTGAGGGAAGGAAATAGAATGGAAATGATAATATTATCTGCAACGATGTCAAGTGGGACATCGAATGATAATACCGTATGGATTGTTGGAATAATTTTATTATGTATAATTGCAGTTCTGCTGATTTCTCTGATTATTAACTTAATATATTATAAAATAACAGGAAAATGGATTGAAATACCTCGTTGGTTGAAACGAAAAGAGGATACATCATATATTGATCCCGATGAAACAGATATTCATATGGGCGGTTCTCTGGATATGACTGGTGGACCGAGAGTTATTTCTGATGCGATGAAATATTCATCAGAAAAGAAATCAGAGACGGAAGAAGCAGGAAAAAAAGAACATGACGTAAAACTGTTGTTCGAAGAAATATATAATGCAAATGTTATTGGAAAATGTTCCAGATGTGATGCAGATATACTAAAAGATCAAGATGTGTGTGTAGTTTGTGGACAGCAGATAAAAGACATATAGGTATGAAAAGGAGAAAAAATGTTTTGTAAATGGTGTGGAATGCACATTCCGGCAGGGACGACAAAATGCCAAAACTGTAATAGAGAACAGGAAGCGTTGTCAAATGGAAATATTTTTGAACAAATTGGTATAGATAATAAAGTCAATACTGCAGCATATGGTTCTCAAATGGGAGCTCCTTCAAATGCGAGAAATCAAGTACAAAAAGAAGTGGTGAAATATATAGAAACAGATTGTACTTGCCGCAAGTGTGGAAGACATTTGACCAATCAACATGTATTATGCGCTAATTGTTATGCGGGAGAAAAAGCAAATCAGAAAAAAAAGGCTGTTATATGGAAGCGACGAGTTGCTACATTAATGACCTTAGTATTTATATTGTTGGGAAGTTGTATAGTAGTTTCAATTGGTTTATTTAAGAAAAATCAATTAGTAAAGAATAAAGAAAATCAATTGGAGCGAATGCAGGAAATAACTGATAGCAATAAAAAACAGGAGAGTACTGAAATTGCAACGACAGCATCGGATACAGAAACTCTCACAGAAGATGAAACGCAGCAGGAAGAAATAGAAATACTATCTGATGAGGAATGGCCGGAGGTCGGAGAGCAATTGTTGGCAGATAATTCTGATATAGATACGATTAATTCAATCGATGAGACTGCGGGAGTATATATTGATTATCAATTTGCGCCAGAAGGCAATAAGTATGTTGTAGAAGGTGATAAATTATTTCAACATATGGAGACGGAACAGTTAACAAATAAATATACGGTTTATTGGTATAAATTATTAGATCATAATTGGATTTCCATAAGTCCGGCTTATACAGGAAAGGATGAGATAACAGAGGATAAGGATTCATTATTTGAAATAGCGGAAAGTGAAGTAGGTGATGCGGAGATTGTTGCTTGTTACATAAAAACTGATAATCATGTTTATCGTATGAAGCGTAATGCGGTTAAGTATTCAGGAAAGTATGAACCGGATCAAATGAGTCGTGTAAAAGATTATTTGGAAGATGCGAGAATTAATGATATTCCTGAGGTATTAACAGATGTAAAGATATCATATGATAAAGAACAACAGTTATATGAAGTAGACGGATTTAACTTGTCAGAGACTGTAGATGATACAGCAGAATATTGCTGGTACGTGAAAAAATCAAATTCTATGTACTGGGAATATGTGACAGGTACAGGCGCGTCATTATATATGAATAAAGAGAGTATATCATTAGGAGATATAATTGTATGCTATATTGTGACAAATGAAGATGTATTTGAAGTAATACATGAAGTAACACATGAGGATGAATTTATTATATCAGAAGAAATAACAACTTCAGAGGAAGAAAGCACAATAGAGAATGAAACAACATCTGAAGAGAACATTATAACATCTGAGGAGATGTTTAAGAAATTTTAATACAAAGGAGAAAAAACTATGGGAAGCAATTATAAGATATCATATACGGTAGATATGGTTTTTTGTATTGATTGTACAGGAAGTATGGACAATATTCTGGAGATTGTAAAAAATAATGCATTGAATTTTTACAATGATGTAGTACAGAGCATGAGTGCAAAAGGAAAAAATGTAGATAAATTACGTGTCAGAATTGTTGCATTCAGGGATTATATAGCAGATGGTGATAATGCCATGATGGTTACCGATTTCTTTACTTTGCCGGATGATGCGGTGAACTTTGAGAGATGTGTTAGGAGTCTGGTTGCCAAAGGCGGTGGTGATGAGCCGGAGGATGGTCTTGAAGCTTTAGCTTAT
>ERZ791624.858-NODE-858-length-17671-cov-2.102634_pt1 | contig 17671 bp, 12 predicted proteins | sample MGYA00510058_ERZ791624 | MGnify/ENA primary metagenome ERZ791624 (study PRJEB30046, sample SAMN00715158) | human gut metagenome | study: EMG produced TPA metagenomics assembly of the A metagenome-wide association study of gut microbiota in type 2... | reverse complement strand
TACCTGTCCCCCTCGAGCCTCCGTTCCAAGCGATTCCATCGCTTGTCCCCCTCTCAAGTCCTCCTTCACCCTCACAATCAGGTGAATATGATCAGGCATGATGCAAACCCTCCAAACCTCCACCTGGGGGTAATATTTATGAATCTTCGGAATCTCCTCCTTCGCGATGGCAATCCCCAGTTCAGAAAGCATCACTTTCGGCGCATCACCATCCCCAGGACGGGCATCCACCCGTCCCCACAGTTTCCCCAGCAGAGGCATGCGTCCCTCCACCACAAGCGTCAGCATATAAGTACCCCTTCCATGGTAATCATGCCATAGACTTCTGCGTTTCATGGAGTGCTGGGTTTCATGCACCCTCAATCCTCTTGCTATAACTTCATCTCTATCCATAATAAAATAAGTAAGCTTGTCCTTCATCGCCAATCTTCACCATTCATCCCTGCCTTCACCCTTCACAATCGCCTTCACCCGTTCCTCTATTTTCCTCCAAGGTTGCCCCAGGTTTACCGTCCTCACAAAGATGCGATGCCCCGTCTCCTTATACCTATAAGAAAAGTCGAAATCCTCATCCACGGTAGGGTAGACCAAAGCTCCGCAAGCATTCAGAGTATGCGGCTTGCTCCGGTCTTCCTGGTTCATCACGTAAGAAAGAATCTGCGAGAGATGATCCCTGCGAACCTTCTCCCTGACACCAAACTTCGAAACCAGCGCCTCGCGGTAGAACTTGGCATCAAGAATAAGCTTCTCCTGCGTATTCGGATTGAAAAGCGTCACGTCGGTTTCCATCATCGGCAGAGCCTCGCCAGCCTCCTTAAACATCATCCCGAAAGGTGAAAGTTGGAAATCAATATATTCCCGATGCACCTCAGGATACTCATCCCGGCAATTCAGTTTGCAGAAATTCATGAGGAATCGCTCAAAGATGCAGTTCATCCGAAACTCATCCTCCGTGAAATCAAAAAACTCCAGTCTGCCATCCTTATCCTTGCAGGGAAGGGTAGAGTCCCAAATCAACCGGCAGATATTAAGAACCAGCGAATACCCCCCGCAAAACCTATGCTGAAGAAGCCGCCCCAGCAAACCTTCAGTAACCCGAATCTCCTCAATATGAGGAAATCTTGCCAAAGTCTTTCGCAACCTGGCTCTGATGTCCTCATCAATACCCTCTATCCTCATCAGTCTCTTCAAGGTAGAAAAGATAACCCGGTTGATAACTACATCCTGCGTAAGCTCATCTACCTGGCAGATGGTTCTGTCGTTCAGATGCTTACCGCTTTTCAAAGTCTCAGCAAGATTCAGCTTGCCACGAACGCCATCCACCTCCTGCTCCTCAAACCGATATTCTCTCAAAAGTCCTTGGCGCAAAAGCCTATCGCAGGCGTTGAGCAAAACCATGGACAATAGGTTCTCCAGCGAATGGCATTTCTCGCCATCCACCTTTACCTTGTCAAGCTGGTCGCTTACGCCCCAGGCATAACAGAGCAGATAATACAGATTTTCAATTGGAATTTTCTGTTGCATTTCTGAACTTCAGTTTGTTGCAGATTAACTCATATTTATCCTCATCATCGAAGCAGATTTCACGAAGATACGGAAACAATTCATACTCACAGATATCGCTCCACCAGACAGAAAAATCTTCACAACCCTCTGCCTGACAGAAATAACTGTGCCCGATTTCCAGCCCTCGGTCGATGGTAGAAATTACCTCGTTGGCAGATTTTACATAGCCCTTTCTCTCTTTTATTTCGCTCTATTTATTCTACCTCCTCGCACATCGCCATCTCTGCTCCTCGGTAAATCACGACGAGCTGATGAAGTTTCGTGGTTTTTACTGATTCGCGCACGATATCGCTATCGGCGTAGCGCCTTATCTGAGCAGAAGCTTCCTCGAAGAGATGGTTCAACTGCACATCGCTGGTGCCCGGCTTACAATATTTCAGCTCCACGATGTAGGAATCTTCCATGTCCTTATAAATGTCGCAGAGGGGTAGGAGGAATATGTCGGCATAACCGCCATCGTTGTCCAGTTCCGAGATTGGACGGTAGAACTTGCATTGGCTCGTCATCGCCAGGGTGAAACCATGAACGTAGGCCTCGCCCTTCTGCTTGTCGCGCTGGGAAGAGAAGCGCTTCAGGCAACCGGCTATGTAGGCGAAGTAGGGCTTGAATGCGCCTTCGTAGGCAAGCTTGCTCTCCAGTTGGGTCTTGTCGTATTGCTCAAAGGTGAGGTCGTTCTCCTTGTAGGTATCCAGCAGATAGGTGTACATCTGGTCTCGTACCACCTCGTTGGGAACAACAAAGCGGGTGTTGCCCTGGTAGGTGCCGCCTATCGTTACCATGCCGAAATAAAAGAGCAGACTCAGGAAATTGTCAGGATCGTTGATGCGCTCGGCGGGGAAATTCTCCATCAGGGTTCCCGTGGTGTATCCCTTGGTTACAATATCCTGTATGATGCTGGCATCGTGGGAAAACTCCTTGTCGTGGCGGATGAGCATGCGAATCTTGTCGTAATCGATGCGGATGTTGGTTTCCAACATGCTATCAGGAATATCATAATCGTTGCGAATGTAATTGTCCACAAAATTGAGCACCATCACGGAGTTGTACATGGTTGTCTTGCCATATCTTCTTATGCTGAAACAATAATTATCATACCATGGTTTCATCACTTCTATAAGCTCATCCACGCTATGGCGGAATGGCAGCACGCTAGAGTAATAAGCCAGCATTTCACGTACTTCATCCTCGGTAAATCCTACCATCTCGTTGAACTCAGGAGATAGGGAATAGTTGGTTCCAATGTTGAAACCGCTGGTCAGATCATCCATGGTTACGGGGCTTACTCCTGTAACGAAGACTCTACCCAACGAATCTCCTGCAGCTCCCTTGATTGTGTCGAAGAAATGGCGCAAATATCCCTCGCCGTGAGTCTGCTCGCGGTATCGGGTTTCATGCTCTTTGTGGGCAAGAATCTGATTGCTAAAATGATCGTACTCATCGATGAAGAGATAAATCTTCAAGCCTGTTTCAGTACATTTGTCGCATAGAAATCCCAATTGGGCAACGGCATCTTCCTTCTGGTTCATCTCTTCCTTTATGCCCGGTGGCAATAGGTGGGCGTATCTGCTGCAGAAGGAATTGAACTTGTTGTTGCAATGGGCATCAAGTCCCTTTTTATAATTATCCAATCCTGCTGAAATCATGGCAAAATTCAGATGCAGGATAAGATAACTGTTGCGTTCGGGGGTAGGATTTTCTCCGATGTAAAGTTTTCCGAAGAGGCTTTCGAACTGATCTTTCTTATTGATGTCGTAATAGTTTTCGAGCATGGAGATTGTAAGGCTCTTTCCGAAACGGCGAGGGCGTATGAAGAAGAAATATTTGTTTGATTCTTCTATATTCTCAATGAAAGGAGTCTTGTCAACAAAGTAGCAATCTTCCTTGATAACATCCTCGAAATTCTGCATTCCATAAGGGATGCGCTTGCGATAGATTCGCTTTTGTCTTTCTATTTTTGCCATAATCGAAACCAACTTTTTGTTTTTATGCCGCAAAGTTAAGATTATTATTTGGAATAAGCAAAGTTTTTTGAGCATATTTCTTGGTGGTTTATCAAAAATTTGTGGTTTTGTGCAGGAAAACTGAAGGATCTGAATATCATGTAAAGGGAGAATTTTGAAATGAAGAAAATGACAATTATCGAAATGTAATCATGTGTGGCTGATAACGGAAAAATTTCCTCCTTTTTTACTTTCCTCTTTTTAATTCTAACAGGTATTATGGTAAATAGGCGTTATAAGATAAAAAAAGAGGTGAAATTTGGAGCCTGAAAATGGAACCGGTTCACCCCTTTCTGATCATTTCTTACTTTCTGCCTGTTCTGAGATTAATTCTCATTTCAATCAAAAAGAAAAATCTCAGAACAGAATCTTACATGATGCCCGTGAGCCGCTGGATGGCGATTACTGCCTGGTTGTATTCATTAATCGCATCAGCATGCTTCATCAGAACATCTATGGTTTCCTCGATGGCATTCACATATTCAATATACGAAATTTCGCCATTTTCATATTCTATCGCACTCAACTTCGAAATTTGCGCAGAATGTGCCTGGTTGTTCTGCTCGTAATATTTCAGACGGTTGGATGCTGCCTGCAGGCGCTTCGTACAGAGACGGTAATCACGCTCTTTCTCTGTCTGCTCCTGACGCATTTCGATTTCAGCCAATTCGCGGTCTTTCTGAGCTGCCTTGACCTTTGCCTTCGTAGAACCATAAAACAAAGGAATGCCTACGCCAATCTCGAAACCGAAGAAATTGCCCTCGGCAAATCTTGAACGGTCTATGTTGTATGGATTCCAACTGGAAATGACACATTGGGTGCGCAAAGATAAGGATAAACTCGGAGCAAAACCCGTCTTGGCTGCCTTGATTTCCTTATCGAGAGCGATGAGCTTATCCTGCTGGTAAAGACCGTCGGCAGACTGCTGATAATTATAGGTATTGAGATTCTGGGCTGCGATGGCCGAGAGATTCTCTTCTGCCGGTTTTACGGGCTCCTGCGTGTTGAGCTGCGACATGAGGTCGATTTGCAGGCGCTCGATTTCGCTCTTCACATCAGCCATTTCCAAGCGGTTTTCGTTGCATTTGCGGTCGGCAGAGAGATATTCCAGCTGGCGGCTCTCTCCTGCCTTGTAACGCATTTCTGCTATCTTGCTGTAACGCTCTAATACTGAGTCGATTCGCAACAATATCTGGAGTCTGTGAGCCTGATAAAGCATCTGATAATAGGTGTTGGCGATTTCAGCCTTCAGTTGCTGGCTTACCACATTCAAGCGGCTCTTTTCTGCCTGGGTTTCAGCCTTGAGCTGGTTGCGGCGCGAGGCGTAGACGGTAGGAAAATCGAGGCTCTGGGTGAAGGTAAATCCGTTGTCCGATTCGCCTCCCGTGGCAGGGTTTTGCGAGAAGGCAACCTCGGTTTTATCCAGCTCCCAAGCCGTGCCTTGTATTACCTGCGCACGTTCTACCGACTTCTTTCCAGCCTGCATCTGAAGGTTCTGTCGGGCAGCTAAATCGAAACATTCCTGCAGGGTTACTTTCCTGCCCGCAATATGAGCATCAAAATGCTGGGCTCCAGCTGGGCGTGGCAGCAGGAGAAGGATGGCGGCAAAACAAGCCACCACCCTATTTTCTGTTATCTTTATTCTGTTCATTATTTTCATTTCTTGAAATCTTACTTTTTCGTAAACATCTTGTAGATGGCTGGCAGAACCAGGAGCGTGAGGAGCGTGCTGGTAATGAGACCGCCAATCACAACCGTGGCAAGAGGACGCTGGACTTCTGCTCCATCGCCATGGGATAATGCCATCGGGAGGAAGCCCATAGAAGCTACCAAAGCCGTCATCAGAACCGGACGGAGACGAATCATGCAACTGTCAATAATTCTTTTCTGAATAACAGCCGCCAAACTTGCGCCATTCTCCTCAGGAACCGCAGCCGCCTGCTTCTGCATCTGGTTCATCTGACCTATCAGCACGATACCGTTGGAACCGCCACACCAAAAAGGGCGATGAAACCTACGCCCGCCGAAATGCTGAAAGGCATTCCGCGCAACCAGAGGGCCCAGACGCCACCTATCGCAGCAAGCGGAATGGCGGAGAACACGAAGAGCGACTCGCGCAGATTCTTGACCGTGGCATAGAGCAGCAGCAGAATGATGATGAGCGCTATCGGAACCACGATGAGCAGGCGCTGGGTGGCACTCTGAAGATTCTCAAACTCGCCACCATAATATAATAGTAGCCCTCAGGCAGCTTCAGTTTCTCGTCGAGGATGGTCTGAATATCCTTTACGGTACTCTGCACGTCCCTACCCTTCACGTTGAAACCTACGTAGATGCGGCGGGCGCCATTCTCATGAGAAACCTGAGCCGGAGCCGGTTCGTAAACCACATCAGCCAACTGGGAAAGCGGAATGCTCTCGCCACCAGCCAGCGGAATACGGAGCGACTGGAGCGACTGGAAGTTGCGCTCCTTAGGGTCAAGACGCAGAACGATGTCAAACTTTTTGTTGCCTTCGTATACGGCTCCAGCCGTGGCACCCGCAAAGGTGGTTTCAAGAATGCGGTTGATTTCGTCAACATTTACCCCATAAGCCGCCATGCGTTCATGGTTGTATTTTACCTGAATCTGAGGCAGTCCCGATACCTCTTCAACGAAGATTCCGCTCACGCCCGGCACATTCCTGATCATTCTGGAAACCTTATCAGCTTGCTGGGTAAGCACATCGAGATTGTCGCCAAAGATCTTAATCGCCACATCTTGCTTGATGCCCGTAAGCAACTCGTTGTTGCGCATCTGGATAGGCTGCGAAATCTCAGCCTCCAAGCCCGGAATCGTCTTCAGGGTTTCTTCCATCTTCTCCATCAGTTCGGCGGTAGTTTCTGCCGAAGTCCACTCGGCTTTCGGCTTGAGCGCCACCATGATGTCGGCCCTTTCCACAGGCATCGGGTCGGTAGGAATCTCGGCGCTACCTATGCGGCTCACCACCTGCTTGATTTCAGGATATTCAGCCTTCAGAAGTTTCTCTGCCTTGGAGCAGCTCTCTACCATCTGCGAGAGCGAAGTGCCCTGCGACATGGTCATTTCTACCGCAAAATCGCCCTCTTCCAGGCTCGGAATGAATTCTCCACCCAGAAAATGGAAGGCTACGGCACTCATGCAGAAGAGCGAAACGGCGCCGGTAATCACATCCTTATATCGCGCCAAGACCCATTCCAGAACCGGTCGGTACCAGCCCTGCAGTTTCTCTATCATCCTATCGCTGAAGGTTTTATGCACATGTCCCTTCTTGCTCAGGAAGAGCGCACTTGCCATCGGAACATAGGTGAGCGAGAGGATGAAGGCCCCCAGAATGGCGAAGAAAACGGTAAGCGCCATCGGACGGAACATCTTGCCCTCGATGCCCACAAGCGTCATCAGCGGAATGTAAACTATCATGATGATGATTTCGCCAAATGCCGCACTCTTGCGGATGCGCGAAGCGGAATCATGAACCTCCTCATCCATCTCTGCCTGGGAAAAACGGATGGGAGTATCGGAAGAATTTCTCGCCCTCCGCTCAATACTCTTCACGCCCAGATGGGCCACAACAGCCTCTACGATAATGACGGCAGAATCGACTATCATACCAAAATCGATGGCTCCGAGCGACATCAGATTGCCGTCGATTCCGAAGGTCTTCATCATGCCGAAAGCAAAGAGCATGCTGAGCGGAATGACACTCGCCACAACCAGTCCGGCCCGCCAGTTGCCCAGGAAGATAACCAGCACGAAGATGACGATGAGTCCGCCCTCAATCAGGTTTCGGGCAATGGTTCCCTCTACACGGTCAACCAGGTTGGTTCGGTCGATAAACGGTTCGATAACCACGCCCTCGGGCAGGGATTTCTGAATCTGCTCTATGCGCAACTTCACATTCCTGATAACCTCCTGAAAGTTTTCGCCCTTCAGCATGATGGCTATTCCGGCAACCACTTCGCCCTCGCCATTTCGGGTAACGGCTCCGAAACGGGTGGCGTGACCCAGCTGAACCTTCGCCACATCACCTATCTTAACAGGAGTGCCGTTAACGGTTTTGACGGAGATGTTTGCCACATCTTCCAGACTCTTCACCACGCCTATGCCGCGGATGAAATACTGGTTGGAATTTTCCTCTATGTAACTTCCGCCCGTGTTGGCATTATTCTTTTCGAGCGCATCAAACACCTCGCTCACGGTAGATTGCTGGCGTTGAGCTTATCCGTATTGATGGCCACTTCGTATTGCTTCACGTAGCCTCCCCAGCCGCTCACTTCCGCCACGCCCGGGGTTCCCGAGAGCTGCTTTCTCACAATCCAGTCTTGGATGGTTCGCAGCTGGGTAAGCGAATATTTGTGCTCGTAACCTTTCTCGGCACGCACGGTATAATGGTAAATCTCGCCTAGTCCGGTAGCAATCGGTCCCATCTCTGTTTCCGTATTCTTGGGCAAATCTTTCTCCACCTGGGGCAGCATCTGGCTTATCTGCGAACGAGCCCAGTAGATGTCGGCATCATCATCAAAAACGAGGGTGATGACCGAGAGTCCGCTTCGCGAGATGCTTCTCCGCTCCTTGAGTTCGGGGATGTTGGCAAGCGCCATTTCCACCGGAGTAGTAACGTATTGCTCCACCTCCTGCGCTCCGAGCGAAGGCGCCTGGGTGATGACCTGAACCTGATTGTCGGTAATATCTGGTGTGGAATCGAAAGGAAGATGGATGAGCGAAACGATGCCCCAGATGATAAGGGCTATCGTGAAAACACCCACCACCAGCTTGTGGCGGATGGAGTAAGTAATCAGTTTCTGAAACATAATCTGTCTTTACTTTTAAAAGCTCTTTATTGATGAAAAAGCTTACCTTGATATTATATTAATGCTCATCCGCATGCTCGCCCGTGAGCGAAGCCAGATAATACGCGTTTTCTGTCACAATTTTCTTTCCTTCCTGCTTCAGGTGCTTGCAGAGTTTTACCTCGGTATAAGTTCCGTCCGAAACGCCCGTAATGACCTCATGGCGGGAGAAACTGTACTCGCCCTTCTTTGGTTTGCCATTCAGAGCAAAGACAAACTGCTTGCCGTCGGTAGTGACGATGGCCTTGGATGGAAGGGCGATGCACGACTGGCTTCCCGTAGCTATCTTGCCACTTACGTACATTCCGTCGAAGAGTCGGGCTGAGCCGTGAACGCCACTTGTTTTAAGAGACTGCGCATCTATTTTTACATGAACAGCAACAGATTTCGAATTATCGTTAAAGTATTGGTTTAAGCCGTAAACATGACCTGCAAGTTTTACGCCCGGCTGATTGGTAAGCGAGAGATAAACCTTATCGCCCGGCTTTACCTTCTGCAGATCTTTCTCAAAGATGTTCAGATCGCACTCTACAGCCTGGTTGTTCTGAATCTTCATGAGCGGCGTCTGCATATCGGCAAAGCTGCCCAGACTGGCTGTAATCTGCGAAACCGTACCCGCAATAGGAGTACGCAAGGGAAGGCTGTGGTAAACTTCCCCCTGGCAACGGCGGCGGTAGAAATGCCCATCTGGGCGAGCTGCTTGCCGATGCCGATGAGGTTGGCGTGTGCCACATGATACTCCTTGGCAGCCTGTTGCGCATCCTTCTTGACGCCAGCTCCTGTCCTGTTAGCAGTTTCTGTCGCTCCAGGTCGGCAAGAGCCAGTTCGCACTCCTTGCTGGCAGAATAATATTCTCGTTGCAGACTGACCACATCGGTATTTTCAACCAAAGCCACAATCTGTCCGCGCTTCACATTCTGTCCTTCCTTTACATAGATAGCCTTCACCACGCCCCCCATGAGCGAAGCCACATCGCCCTTGTTCTGGGCGCGCAAAACAAGCTGGCCGTTGGCTGCAATCGTAGCATCCATCACGCGGTCAATCGCCTCGCCCATCTTCAAATCTACAGCATCTACCTGTTTCTGAGAGAGCGGAATGTTGTCGAAATCCACCTCTTCATGTTCATGCTCATGTCCGTGTCCGGCAGCATGAGCCTCTGCTCCGGCGTGGTTTGAGAAAAAGGTGAAACCACACCAGGCCAAGATTGCCGCAACGGCAACCACCAAAATTCTTTTCATTTTTTCTTCTTTTTATTGATTAATAATTTCGGGTGCAAAAGTACGCACTTTTCCCTGCAACCCGGTTGCAAAAGCTGCATCCTGGTTGCTCTAACTGCAGAAAATCAACAAAAAGAAGGAGGTCCTCGCCTACTGATGGCCGTTTCATCAACACAAGGAAGGCTGGCTGCAAACTGCTGCCAACGCACGCTAATGAGCGACGAGGTTGGGATAAACAAATACTCAGAAGAAAGCATGGAAAGCAGATGGTTTCCATCGAAAAGCTGTTTCTGAATGCCCTTCATAATCTTGCCGTTGGTTACGAAATGCATCTGATGCATACGGCAACCATCGGCTTCTTTCTCATGATGTTCTGTATGCTCATCGTTGAAATTACCATCCTGCTGGCAACGTTCTACAACCATACAAATACGCCCCATGTGGTGATGATGCATCACCACCGTAGAGAGCAGCACACTCAACGTGGCCACAAAGAGGCTGAACAAGTATAGTTTCTTCTTTGCCATTTTATTCTGTCTCCAATTTTAGAATAGCTTTTTTCCGTCCGCAAAATTACATTAAAAGTACGAAATAGCCAAATAAAACTGAGAAAATTAGCATTTTTTCTTAAAAATATTAAAACCGAGTACCCTTAAAACCCTTTGAATACGTAATATGATTAGTTTTTAGTAACTTTGCAACATAATATTAAAAAATAGAAATGAAAAAAGTATTTTTAATCTTTCAATTACTCCTTGTAGTAATGTTGGCCCAGGCGCAGATGATGAACCCTGTGAAGTTCACCAGCTCGCTGAAAACAGACGGTAGTGCTGTGGCCGAAATCGTGTTTAGCGGAAAAATCCAACCGGGATGGCACGTCTATTCTACCGGTTTGGGTGGCGATGGTCCGATTTCCGCTTCGTTCAACGTAAACAAGCTTGAAGGTGTTGAACTCGTAGGAAAACTTCAGCCACGCGGCAGAGAAATTGCAAAATTCGACCCTCTCTTCGAGATGAAACTCCGTTATTTTGAAGGTAGCGTTACCTTTGTACAAAAGGTGAAGTTTACCCAACCAAATTATCATATTGATGCCTATCTGGAGTATGGCGCCTGCAACGACCAGAACTGTATGCCACCAAGCGAGGCTGGTTTTAAGCAGAGTGGCAAATCGCCAGCCGTTGATGCTCCTGCAGCTGGGGCAAAAGAGGCTCTGAATGCAAAGGATGCGAAGGCGATTGATCCTGCTCTTACAGCCAAGATGAAGGCCGATTCGCTTGCCAAGGCCGCTGCCCTGACTCAGACCGATAGCGCTACTCAGCCCGCAGATTCCGCAGCTTTGGCATCTGCTATGGAAAATCTGAACGTCAAGGACTTATGGAAACCGGTTGTTAAAGAACTCCAGGCATTTGGCGGAGCTAACGACATCGCCAACCATTCGCTCTTCTATATCTTCTTCATCGGTTTCGTGGGCGGTCTGCTTGCGCTCGTCATGCCTTGCATCTGGCCTATCATCCCGATGACCGTAAGTTTCTTCCTGAAGCGTGCTAAGAACGATAAGAAGAAAGGTATCCGCGATGCGATTACTTATGGTTTGAGCATCGTAGTCATCTATCTGGTTTTGGGTCTTGCCGTAACAGCCATCGCAGGTCCTAGCACCCTGAATGCGCTCAGCACAAGTGCCGTATTCAACATCATCCTCTTCCTCCTGCTTGCCGTTTTCGCCTTCTCGTTCTTTGGTTGGTTCGAAATCAAATTGCCTGACAGTTGGGGAAATGCGGTAGACAACAAGGCTTCCAGCACCACGGGTATGATTTCTATCTTCCTGATGGCTTTCACCCTGGTATTGGTCAGCTTCTCATGTACTGCTCCTATCATCGGTTTGCTGCTGGTTCAGACCGTTACATCCGGCGATTGGCTCGCTCCTACCGTGGGAATGTTCGGTTTTGCACTTGCTCTGGCGCTCCCATTCACCCTCTTCGCCCTCTTCCCATCATGGTTGAAGTCGGCTCCTAAGTCGGGTTCGTGGATGGAAATCATCAAGATTGTGCTCGGCTTTATCGAGCTTGCCTTCTCTCTGAAGTTCCTCTCTGTAGCCGATCTGGCTTACGGCTGGCACATCATGGACCGCGAGGTATTCCTCTCTCTTTGGATTGTCATCTTCGGTCTGTTGGGACTCTATCTCATCGGCAAGCTGAAGTTCCAGGTTGATGCAATCGGGGGCGACATCAACAAGCCTATGCCTGTAGCCTGCATCATGTTGGGTCTCTGTTCTTTGGCATTCTCGGTTTACATGATTCCAGGTCTCTGGGGTGCTCCTTGCAAGGCTGTGAGCGCATTTGCTCCACCTATTAATACACAGGACTTCAATCTCAACACCAAGACCGTAGAGCCTGCTTACAAGGATTATGAGTTGGGAATGGCTGCTGCCAAGGCTTCCGGCAAACCGGTATTGCTTGATTTCACGGGTTATGGTTGTGTAAACTGCCGCAAGATGGAGGCTTCTGTCTGGACAGATCCATCGGTTGCCGATAAGCTGACAAAGGATTATGTTCTCATCTCACTTTATGTTGACGACAAGACCCCTCTTCCTGAGCCTATGGAGGTAACGTTTAATGGCGAGAAGCGCACCCTGCGAACCGTTGGCGACAAGTGGAGTTATCTGCAGGCAAGCAAGTTTGGAGCTAATGCCCAGCCATTCTATGTGGCTATTGACAACGATGGCAATCCTCTTGCAGCAGCCTTCAGTTTCAAAGAAGATGTTAGTGCTTATCTCGACTTCCTGAACAAGGGTCTGGATAATTACAGAAACAAATAATATATGATTTTATAGTTCAAATAAGGCAGGTATTGGTTCATTTAAGTAGATTTATGAAGGATAAATTTCAATAGGTTAGTTTATTCAAGGTAGATTTATTTAGGATTATTACTTCCCCCGACAGATATGGTTTCCAAGCCATCCTGTTGGGGGATATTTTTGTAAAGGCACAAAAAATAGGGCCTGTTTCACAACAGACCCTAAACATACTTACTAAAACTAAATTAACCACTAAAAAAACTAATATTTTTTAATCCTAGAAAATAAGGTGAAGAACACACCTATAATCTAAAAACCTAATCTATGACACGAAATCATCCCGATTTCTTGATTGCAAAGGTAGGGTTTTTATATGAAACCGCCAAACTTTTTCCCAACTTTTTTTTCTAAGAACAGGCTTTTTCATAGGGATTTCACATTATTTAATCAATAATCCCCCCTACCTTCACATTTTAGAACCTATAGCCAACGGTCATCAGCAATTGGTGACGCTTGTTGTCAACCTTGGTTGCAGGAGCTGCATTAGCGCCAAGTTCCTCCCAGGCTGCAAATGGATAGAAGTCACCATTCTGACAACTATACTGGTAAGCCACATCAATAGACAGCTTCTCGTAGTTGAAACCTACACCGGCTGTAAATCGGTTAGTCGCCTTCCAGTTGGTATAATCTGTAGAGGTGGCGTAGATTGTTCCCTGAGAAGGAATTGTCTGGTCGCGGTCTGCGCTCTCCTTAAACATCGGAGAAACGTAATTATAACCCAGACGGAGCGCCAACATACTAACAGGCTTATATTCCAGACCCAACTTCAGCGTGCTCACGCCCTGCAACGACTGCTTTGTGTGGTCATTCATGAGGTCATCGCTTGAACTGGTCTCATAATATTCGTCCCAATAACCATCATAATAACCGCCATCCTTCACACGATTATCCATGTGATTGTACCACGCATACTCGTAAGTTGCACCCAGGGCAAGATTGCCGCCAATGGTGTGACCCAAGCTGATACCCGTCTTCCAAGCCGTATTCAGACGATAATCGAGGCTAGAACTGTTCGTTTTGCCAGCCTCAGCATAATTGCCGTTTTCGTCCGTTATGTTCTTGTCAACGAGTTCCAGGTCAGCAGTTCCATCCATCGACAAATCATAAAATACTGGCGAATTGACATAAGCACCAATACGGAAAGGAGAATCTTCTACCGGACGGAAGATAATACCCAGTTTTGCATCATAACCGGTACCCGTAATGTGCTGGCTTTCCCAAGCTGTTCCGTAAGCCTCCTTATCGGCCACATAATTTTCGGTATAAACAGAATTGCTGCGGTAATGAACATCATGAATGCCCAAGGTGAAGCCCAACCATACGCGGTCGTTGAAACCTACGCTAATGTTGAAATCATATTCGCCTATGTAGCCCTTCTGATACTGGCCAAAGAGGAACGAACGACCATCGTAGGTCATCTGGTTTCCTTCCTCGTCTTTACCCATCAACGCATTATAGTTGGCGTCTACCGCATTCCAAACCTGATCGCCTGCATCTTTACCATGTTTCTCATCCAATTCTTTAGCGTAAGCCGTCTTGGCAGAAGCCCATTTGGTTTGAGATGCTCCGTTGAGATAATTGGCAGCAGAAAGAATCTGAGAGAAATTCGTGCTCTTGTGATAGTTGAAACCGAAGTTGAGCTTTACATTCGAATCGCCATTTGTAGCAGCCCAAACGAAACCAATCTGATCGAAACTAGGAACCGATTTCTTTCCGTCGAAGCCAAATGGAGTTTTATCGAAATTGAGTTCCGTATCAGCTCCAGGCTGAGCCACAACGCCAGCAGAGAAACTTGCCATGCTCTTTCTAAACAGACCCATACCGGCAGGGTTGCTGGAAATGGTAGAAATATCTGCGCCCAGGGCTTCCATAGCTCCACCCATACCTACATAGCGTGCAGTACCCGTGAGGGAATTTTCTGCAAACTTAGTATCCTGATAAGTTTCCTGAGCCAACATTGGGGCTGACATGAGTCCCAATGAAGCCAGGAATAAATATTTTAAATTCTTCATAATCTCTTAATTCTTCACTTAATTCTTAAGGTCTTCATTCCCAGATGAAAGTTTTCTCTCTAAGATGAAAGTTTTCATTTTCGAAAATGGTCATCATCCTCAGAACAAAGCCCAAGCTATTAACTATTAACTATAAACTTCAAAAACGACTATCTTCTTCCGCCAAAGCCGCCGCCACCTGAGCGACTGCCGCCTCCGAAGCTACCGCCGCCTCCGCCAAAGCTTCCACCACCGGAATGCGATCCGCCTCCGAAACTGGCTCCACTACGGTTTCCGAATCCGCCAAAGTTGCTGCGGTCGAAGTTGTTGGTATTATTATTGTTGCGAACGCTATTGTAACGGCCATTATCGTTGATGCGACCGCCGAAATTGCGGTTTCTGTTGCTTCGGTAAGTACTGTTGCCAGCATAGCCCTTATCGCCATTATAACGATAAGTTCTGCTTCCTGCATAACCGCCCGAATTGCGTCCACCATAGCTAACATGCCCGATTACCGGACCGCCCCAATACCAAGGATTGTAGTAGCCGCCCCAGCCATAATACCAAGGGTCGTACCAGCCACCATACCAGCCGCAGTAACCATAATACCATGGATCGTACCAAGGGTCGAACCAAGGATTATACCAGCCGGCATAATAGCCGTAGCGCCATGGATTGTGCCAGCCCCACATGCGGCTGCGCCAGTAGTAAGGACCGTAACCATAATAATCGTAGAACCATGGATCATAGAATCCGTCCCATCGGCTCATCTCGCGTGTGCGTACGAAATCCTCATCCCTGTCAACATACTTCTGGGCGAAGTAAGCATCATCATAAATGCTGTCTGGCGCCACACCCTTGCCCACATGGAACTGGATAATGTCGTTGCCCAGGGAATCTTTTCCTACATTCTCATAATGGCTGAAGATCCTGCCGCCTCGATTGTATTCATCAACTGAACGGTCGCTTCCGCTCCAATTCAAGCGATAAATACTATCTCTACGTGCCCGCTGTTCAGCATACTGGCGCTGGAGCAGAGCCCGTCTTTCAGCCTTTTCCTTGGCCTCCTTCTTCGGATTGAAGTAGAGGTCATCGTCCTGTGCCATCGAAGTGAGTGGCATCGCAGCTGCGATAAGGACTGCAAGAAGATACTTTCTTTTCATATTCTGTTCTCCTATTTATTTTTTCTCTTTTCTTTCTTCTATTTTTCTCATCCCGAATCATCATCAATCATCAGGAAGAAGGCTCCCGAAAGAGCCCTTTTCTGATTATATAATAATCTGGATGCAAAAATATTGCTTATCTTTATGCAAAAATACAGAATTTCCCTAAATAATTGTAGGTTTTCCCCTATTTTTTTATAATTTTGCAGAAGATTTAAAACAAATCTAGCTTTTTTGAACATTCGAAAGCGTTTTTAGACAAGAAATTAATACAAATTAAATATGAAATATTTAGTAGCAACATTCACTATTAAAACGACTGCCGACTTGATGCAGGCCTCTCAGGATCTGCTTGCCGATGGTGCAGCCGAAGCCGGATTTGAATCTTTTGAAGAAACAGAAACCGGACTGGAAGCGTATGTGCAGAAAGACCTCTTCGACAAGGAGATGCTGGATGCCTATATTGCTGATTTCCCTATCGGGGATACGAAAATTACCTACGAGGTGAAAGATGCAGAAGACAAGGATTGGAACCAGGAATGGGAAGAACAGGGATTCGAACCAATTTATGTGGACAACCAGGTGGTGATTTACGATGCGAAACATCCCGAACTCTATCCCGATACGAGCAACAGACCCGACATGATAGAAATTGGTATTGAGGCGAAACTGGCGTTCGGAACAGGAAACCACGAAACCACACGCATGATCATTTCCCAGCTGCTCCACATGCCTGTAAAGACCAAGCGCATCCTGGATTGCGGAACGGGTACGGGAATCCTTGCCCTCACCTGCTCAAAACTCGGAGCGAAAGACGTGGTAGGCTACGATATTGACGAGTGGAGCGTGGAAAATGCCAAGCATAATGCCGTGCTCAACGGCGTAACTAACATGGAAGTTCTCTTTGGCAACAGTCAGGTAATCAACCACATCAGCGGCGTTTTCGACCTGGTTCTTGCCAACATCAACCGCAACATTCTGCTCGACGACATGCGTGCTTTCCGTAGCGTGATGAACATCGGCGGAACCCTGGTTCTGAGCGGCTTCTACGAAGAAGATATTCCTGTACTCCTGGAGAAAGCAGAAGAACTGGGAATGCATGAAATAAACAGACAGATTGACAACAATTGGGCCTGCCTTGTTTTAGGTTCATAAAGATTCTTTTCTGATTCTAAACATTCAGAACGAAAAATCTGAAATCAGAAATATCAGATTAAAACATACGAATAAAGGTTGGATTTTCGCATATTGCCAAAAGTCCAACCTTTATTCCATGAATTTCTTCTCATTATTATTGCTTCCTATGCAGAGCTGCTTGAGCTCATAATAGCTGCCGTTGTAAATATTGAAATCTACGTAGCCTTTAATGCCCGGCAACTTGCCCACATCCGTATGCTGCCAGAACTTCCATTTGCCCTTATACTGAACCTTGTCAACATAATAGTGGGCTATCCAGTAAGGATAATCTTCGAAGACAGGCGCACTCAGATATTGCTCCTTGAATTTATAATAGGTGTAGATGATAGGTTTAACATGATACTTATCCTCTACAATATGCAGCCAGGTAAGCACATCACGCTGGAAATCCTCCACACTCTTATCTGCCGGCTTATGTTCAATATCCAGTACCGGAGGCAAATCTCCATCCGTAAGATGAACCTGATCGAGGAAATAATAAGCCTGCTCTCGGGCTGTCGACTTATTGCTCCAGAAATGATAAACACCCCGGATGAAACCGAAATCGCGAGCCTGATTAAAGTTCTCACGGAAATTTTCATCGAGCCGTGAAGAACCTTCCGTACTCTTGATGATGACGAAGCGCACAGGACAACCCTTGATCATCGCATTCTTGAGCTGTTCCCAGTCTATCTTGCCCTGATAATGGGAAATATCGATTCCGTGAATCTCGTAACCTTCAGGATATTCAGCATCGCCTAAAGCGCACGCCATCGGAAACCAGTTGGACCTACAAAGAAATGATAGAACAGAAAGACATAGAGCACAATAACCGCCG
>ERZ791624.854-NODE-854-length-17717-cov-5.156041_pt1 | contig 17717 bp, 18 predicted proteins | sample MGYA00510058_ERZ791624 | MGnify/ENA primary metagenome ERZ791624 (study PRJEB30046, sample SAMN00715158) | human gut metagenome | study: EMG produced TPA metagenomics assembly of the A metagenome-wide association study of gut microbiota in type 2... | reverse complement strand
AGCTGCAACACAATCTTATAGGGGTCTCCCGAGAAAATGTTGACACATACAAAATGCCCCTCAGCGTCCCCAATATAGGGACTTTTTATGATATAATATCCTAATATGATATCAACTTAACAAGTTGCAGACACGTTACTCTTTAATCCCTACAAGAATGATTTTGTCATGGTGCCAGATACGTAAAAGAATGGGTTGTACCGGTTCGATGCGGGTCCCCGGCACCACTTTTTATTGAATATGTATAGGGGAAACCCTTTAGAACTATAGATTTTCTATGAATATATTTTGAAGGAGACTTTTCATGTACGACTATCTGATTGTTGGTTCCGGCCTTTTTGGCAGCGTCTTTGCTCATGAAATGCACAAAAAAGGAAAATCCTGCCTTGTCCTCGAACGCCGTCCCCATGTTGGCGGAAACATTTACTGCGAAAACAAGGATGGCATCAATATCCATACCTATGGCGCCCACATTTTTCACACGTCGAACAAAAAAGTCTGGGACTACGTGAATCAGTTTGTTGAATTTAATAACTACATCAATTCTCCCGTTGCAAACTATAAAGGTGAGCTCTACAATTTACCCTTTAACATGAATACCTTTACGAAAATGTGGGGGGTTGTAACACCTAAGGAAGCGGCTGAAAAGATTGCCCAGCAGCGCGCTGAAGCAGGCATCACGGATCCAAAAAATCTCGAAGAACAAGCCATTTCCCTTATCGGGACGGACATCTATACAAAGCTCATCAAAGGCTATACGGAAAAGCAGTGGGGGAGAAGCTGCACGGAGCTGCCAGCATTCATTATTAAACGACTCCCCGTGCGCTATACTTTTGATAACAACTACTTCAACAATCGCTACCAGGGCATTCCCGTGGGCGGCTACAATAAACTTATCGAAGGGCTTCTTGCTGGCATTGAAGTCCGTACCGGTGTGGATTATCTAAAGCGCCGCGACGAATACAAAGATATGGCAAAAAGGATTGTCTATACCGGCCCCATTGACGAATACTTTGGCTATAAACTGGGCACCCTAGAATACCGCGGCCTGCGTTTTGAGACGGAACGCCTCGAAGAAGAAAATCACCAGGGTGTGGCCGTCATGAACTATACGGACCGCGAAACGCCTTGGACCCGCATCATCGAACATAAACACTTCGAATTTGTCACCCAGCCTGTAACCTATGTGACGAAAGAATACCCGGCAGACTGGAAGCCCGGCCAGGAAGCGTATTATCCGGTGAATAACGAAAAGAATCAGGCCCTCTATGCTAAATACGCCGACCTCGCAAAAAAAGAAAAAAATGTCATCTTTGGAGGCCGGTTGGCCGAGTATAAATACTACGACATGGATGATGTTGTTGAAAGTGCGCTGGAGTGTGTGAAACGGATGAAGAAGGCGTAATTTCCGCCTTTCGTAGTAGATACAATGCTATTTTAGAGCGTATCATATCAAATTCAACTTGAAATTGGAGGAATACCGTGTGGATATTAAGATATTGATTGCAGCCCATAAACCCTATTGGATGCCGTCGGATTCTGTTTATGTCCCGCTCCAGGTCGGAGCCACGGGAAAACAAGATTTGGGCTACGTCCGGGATGATACGGGCGATAATATCTCGAGTAAAAACCCAAACTTCTGTGAACTGACCGGTCTTTATTGGGCCTGGAAAAATCTCGACGCTGATTACGTTGGTCTCGTCCACTATCGCCGCTATTTTACGAGAAAAGAAGTCCACAATATTGAAAAGAAAAAATCCCAAATCCTTACGAAAGAGGATTGGGAAACCTTATTGTCTCGCTATCCCGTTATCGTTCCCGATAAACGCAAATACTACATCGAGAGTAACCGGTCCCATTATAACCATGCCCATCATCCTGAGGGCCTCAATATAACGGAGCAGATTCTTATCGAAAAGTATCCTGAATATCTTTCGGCTTTCAATAAAGTTATGAACCGCACCTGGGCCCATATGTTCAACATGTTTGTCATGAGACGGGATCTTTTTAACGACTATATGGCATGGATGTTTGATGTTCTTTTTGAACTTGAAAAACGAGTCGATATTACGGGCTGGGATGCCTATGAATCCCGTATCTATGGTTTTGTAAGTGAACTCTTGCTCGACGTATGGCTTGAAAAGAACCACGCTATCTATCATGAGCAGAATGTTTCCTTTATGGAAAAGCAGAACTGGATCAAAAAGGGCGGGGCGTTCTTGAAAAGAAAAGTGATGGGAAATTAAATGAAAGAAATTGGTATACAAGAACTTAAGAAGATTGAATTTGCAATTTTAAAAGATGTTGCAGATTTCTGTGAAGCTCATCAACTGAGGTATTATTTGTGTGGCGGGACTTTATTAGGAGCAATAAGGCATCAAGGATTTATTCCTTGGGACGATGATATTGATATAATTATGCCACGCCCTGATTATATTAAATTTCATCAACTTTATAACAAACGAGAATCGAATTATCGAGTCAATTCACTCCTTACAGATTCTCATTGGTACTCTACTTTCGCAGAGGTTGAAGATACAAGGACGATTAAACGATACAATGGAATTAATTTTTCAAATATGCATGGCGTTAATATAGATATATTTCCAACAGATGGTTCACCTGATGATCCGGCGACTAGAAAGCGATTTTGGCATATCAATAACATCCTGGCAAGGATTGCAACCTTATCTTATGCAAAGTTTACTGTAAGCAAACACTTCGCAGATCAGGATGCTAGCTGGTCCAATATGCGTACAATGGTAAGAACATTAATTAAGTTTCTGGCTATACCCATCGCAAGGTGTTTGAAACCACTAAATTTAAATATTATCTTAACCAAGAGAGCTTCTAAATATAATGTTGATCAGTCAGAATATATTGGAGTGAGTACATTTCCTCATTATAGTTTAAAGGAATGTATTAAAGGAACCCCATTTCTAAAGATGAAAAAAAGAAAATTTGAAAATGAATACTTTAATACACCTGATTATTATGAAGAATATTTAGGTAATTTATATGGCGATTATATGAAACTTCCGCCTAAAGAAAAGCAAGTATCCCACCATGACTTTAAAGCGTATTGGAAGGAATAGAGTACAAAGGGGTTTTTCTTTTATAATTTATTGATTACGAAGAATTAACTTCAATTTGTGCTGTATTAATTCAAAATGGAGGAAAATATTTAATTATGAATATTGCGTTACTCATTGCTGGCGGTATTGGAAAGCGAATGGGACAAGAAATCCCCAAACAATTTATCAATGTTTTTGATAAGCCTGTTATTATTTATACACTAGAAGCCTTTCAACAAAACCCAAATATCGACGTTATTGCTGTCGTTTGCTTGGATCAGTGGGAACACGTTCTCGAAGTTTATGCAAAACAGTTTAATATCACTAAATTAAAGCATATTTTTAAAGGCGGAGATTGTGGACAGGCTTCCATCAGAAATGGTATTTTTGGCCTGGAAGAACTGTATGGAAAAGATTCGGTTGTACTGATTCATGATGGTATTCGTCCTATGATTTCGCAGGAAATTATTAATGACTGCATTAGTACAACAAGAGAATGCGGTAACGCAATTACGGTTATTCCATGTGCTGAAGCAATGGTCGTAACAAATGATCAGAAGACTTCAAATAAGGTCTATCCTCGTGATGAATTAAAGAGAACACAAACGCCGCAAGGCTTCTTCTTAGGTGATATTTGTGATTTACATAGAGAAGCCATTCAAAGAGGAATCCTTAACTCAGTTGCGTCAGTAACATTGATGATTGAGCTAGGTAAAAAAGTTAATTTCTGCAGGGGATCAGAAAAAAATGTAAAGTTAACAACTGTTGAAGATATCGATATCTTTAAGGCTCTTCTGCAATCCAAACGTTCAAGTTGGTTAAAGGAGTGATTAAAGAGTGTTAGAAGCTCTGCGCAAAACAGTCTGTGAAGCAAATAAATTGTTGCCTGCTTATGGTTTAGTAGAATTCACTTGGGGTAATGTAAGTGCTATAGATAGAGAAACAAATCTTGTGGCCATTAAGCCTAGCGGTGTTCCTTATGACAGCCTAACCCCGGAAAATATAGTTATTGTTGACCTTGATGGTAACGTGGTTGAAGGTCGTGAAAATCCATCTTCTGATACGGCAACGCATGTTATTTTGTATAAGAATTTTAAAAATATAAGTGGGATTGTACATACTCATTCTGTTTGGGCTACTTCCTGGGCTCAGGCGGGAGAACCAATTCCTTGTTATGGAACCACGCATGCAGATTTCGCATATGGGGAAATTCCCTGTACAAGGGTCCTTACAGAGAAAGAAATCAATGAAGGTTATGAAGAAAATACGGGAAATGTAATCGTAAATCAATTTAAAGATATTGATTATATGGCAGTTCCTGGCGTTATTTGTCAAGGACATGGTCCCTTTGCATGGGGGAGTAATGCAATTGGTGCAGTAAAGAATGCAAAGATTTTGGAAGAAGTTGCACATCTGGCGTTCTTAACTCGCTTATTAAATCCAGCTGCAGGAACAATACCGCAGTACCTGCTAGATAAGCATTATTTTCGAAAGCATGGGCCTAATGCATATTATGGACAAAAAAGTAGTGAAGGACATTGTTTATGAAATATGACAAAGACTATTGGAATGATGTTGGAAAAGTCGTAACTTGTATTCCAAATCTAGCAAATCTAAAAAATAAGAGGATTTTTATCACGGGTTCTACTGGTATGATCTGCTCTGCTGTTGTTGAGATTTTATATTACTTAAATAGCCAACTTAACTTCAACATGCAGATTACTTTGGGCGGAAGAAGTAAAGATAAAATTGAGCAGCGGTTTCCTTTCTTTTTAGAAGGGAAAAGTTTTAGCTTTTGTTATTATGATGCGCAGCAAGACTCTGATTTAAATAATGTAATAGCCGATTACGTTATTCATGGGGCGAGTCTAGCAGATCCCAATAGTCTAATCCATAAGCCCGTTGAAGCAATGCTCTGTAATCTCAATGGCCTTGTTACGTTACTAAAATTAGTTAAAGATCATAATCCTAAAAGCAGGTTGTTGTTTATTTCTTCGAGTGAGGTATATGGAAATAAAACGCGAAGTGGTCCTGCATTAGAAGACGATTATGGATATGTGGATCTCTTGAATCCAAGGGCTTGTTATCCAAGTTCTAAGCGTGCTGCCGAAACTTTATGTGCTTCCTACGCTTATGAATATGGGGTAGATTCAGTTATCGCACGACCAGGACATATTTATGGACCTTCTATTTTGCCGACTGATTCGAGGGCATCTGCACAATTTACAAGGAATGCTGTTGCTGGTAAAGATATTGTAATGAAGAGTCTAGGTAATCAACTAAGATCATATTGTTATACTCTTGATTGTGCAGCGGCATTGATTAGCATATTGCTAAATGGTAAAACTTGCGAAGCTTACAATATATCTAATCCGGATTCTATCGTTTCAATCAAAGAATTTGCAGCTACTATAGCAGAAACTGCCGGCTGTAAAATGGTATTTTCTGCTCCTGATGTTCAAGAATCAAAAAGCTATAATCTTATGGATAATTCTTCGTTGAATTCAGATAAGCTATTCCTACTGGGATGGAGACCTTTTTTTGATTTACAAGAAGGTGTTAGAAAAACCTTAAAGTACTGTTTAAAATAGGATGTTTTGTGAAATGAGTGGGAGGTTTATTTCTTGTGAAAAAATTGACTTTACGTGAAATCCAATTAAAGGAATTGGATATTCTTTTATATGTTAAAAATTTTTGCGAAGAGCACGAAATTCAATATTACTTAACTGGTGGAACATTATTGGGAGCCATAAGACATCAAGGTTTTATCCCTTGGGATGACGATATTGATATCTGTATGTCGAGGGATAATTACAATAAGTTCATAAAGTTATTTCATAATGAATTCCATGGTCATTATAAGGGTGACTTTAGAATCCCTGGATTTGCCGGTTCTCCATTTTACAAAGTGTTTGATTTAAAAACAAAAATCAAGACACAATATGATAGCTCAACTAACTATGTGTGGATTGATGTATTTCCTATTGATGGATTAGCTGAAGCTCCAGAAAAAGCGCTCCAGGAAAAACGTATGATGCATTTTTGGGGACGCTTACTCCTTATTGGGATTGCAAATTTAGGAGAGGGAACAAATCTTGTAAAAAGGTATTTAAAATATATTCTGAAACCATTGGTTCTTTCATATGGAATTAATAAGGTTGCTCAAAAGATGACAGATCTTGCATTAAAACATCCGTATAAGGAGGCTAAATATGTTGCTGAATTCACAGCAATTTCTTCTGATATTATAGAAGGGAAAATGCTGAGAACGGAATTTGAAAAAATGGAAGAAGCTATTTTTGAAGGGCATAAGTTTCCAATCTTTTCTTGTTGGAAGCATTACCTTGAGGGTAATTACGGTAATTTTATGGAACTTCCTCCTGAACAGAAAAGAAAGATTCACCTGATGTATGCTTATGTCGAGTGAAAATAATATGGAAGGGCTAGGATCAGATCATGGTATATGTCAATGAAAATATAAAAAATACAAGTCGTGTTTTTCCGCAGCAAAATCGATATGGGAAACATCGTTATGATATGAATGAAAATCCTGAAGGCTTGCCACGGGATTTTGTTAATTCCGTCCTGACAGAAATTACCCCGGAATTTCTGTCTATTTACCCAGAAACCGATAAATTCCTAGAGAAGTATGCTCGTTACATTGGCGTAGAACGAAATAATGTTGTTGCTACCAATGGATCAGATATGGCAATCCGTTATCTTTTAGAGACTTTTGGTGAAAAAGGCAAAGATGTTGTCACTGTTTCACCATCTTTTGAAATGTATTGGGTAAACTGCAGCATCTTAGGGTATCATCACGTTCCAATCCCTTATGAACCTGATTTAACTTTGGACATCCAAAAAGTCCTTGCTGCGATTACGGAGGAAACCAGAATCGTGGTCCTTTTAAATCCCAATAATCCCGTCGGGAATGTATATACAGATGATGAATTAAAGGCTGTTGTAGAAAAAGCGCAAACTGTCAATGCATTGGTTATTGTCGATGAAGCCTATCATTATTTTTACAAGAAAACCTTCTTGAACTTCATCAACACGTATGACAACATTGTGATTTTACGAACTTTCTCAAAATTATTTTCTTTGGCAGCTTGCCGCCTAGGAGTTATCATTGGGAACCCCAAATTAATTCACTACGTGACAAACGCCAAGCTTACATTTGATGTAAATTCCATCGCACTTTTATTTGGAGAAAAAATATTAGAGCATCCTGACATCATTGATCGCCTGATTCAAATTGAAAATGATGGAAAAAAGTACACGCTAAGTCAATTAAAGGACCATGGCTACGAGTGCCGTGATTGCCGAGGTAATTTTATCTTTATAAGACCTAAACATAATGCAAATAAAGTCGCTACGCAACTCGAGCAGGAAAAAGATATTCTTGTTCATGCTTACAGCAATGAACTTCTTAAAGACTATCTTAGAGTGTCTGTTGGTTCCGTAAAGGCAATGAATTTCTTTTTAGAAGCTTTTTTTGAAATCGACAGATAAAATTCCTCCGGGGGAGAGCTAATGAAGAAAGTAATTACATATGGAACTTATGACCTGTTCCATCAGGGCCATTACAATTTATTAAAGCGAGCTAAGGAATTGGGGGATTACCTTATCGTAGGTGTTACCTCTGATTACTTTGATAAATCACGGGGTAAATTCAATGTTCATGACTCTCTGATGACACGTATTGAAAACGTAAAAGCAACGGGTTTTGCTGACCAAATTGTGGTAGAAGAATACTTTGGACAAAAAATTGATGATATAAAAAAATATGATGTAGATATTTTTACCGTCGGATCCGATTGGAAGGGCCATTTTGATTACCTTTGTGAATATTGCAAAGTTGTTTATTTAGAGCGTACGAAAGGAATCTCCAGTACTCAAATTCGTAATAACCACAGAGTTGCACTAGGGATAATTGGAAATGAAAAAATATTAGACCGTTTTATCAATGAACTTAAATTTGTAAGCGGAATTGAAATGGTTGGTGCTTATGCAGCTAATGACGATATTAGTCAAATTTATAAGTCGTCAGAGTTTATGAACTTAACCCTTTATGATAGTCTTGATGAATTATTATCCTTAGTATCTGCTGTATATATCAACGCTCCTTTAATGGAAAGGCCTATTCTAATTGAGAAAGCATTAAAAGCTGGAAAACATGTCCTTACAGAATTTCCCTTTTGCAATGATTATAATAAGGCAAGAGAGCTAATCGACCTTGCAAAAAAACAAAATTTAACATTGTTAGAGGGCCTAAAAACAGCTTATTGCCCTGCATTTAGCAAACTGATTTCAATTGTTAAAAGTGGACAGATTGGCAAGGTGTTAAGTATAGAGGCTAATTTTACGCAAATACTAGGTTCTGAGTTAGAAAATCAAGTTCGTATAGCAGGAGGCAGTGTAGCATCTTTAGGTGCATATCCTATTCTTGCAATATTTAAATTGTTAGGTCATGATTATAATAGTGTTAATTTTACTGCTTATGAAGAAAATAATATTGATATCATGACAAAAATAAATTTTATTTATGATCATGCTATGGCGTCATCTTTAGTAGCTATAAATGCCAAAGCCGAAGGAGATCTTGTAATTTCTGGTACAAAGGGTTATGTTTATGTCCCAGCTCCTTGGTGGAAAACCGAATATTATGAATTGAGATATGAAGATGTAAATAAAAATTCGAAGTATTTCTATAAATTTGATGGAGATGGACTCCGTTATGAAATAATTGAGTTCATAAAATCTATAAGAGATGAACAAAGTAAAAATAATTTAATGATGTCATATGATGATATGTTAGAGGAAAGCCGAGTTTTAACAATCTTTAATTCTGGCAAGAACACAAAACTCATTTAGTCTTTCCCATTAGATATGATTATGAGGAATTATGATGATAGGATATTATTGCACAACTAGCTACCATTTGATGGTAATATTAATGATAGCTATCAATAATGAAAAAAAGAGAAAGCAGATACTCTTTATTTCACCACACTTTAAAAATAAGGAAAAAGTTATATATGCCTTAGAAAAGACGGGCCTATTTGAAGCTGTTGTATTATTAAATGACTACTATGGAAGTAAAAAATATAAATTAGTGAGGAAGTATAGAAAAGTTTGTTTTTTTGGCGAAGCTAAGAAATTTTGCCATAATTATTCCTTTTCTGAGTTTATATTTTTCCCAGGCAGCTTGATTTTTGCAAGTTATTTTGTGAAATATATCAGGAGGAAAAGCCCCGATTGTAGCTTTGCGTTTGGTGAAGATGGGCTGGCAAGTTATATTAGACATGCAGAATATTGTTTACCTAATAAACGAATGAAATACTTTTTGAAACTTATGGGGGGAGAGAACAATTTACGTCTTTATAAAACAATGTATGTTATGCAGCCAGATTTAGTAGTCAATGAGGGAAATTTCTTGCTTAAAAAAATTGTAAGAACTGATGAAATAATTTCTAAATTTAATAAACTTATTGAGAATATATTTGGTATGGAGAAAATTCCTCGCAGTGATATTTTATTTCTGCAGCAACCATTTAAGTCGGATTTATCATCCATGAATTTATTAGAAAATCTCCAAGATCAGGCTCTAAAATATTTATCAGGCCAGATTCCAAGACTTTCAGCTTATATAAAAATACATCCGCGTACCCTGAATTTAGATTCATTTCCGAAAAATTTAAAGTTAATAGAATCGACAGGACTTTTTGAAGCTTCAGTTACACCTCAAATCAATAATGTATTACTTATTACGGTCTGTTCTACAGCAGCTATTTCTCCATATATGATGTGGGGATACACACCTCCTATTTGTTTCTTGTATAAGATTGATGGAGGATTTTCTTTTTCAAAAAATCTACAAACTTTTTTGGAAAAATTTAAAGGTGAATATCAAAAAAGAGGCGGAATAGTTTATGAGCCACAAAGTTGGAATAATTTTATAAAAATTCTCGAAACAATAAATTGATTATTAATACAGTTTACCCAATCCACCTGATTTTTGAAGGAGTATTTATAGATGGAAAATAATGAAAAGATTACATTATCGTTTGATTTTATTCACTTTATAAAAAAAGAATACAAGTTAATTTTTACAACAATGCTTATTTTAATAATACTATTAGGAATTATTATTTCCGCAATGTATAAAACGACATATCAAACTTCTGTTTTTATTAAGTTTCCTCAATATAACTATCCTATAGATTTAGCTTCTGCACAAGTGATTGCTGAACAGAAAATTTTTCCATCACTAAAGAAATCCGGGACAAATTTTAATAATATTAGTATAGAAACATCTATCATAAAAGATACGGAAGTTGTGAAGATTACTTTATCTAGTACTGATAAAAATACTCTAGGTGAATTTAAAGAACTATATGTTAATGAACTAATGCCATCAATGAAAGTTCTGTCTCGCGAACGTTTTATCTATGAATGGCAAAAAAATAATGCTTCCAGTAATAATCATCTTGACTATCGTGATGTAGAGAGTTCTATTATTTTTTCGGATCCGTATGTTATAAATAATTCAGAGTTACAATTTACTACAATAAGAATGAATTGGATAAAATGGGGAGCCACTATACTTCTTCTATCATTTATGGTAGGAGGAATGATAGGTGTCTTACACTACTTTTATCCTAAAAGCAGAACTTAATACAGGGAGATTGATATGTTGCCTTGCCAAAATAGTAGCTTTAATAAATTAATGTTATTGTGGTTAGGAATAGGTTTCACTATTAATTTGATAGCTGCTATAATTTTTAATGTAAATGCAAATTACACAACATGTGTTTTGGTTGTTTCATACTTTGCAGCATTTATATATTATGAGCCGATATTTCTGATGCGTTACCCATTTATATGCTTTACTGCTGTTACAAATTTAATGGGTGTGGTAATAATTGAATTCACTCAATATTACTTAAATGAATTAGGAATATATTCATTTTATCAAAATAGTTTAGCACTAATCTCCTATTCATGGTATTTATTTCTAACTACACTATATATATTAGATCATATCTATCCTGATAATATTATTTGCAATAAAAATATAAAAATAAAAATTAATAAAAAAAGCATCGAATTTAAGCGGTTATTACTATATTTCTTTTTAATACTATTGATTTCTATTTCTGTCAGAGTAATTCCTCGCCCATATTTCACTGAAAATGTCGACAGATTCCTTTATTCTGTATATTTTTTTAATGACATCGATAGAACCGTTCTTCGAATTCTAAATTATATGGTACCCATCATAATTATTTTTGTGAAAGATAAAAGCAAGATGGGGATATTTGCATTCTTGCTTTATGTGATAACTAGATTTTTTATGGGTGAAAAATTTGGGCTGTTTTTTAATATTTTATGTTACTTTGCAATTTTTATTTCTTCAAGTTTGAAGTTTAATAAAAAAATCATCATGAAATATGGAATGAGATTTTTTCTTGCTTTAAGTTTGCTTATATCTGTTGTTTTTGTACATCGTATTCTTTTATACAATGCAAGCCTGCAGGATAATTTATCATATATAATAAGACGGACATCTCAAAATGGTCAGTTGTGGTGGGCTTATTACGATCAAGCTATTAATAAAAAGTTTTCCTTTCAAGAATTAAATGAGGAAATAAGTCAAAATTTCACATTGAAATATGATATAAAATATTCCGCTGGAATTTATAAGGTGATGTATAAAACCACTCCATCTAACATCTTCTATTCGAAACTCGAGAATAAAAGTCGGTATGCAAATTCTACCTTTGCTAGTATTCTTTATTATTTTGGCGTGCCGGGTATTCTTATTTTCTCTATAATTGCAGCGATTTTTTATTGGTTATTGACGCACTATATAATTTATGCTTTTAAAAATTCTTTATTATTTGACTTAATTATATGTGGCCGATTATTTTCTGTTGCTAATACGGTTTTAACGCAATCCGATTTCCATCTTCTATTTTCATATCAAACGATTGTTTCGATGTTATCTTTAATCTTCCTTAATTTTTTGAGGTGCGCTATCATGAATAATCATTCAAAAAGGACCATATTGTTCAATGCAAAATACTAAAATCTCTAACAATGCCTTTATTAAATCAATATTGAAGTTTTCCATCTCTTCCTGGGTAAATTTTTTTCTCGGTCTATTTGCAGTTATCATAACAACCCGTCTGTTTACTCCAGATGTATATGGGTCGTTAAATATTTTTAATAATGCTTCTTCTCTAACTGCCTATTTTTCTTGTTTAGGTCTAGATGGTGCATTTTTAAGATTCTTTAATGAACCTCCAAAGGGATGGAATCGGAAGGAATTATTTGCAAAGTGCCTTTTAATCTCAATTCTTGTTCTTGTTTCCATATCCGCAATATCCTTATACTTTTTTTACTCTCGCATTTCACTCCTTCTATTTAATAAAATCAGTATAATCTTACCTTCTTTTTTAGCAATAAACTCACTATCTCTATTAGTCCTTAATAACTATTTTTCTCAGTACTATAGATTAGAAAATGATTCACTTCACTATACCGTACAAACTGTTTTAGTTCAGTTTTTTTCAAAGTTATTTGTTATTGCAGCAGCCATTATTTCTCCGACAATTGAAGTTGTTCTGTTTTTTAATACAATAGGCTTATTTTGCCTTATGTTAATTTACACACACCTTCAGAGGAAATTAGTTTGGCCTGATAAATACCATTGGAGCAATGAAGGATTTGGTGAAGTATTTAGATATGGTATCTATGGCTGGCCTCTGACAATTGCCGGATCTGCCAACAGATTCCTGCTGCCATTCATTATCAAGAATGGATTAAATAGCTATGCACTTGGAATCTATGCTTCTACGGGGTTCTTTATTTCTGCATTCAATGTAGTTCAAAATGGCTTTAGAACGTATTGGACTTCGTTTATGTATGCTCACTATAAAGATGAGCAAGAAAAGATCGTTTCTGTTCATAGGTATATTGTTCTCTTTGCTGTGTTCCTAATGTCAGGTTTTATTCTTTTCCAAAAAGTTGCTTATTTACTAATAGGAAATGAATTTCAAGGTAGCAGAGTATTTTTTACTCTTGTTTTAATTGATCCGTTATTACAATTAGTTGAACAAACTACAAATTATGGAATGGCCTTAGCAAAAAGAAATGAAGAAATGACTTTAATATATTTATCTTCAATTATTTTAAACCTAATTCTTTGTTATGTATTTCTTTCTCATTGGGGACTACCAGGTGCTGCATTTGCATCAGCATTAACTTCATTATTGCGTTTTATATTCTCTACTTGGCGTGGTCAACGCTACTATCAAAGTATTGGAAAAATAAGGCAGACAACAATAGGTGTATCTTCAATCTTGATATTAGGTATTTCAAATTTCTTTTTTTATGATAATTTGTTAATGGAATCTGCGATAGTTGGAATTATTTGGATTTTTATGGGGCTATCTTTCCAGGATACAATTAAATCTCTGTATCTATTTTTAAATAACTTGTTGACGAAAAGGAGATAATAGTTGTGGAGAAACTGGTAATTATTGGAGCTGGTGGATATGCTAAATCAGTTCTGGATTCAATTGATTACTATAACTATACTGTAAAAGGTTTTCTTGATGAAATTTCAAACGAAAAAGAACATTTGGGATATCCTATTTTAGGCCGTTGTTTAGACGAATTAGAAGATATGCACGGTTGCTTTTATTTTATCGCTATTGGAAATAACGAAAAAAGAAAGATTTGGTATGAGCGTTTAATGTCGAAAAAATTACGTCTTATCAATGTCGTTGATAAGAGTGCTATTGTTTCACCTCGAGCTACTATTGGAAATGGATGCTTTATAGGTAAACTCGCTGTAGTTAATAGCAAAGCAACTATTGGGAATAACTGTATTATTAATACGAGGGCATTAGTTGAACATGGTTGTCAGGTTGGTAATCATGTTAATTTATCGACAAATTCGGTTATTAATGGAGATGTAAAAGTTGGTGATGGTAGTTTTATTGGAAGTTGTGCAGTGACCATTGGCCAATTGAAAATTGGTGAATGGTCTACTATAGGTGCAGGATCTGTTGTTATCCATAATGTCGATAATGGTGTTACGGTAGCTGGAGTTCCAGCCAAGTTTATTAAGAAAGGGGCAATGTTAGGATGAATCCAGTATATATTGTCGCTGAAATCGGATGCAACCATAATGGAGATAAAGAGTTAGCACGGAAAATGGTCTTGGAAGCAAAGAAATGCGGCGTCGATGCAGTCAAATTCCAAACGTTTAAGGCTGATGCGCTGATTTCAAAATTTGCACCCAAGGCCGAATATCAGAAAGTTACGACTGGTACTAATGATAGCCAGCTTGATATGACACGAAAATTAGAACTACCACAAGAGGATTATCTCGAGTTAAGAGATTATGCCCGTAATCTCGGCTTGGAGGTATTTTCAACTGCCTTTGATATGGAGTCTATTGATTTTCTCGCTGCACAAGGGCAGCATGTATGGAAAATTCCATCTGGAGAAATTACGAATTTACCATACTTAGAAAAAATCGGGAGCTTGCAGTATCCAGACAAAAAAATTTATTTGTCCACGGGAATGGCAACCATCAATGAAATTCGTCAATGCATTAAAATTTTAGAAGACGCCGGTACGCCGAAGGATGAAATCACAATCCTCCATTGTAATACGGAATATCCTACTCCTGATGAAGATGTCAATATCTTAGCAATTGAAGATCTAAAGAAAAATTTTCCAGGGTATTGTATCGGTTTCTCCGACCATTCTGTCGGATATATTGCTGCTGTTGGAGCAACTATCATTGGAATTACAATGATAGAGAAACATTTTACTTTAGATAAAAATTTACCAGGCCCTGATCATAAAGCCTCTGTTACGCCCGATGAGTTAAAGGCTCTTTGTAAGAATGTGCGGAGGATGGAAGTCCTTGCGGGTAGCGGAAAAAAGGCGGTAACAAATTCTGAACGGAAAAATAAAATAGTTGCAAGAAAATCAATCGTGGCAAAAGTTCCTATAAAAAAAGGCGATATTTTTTCTGAAGACAATTTGACCTGTAAACGACCAGGGAATGGGATAAGTCCTATGGACTGGTATAAAATATTAGGTTGTGTTGCTGAAGAAGATTTTGAACAGGATGCGTTAATTAAAGTGAAAGGTTTTTCTTGGCAAGAGTAAGGGATGCGATTTATATGAAAAAAATAGCGATTATTCCAGCTCGATCGGGCTCTAAAGGGCTCAAAGATAAAAATATAATTAACCTATTCGGAAAACCTCTTTTAGCTTATTCTATTGAAGCAGCTATTAGAAGCGAATCATTTGAGCGAGTGATTGTTTCAACAGATTCAGAGCTTTATGGTGAGATAGCAAAAAGATATGGTGCAGAAGTTATGTATAGAGGTTATGAACTATCAAATGATAGTGCTTCAACCTTTGTCGTGCTGAAAGATTTGTTAAAAAGGGTAGAGCGTACCTTTGATTATTTTGTGCTATTACAACCTACCTCACCGCTTCGTACAGATATCCATATACGAGAATCAATAGACTTATTTGAGAAACACTTTTTACAGTTTGATTTTCTTGTTTCAGTTAAGGAAGCCGAACATGCTAGTATTCTTGTAAAACCCATTGATTCCGACCAAAGCCTTAAATACTTTGATACTGATTTCTCAAACTATAAGCGGCAAAATTTGAAGGAATACTCTCCAAATGGAGCTATTTTTATGGCAAAGCCAGATGCTTATTTGGAACAGAAACATTTTTTTGGGAGACACAGTATTGCCTATAAGATGTCGAAAGTTGATTCTATCGACATTGACGACAAATACGATTACAAGTTCGCTGAATTTCTATTATTAGAAAAAAGGAATTAAAAAATGTCATATAAAATTGCTTTTGCTACAGGATCCCGGGCTGATTATGGTATTATGAGGCGTTATTTATCGATGTTGAATTCTGATTCAGAAGTTGCTTTAAGTATTCTTGTTACGGGAGCGTTGTTGGATGAACGATTTGGCAAACAAGTTTCATTAATTAAAGATGATGGGTTTACTATTGCTAAATCTGATGCAGTTCCTATTGATACAACATCAAACTCCGGGGTAATCCATACGATGGCATGTGTATTAGATGATTTTGGGAAATTTTTTGAATCTCATACTTATGATTTGCTAATTATTCTTGGAGACCGTTATGAAATGCTATCCGTTGCAACAGCCGCTGCGATGCAGAGAATTCCTATTCTGCATATTCATGGAGGTGAAGCAACTTTTTCAAATTATGATGAATTTATTCGTCATGCTATTACTAAAATGAGCACGTTTCATTTTACTTCTACAGAAGTATATCGCAATCGTGTTATTCAATTAGGCGAACTTCCAGATAGAGTATATAATTTAGGGGCCTTAGGAGCGGAAAATTGCCTTTCGATTGACTTATCTAATGTCTCTAAGACGGTGATAAATCTTCCAATGAAAAAATATTTTGTTGTCTTGTTCCATCCAGAAACACTTTCCGATGAAAGTCCGCTTAACCAAGTCACGGAACTTCTCGATGCTGCCGCATATTTTAAAGAGTATCAGTTTGTTTTCTTGGGTTCGAATGCAGATACTCATTCTGATATGATTCGAGAAGCGATTCATAATTTTGTAAATCAATCAGACAATGCAATTTATTTTGAAAACCTTCACACAGATGCATATCATGAACTTTTGAAAAAATCAATTTGTCTTATCGGAAATTCGTCATCAGGTATTATTGAAGCACCTAGTCTTGGTATTTATACCATCAATATTGGTAATCGTCAGAATGGTCGTGTGTACGGAAATAGTGTTCTAAATGTTTCATGTAGTGCGGGGGCGATTAAGTCCGCAATGAAAAAAGTCCTTGAAATACATCAGGATATTAAGCCTATTAATCCGTATTATCAGCCGAATACGGCTGTTAATTATTATGAAACTACTAAAAAAATACTACAATCGATTGATAATGGCGTTACAAAAGAACCAAAACACTTTTATGATATTTTTCCTTCTAGTCAAAGGTAATGAGATTTAAGGTGAATAAAAATTCCTTACATAGACTTGTCCTTTGTTTTATCTTTTTTCTGCATTTTGTATCGGGAGATTTATTGGAAAAATAATTTCTCTCGAGAAGAATCCTTTCACTCTATGAAAATTGCTTTTTTAGGAGACAGTATTACTTTTGGTTATGATACTGATAATCATAGGAAACAAATGAAAAAACCTTGGGTAAAGCAGGTGGGTGACAAATTAAATGTTAAAGAGTGCAAAAACTATGGCGTAAATTCAGCATCTGTAATGAATATTCCAGGAACTAAAATGGCTGCTATAGAAGAAGACCATAAGTTAGATGAAGATATTAATATATTGGTAATTATGATTGGAATTAATGATGCATATCGACGATACCCTTTAGGTAAATTTAGTGATGGGACTTCCGATACTTTTTATGGATTTCTTCATATTATGTGGCAGCGAATCCTCAAACGGTATCCACCAGAAAAGGGAAAGAAAGTGTTTTTATTATGTATCCTCAATATGATGTACTTCGGTTAATTGTAAAATGAAATAGGACATATAAAAAGACATACAGGAAATCTTTTGG
>ERZ791624.851-NODE-851-length-17817-cov-2.366569_pt1 | contig 17817 bp, 22 predicted proteins | sample MGYA00510058_ERZ791624 | MGnify/ENA primary metagenome ERZ791624 (study PRJEB30046, sample SAMN00715158) | human gut metagenome | study: EMG produced TPA metagenomics assembly of the A metagenome-wide association study of gut microbiota in type 2... | reverse complement strand
CAATAAACGCACAAACTATTCGAACGCCTGCTACATCATTGAGATATGTCTGTATTCTCGTCTGAGTTGCTTTGTACATTGGACAGCTCCGGTTTGCGGGTATGCAGCCGCCGTTCGATTGATTCGTGTAGAAGCTGAGATACAAGAGCCATTAACGGAATAAAGAAGATCATGCCAAGGACACCGAACAGTTTACCGCCCAGCAAAACCGCCAACAACGTCCAGAATGGGGATAGCCCTACACTGTTTCCCACGACGTGAGGATAGATGAACTGATTTTCAACAAACTGAGTTGCCTGATAGACGATAAAGCATAGGAGCGCCTTGTTCGGAGCCGCCAATAAAGTAAATAAAATGCCGAAAGCGCAGGAGAGAAATCCTCCAATATAAGGAACGAATGCAAAGGCGGCAGTTAAAACGGCTGTTAGCCCCGCATATGGAATCCCTGCAACAGAAAGCGAAAGAAAGATCAATGTTCCAAGAATCATAACCTCGACACACTGACCAGAAAGAAACTTCGCATAGGTGTCATGTGCAAGTTTCGAAATATGGCAAATTCTATCTGCAACGGATTCCTTACAGTAGGCATACAGTGCCCGTTTGCTTTGACTGCTCAATTCACGCCATCCAATTAGCACATAGAATGTGATCACAAGTGAAATTGCAACATCAGCAATCGCAGATACCGTAGAGCCAGCAACATTGGCAACTGAGGAAATCACTGTGTTCATTTCGCTCGAAATGCTTTGCAGAATAGATTTCCAATCGAGCGTAGCGAAATGTGCCGACAGTTTCTCTGTGTCAATGCCGTATCTTTGCAATAAGCCGACCCAGTCAGGCCATTTTTCTTGAACAAGAGCAGCAATGCTTTTTACAGATGCAGTGAGCTGTGGAATCGCAATTACACACAGAAGAGCAATAATCGCAATAACACATATCAGCGTCAGTAACAGGCTTATCATGTCTATTTGCCGATCTGTAGCTTTAGTCAGCTTTCGTCGAAGCCTCTTTGCCAGTCCGCGCACGGGTACACTCAGAACAAAGGCCAGCAAAAGGCCTGATAAAATCGGAGCGAGCAAGCCAATACACGATTTTAGAAAGTTGGCAACATAGTTTAGATTGTTGAATGCCGCAAATAAGATCACCCCAAACGTGATTAGTAGAAGCGGTTTTTTGTAGGATTTATCCATGATTACATCCTCGTAAGAAATCGGTTTGTTTTATTATTGGGGAGTATCTTATAGGCAATCCACCAACCAAAGAAACAGACTGGCAATGCAGCGAGAACATCCATGATAGAATGCTGTTTCATAAAAACGGTGGAGAGACTGATACACACGGCGATTGATGTAGCAGCGATTTTCCATCCGACGCTTTGGAGCGCCTTGCAATCCCATAACCCAAACATCGCGGCAACGGAGCCTATTACATGAAGTGAGGGGCAAACATTTGTATTGGTATCGAAACTATAGAATAATTCAATAAAGCGTGTAAGTAGATTATTGCGTACAAATGCTTCTGGCCGCAAATTTTGGCAGGTTGGAAAGAACAGGTAAATCAAAACCGTGATCGTATAGGTGACTATCACAAAATACATCATACGCCGAAATGCAGGTACATCGACGAAAAAAGTATAAACCAACGTACCGATTAGAAAGACAAACCAAAATAGATACGGAATCAACGCCCATTCACAAAATGGTATTATATCATCGAGTCCACAATAGACGGGATAGTAATTTCGTTGCGGTTGCAACCGCTCAAGAAACAAAAACAGCAAGCCGAAAATTGGCCAGTAAAGCAATAGCCTGACGTGAGAAAATTCAGGTGTATTAAGTTTATGGATGCGGAACTCACGGTAATTAACTTCCGGCTTTATATGATTACTTTGCATGACTGTATATCCATTCATAGATTTTATCGGCTGCCGTACATTCCGTCTGCGACCGCATTGCCGCGCGCATTTTAGAAAGAAGCACTGGGGCATTTAGCGTTTTTATTGTGGTGTCTGCGATTGCTTTTGGCGTATTGGCTGTGACGGCCATTCCATTACGCAGAAAAAAATTCAGATTATGTGTCTCGCAGCCAGCCACTGCATCGATAAGCACCATTGGTAACTCTGCCGCCATTGCCTCAGATGTACTTAGACCTCCGGGCTTTGTCAGGAATAGGTCTGAGGCTTGCATGAGCTGCGGCACATTATTGACGGTTCCCAGAACATGAACTTGAGAATACTTTTCTGTTCTTTTTTGGAGTTTTTTGCGTAAATCATCATTTGTGCCGCATACAACACTAAGTTCTTGTTCTGTTGTGAGGTAAGGGCAGAGATACGATATAATCTCCTCCATTGGACCGCAGCCCATGCTACCGCACATCATTAAAATATGCTGATGAGCAGGAGAGATTCCGGCGTTGGCTTTTCCTGCTTCTTGTGACACACGCTGGTAGAATTGCTGCCGCACAGGGATTCCACTGGCGATCAGTTTTTGAGGTTGAAGTCCACATTGTTCAAACTCACCTAACAGCGAAGTGGACGGAATGAAATACCAGTCCAGCGCAGAATCCGCTGTGCAGGGAGCGCAGGTATAGTCTGTAGAAATGTGGCTCGTTACAAGCTGTAAGCATGGGTGCTGTCGGCGCATTTCTGTCAACGCCAAGGCTGGGAATACATGAGTACAGATAATATTATCGTAGCCTGCAGAGCGGATGTATTGATACATCCGCTCTGCGCCGGAGGAAAGTAGCTTATAGATCGGCGTTCCCTCACAAAAAATATCTTCGTGAGATTCCGCACGCTGATACCCAGCATCAAAAAGCCTTGGAGCATGGCGGTAAATTCGGGTATGCAAATTAGAAATAAACGTGGATGCTTTTTCTGAAATAAACTGCAAAGAATCTGTAATATTGCAGATTTCTCCGCGAGAGTGGTAGGCTTCCTGAACTGCTTGCGCACAGGAGTTATGCCCTGCGCCAGTGTTGCAGCTTAGAATTAGTGTTTGCATTTGAATCTCCTATTTTTTCCTTTGCTGCATAGCAAACAGCTTTTGCAGGCGTGGGCGATTATAGCGCTGGACAACAATAAACGGCAAATTACCCAGCACAATGTAGATAATCGTTATACATACCCCGCCAACACCGGACCATATTTTCAGCAGTCCAAGACCGGCGATAGACAACAGAATATGTGTCCACTCTGCCACGCAAGTTTCTTCTATCATGCGCGGCAAGTTCTCATAGTTTTCCTTTGTCAGTTTCTTTTCCGGCATGATTTTAACGAATATGCGGCTCATATCGGGGATCTTTGCCTGCCATTTCCGAACATGAAGCCGCTTCCATAGTTTTTGCTCTGCCGGGTGGCAGACCCAAGGAAAACGATCGGCGTGAAACCAATGCTTCGGGATCAAGCGCCCCACTACAAAGGAGAGAACCCCTAACGCCGCGATATATAGCAGACACATAAGAAAATGCTTCATAAAAACCTCAACATAGCGGTGCGAAAATACGAAGGACACCATCTACGACCCAGCGGCGCGAATAATGTTTCATATCATAGGGCTTTACCTCTTTACATTTTGCCTGTGTAGCGATGAAATCGTCCTTTATTGCTGCAATAATACTGGAACGATAAAAGAACGAATTGTTTTCAAAGTGGAGAAAGAGACTGCGGTAGTCCAGATTGACAGTTCCTATCGTCGCAACTTTGTCGTCTGATACAAAGCTCTTTGCATGAACGAAGCCGGGAGTATACTCATAAATCTTGATGCCGCCAGTCAGCAACACCTGATAAAAGCTCCGAGACATACGGAAAATCAGCTTCTTATCAGGGATGCCGGGCATAATGATCCGCACGTCTACACCACGTTGAGCAGCGGAAATCATTGCATCCATCAAGTCATCGCCAAGCATAAGATACGGTGTAAAAAACCATGCGTAATCCGTGCTTTGAGAAAGCAAGTCAATAAAGAGCTGATTACTGGTAGCTTCATGGTTAAGGGGCGAATCGTAGTAACTAAGCACATAACCATCAAATGTGTGCGGCGGCGCAGGATACCTTTTGGGATATGTGGGCATTGCAAGCTGCCCTGCTTCTTTTTCCAGCGAAAATGCGTTCCAAAAGGTCAAGAACATATGGGTAAAATTTTTTACTGGCTCACCAGTAATCCGAAAGCCTGTGTCCTTCCAGTGTCCATAGGGATGTTCCAAATTGATATACCGATCTGATAAGTTGATACCTCCGCTATAAGCAACTTCGTTGTCAATAATCAGCATTTTGCGATGATCGCGATAGTTTGCAGTTCCTTTTAAGGCAAGGAAAGGATTAAAAGGAATACATGGAATGCCTTTCTTTTTCAGTTCACGGACATTACTGAAATTGAACGAAGAAATACTGCCAAGATCATCGTATATCACACGTACATCAACGCCCTGCTCCATTTTTATTTCCAGTTCGTTCACGATTGCGTCCCACATATGCCCCGGCTCAATAATGAAGTATTCTACGTAAATCGAGTTTCTTGCATTTTTCAAATCGGCAAGCATATCAGGGAACATATTATCGCCCAACGGATAGTAACGAACCTGCTCAACTGCACACATCGGATATTGCGTTTTTTCTTCCAGCCACCGCACTGTTTGCCCCATGCGTTTTTCGCCGTCAAAGGGCGCTTCTTTTATTGGAAGAGGCTGCGGATTGCAACTCTTTTGAACTTGCTGCAAGCGCCTTTTTAGAGGGCGGGCCGTCCGTTTATTTCCAAAGAGCAGATATAGTAACGCTCCTACCAAAGGTAGTGACAGAATAACCAGCAGCCAAAGCAATTTATAAGCGGTTTCATCTCTCTTTATAATAATAAATACCACCAAGAAAAACGCTGCAACGGAAAGCAGTGACACAATAATCGGTGCGTAAGGGGTCAGCCATTTCATCAACAGCAAAAGCCAGAGCGATTGTAAAGCCACCGCTGGAATAATTGTTAGAATGCGTCGAATGATTTTCCCCATATGTTTACCCTCCTCTATGCTATTTCTCCTCCGAAGATGCTTCCCAATCGCAAACTATTTGTGCCATTTCCTGTGGGGTTTCTTTATAGCCTCGTAATACCCACGCATTCATAAGCCCAAACAATCCATATGTAATAAATTGGATAAAGTAGTGCGTTTTGGCATCGGCATTAGCGACAATGGATGCCGCTTCTTGTAAATAGAAGTTTAGAATCACATATTGGCGATCAGCTGAGTAGAGCAGATCACAAATAGGACGAATGGAAAGGCAAAATTCAAAAAACAGCCTGATGCCGTCATAACTACCAGTGGCGAAGTTGGTAGCACCGTGTTCGTCGGAAAAGCGCTTCCACAGACATGTGATTTTGAAAGACAGAACTTCATCTTTACTTTTGAAATAACGGAAATAAGTGGAGCGACCTACATCTGCCTTGGCAGTCATCTCCTCAATACTGATTTTTTCAATGGGTTTTTCTTTCATTAGTTCCAGCAACGCTGTACCCATACATTCTTTCAGATAGTCTGTTGTAGCCGTTGTCCTTCGCATAAGAAACGTCTCCTTTAATTGCGTATCATTGAAACAAGGATTGTCATTTGTTCCACTTTCGCTCGGACTATTGACAACGCCTGCTTCTGTGATATTCTAGCATCTATGATACTATTGCCTCATTTATACTATCATTTGTTATTTGCCCTGTCAAGCTAAAATGCGAGTACGACGAGCAGAAAGGAAAACTATGGGTACGATTTTTTCCCGTGTAAAACTCAGCGGAAAGCATGTGGCCGCCCTCTTGGCGCTGATGCTGCTCTCCGCTGTGACAGCCATGCTGCTGCCTACTGCCCTGGCCAGTATGATTGACATCGGAGTGGCCGGAGAAAACCGAAACACCATCCTAATCATTGCGGCGGTGATGGCAACCCTGGCCATTCTGGGCTGTCTTTTCAACATGGCAGCCACGGTGCTGTCCGCCAAGGTGTCCACTAAATTTGCCGCTGATTTGCGGCGTGAGATATTCCATCAGGTGCAAGATTTTTCCGCCGCTGAAATGGAGCGGTTTGGCACCGCTAGTCTAGTGACCCGCAGTACCTCCGATGTGACCAACATCCAAATGTTTCTCTCATTGCTGTTGCGGCTGGGGGTGACTGCACCGCTGATGGCGGTGGCTGGGCTGGTACTCTCTTCTCTGACCGGCGGCGAACTCAGTTCCGTGCTGAGCTTGGCCATTCCCGCCCTCATCATTGGCGTAGGTGTCATTCTGATTTTTGTTTCCCGCTACTCGGTGACCCTGCGGCAGCGGATTGACCGACTGAACAAGATCTTTCTGGAAACACTGGAGGGGGTACGGGTGATTCGGGCTTTCAATCGGCAAGGGAAAGAAATGGAAAGGTTTTCCCAAGCCAATGGAGAACTGGCCTCCATGACCATTCTCTCTGGGCGGGTGACCGCACTGCTGATGCCGGTGATTCAGGTGATCTTTGGTGTGACTACAGCAGCGGTCATGGGCATGGGTTCCTGGTATGTGTCCGCCGGGGAGATGGCAGTGGGTGACCTGGTGGCCAACAGCCAGTATATCAGCATGATCCTTGCCGCTATCATGATGCTGGCATTGGTCATTATGCTCTTTCCTGTGTCCTATGCCTGCGCTAAGCGCATCGCAGAAGTGCTGAATACCGAGAGTTCCATCAAGGACGGCAGATACAGTGCCGCCTTGCGCAAAGGCCGCGCCTGTGTGGCCTTTGACCATGTGACCTTTACCTATCCTGGGGCGGACGAACCAGTGTTGAAGGATGTTAGCTTCGAGTGCCGGGCCGGGGAGGTCACCGCCATTATCGGGCGCACCGGTTGCGGCAAGTCCAGCATCCTCAAGTTGATCCCGCGGCTTTACGACGCCACGGTAGGCCATGTCTATGTGGACGATATGAATGTAAAACAATATAAATTGAACGAGCTGCGGGATCTGATCGGCTATATCCCCCAGAAGAATGTACTCTTTTCTGGAGACGTGGCCTCCAACCTGCGCTTTGGAGATCAGGACAGCAGTGAGGAACAGTGGCGGCAAGCGGCCTACATCGCCTGCGCCGACGAGTTCATCGAACAGAAACCGGACGGCTACCACGCCGAAATCGCTCAAGGCGGCACCAATTTGTCCGGCGGCCAGCGCCAACGCATGGCTATTGCTCGGGCTGTCGTAAAAAAACCAGAAATCTACCTGTTTGATGACAGCTTTTCCGCCTTGGATGTGAAAACAGATAAAACACTCCGCATGCGCCTGCGGGAGAGCATGGGGGATTCCACCATGCTCATTGTGGCTCAGCGGGTGGGTTCTATCCTGGATGCTGACCGTATCTTGGTGATGGAGGACGGACAGATCGTGGGGAGAGGCAAGCACCGGGAACTGCTACATACATGTCCGCTCTACCGGGAGATTGCTGAATTGCAGCTGGGAGAGGAGGAAGTGAAACATGAACTGGAATGCGTTTAAACGGCTGTTCCACTATCTGGGACGGTACAAGCTCCGCCTGATTCTAGTGATGATCGCCGCTGTCCTGAGTACCCTGTTTACCGTTTTGACCCCAGCGGTGACGGGCGGCATCACCTCGGAACTGTACGATGGCGTGGCAAGTGGCTCCTTCGACTGGGAAACGATCGTCTGGCTGCTCGTGACGCTGATAGCCCTTTATCTTGTGGCCCAGCTTTTCGCCATTCTCCAAAGCTTCAGCATGACTAAGCTGACCGCCTGCGTTATAGAGACTCTGCGGGGTGATATTGACCGGAAGATGCACCACCTGAAGCTGGACTATTACGACTCTCATACCCAGGGGGAAATCCTCAGCACCATCACCAACGATGTGGACACGGTGAACAACGCCCTGAGCCAGAACCTGACCCAAATCGTCACCCAGGTGGTCACCGCTGTGGGTATCCTGGTGATGATGTTCACAACCAGTCCTATACTGACGGCCATCGCAGTGGCTATGGTGCCGGTGTCTCTGCTGGCCTCTCTAGGCGTTATGAAAACGGGAGCCATACACTACGCCCGGCAGCAGGAACTCCTGGGACAGCTCAACGGCTACATCGAGGAGGTGTACCAAGGGCAGGAGCTGGTGTCGGTGTTCAACTACACGGATCGAGCAAAAGAGGAGTTTGATCGAATCAATGGGGAACTCCAGCGTACCGCTCAGAGTGCCGAGATTGCATCTGGTAAGGTCACTCCAATCACCGACCTGGTAAATAACCTTGGCTACGCTGTCAGCGCCCTGCTGGGATGTCTGTCCGTATTGCGTGGTGAGATGCGGATCGGCGACGTGCAAGCCATGCTCCAGTATACCAAGCAGTTCTCCCAGCCCTTCACCAGCATTGCGGGGATGGCGGGCAGTTTCAGCGCAGCGTCCGCTGCCGCAGGGCGCATTTTCGCTCTGCTGGATGCCTCGGAAGAGACACCAGACCCTGTTCCCGGACTGATGCCTCAGGTCAGCACGGGCGCGGTGGAATTTCGCCATGTGTCCTTCGGTTACTCCCCGGAGCACCAGCTGATGCATGATGTGAACATCACGGTGAAGTCCGGTCAGAAAGTGGCCATCGTGGGCCCCACCGGGGCTGGCAAAACCACCCTCATCAATCTGCTCATGCGGTTCTACGATGTGGACGGCGGTAGTATTTTAGTGGACGGGGTAGACACCAAGGAAATGACCCGTCACGAGCTACGGGATCGCTTTGGCATGGTGCTCCAGGATGCCTGGCTCTTTGAAGGCAGCATCCGGGACAACATAGCTTACGCGCAGGACAATCTGCCGGAGGAAAAAATCATCGCCGCCGCACGATCCGCCAGCGTGGACAGCTTCATCAAGACCCTGCCAGGCGGTTATGATTTTGAACTTTCCACAGGGGCGGAAAATATCTCACAAGGTCAACGCCAACTGCTGACCATCGCCCGAGCGATGGCGTCTGACCCGGAAATCATGATCTTGGACGAGGCCACCAGCAACGTGGACACGCATACGGAGCAGCTTATCCAAAAAGCACTTGCAAAATTGATGCACGGACGTACTTCTTTTGTGATTGCCCATCGGCTTTCTACGATTCGGGATGCTGACATGATCCTTTACATGGAACATGGTGATATTCTTGAGCATGGCAGCCACGAAGAGTTAATGGCACAACATGGAAAATACGAAGCATTGTATATGAGTCAGTTTGCACAGTAATATTACAAACGTTTAATTGGCTGCTTAATTGCCATTTGAGGAGAAACAAAACTACTATCAAATACTGCCCCGTCCGGGGAAAGAAAAAAACCGTTGGACGGGGCAGATGATTTCCTGCGCACATTTAGCTCATTATTCTGTCGGCGGTTTTGATGGACTCAGGGCCGCCGTTTCTTTGCGTTAACACAAACCAATGACGACTTGCAGGGACACGGCAACCGATGGGAGGTTATTTTGCCGTGTCTACTTTACTATTCTATTTCTCCTGTGATCTGCACCAGTCAAAAAAAGTTCGTACCCGCCGTCGGGGTATTCTTGGTATGAATATGAACACAGAAATCATGTGAATAGATTTTATAATTCTTCTACGCCTGTCTGCATTTTGCAGACAGGCGTTTTTTGTCGTTTTCTTGGGTTTTGTGTCGGCTGTCGATCACCTCCTGTATCTATCCCTTGCAACGCAATGATGAAATAGGAGGTGCAGCGCATGGATTCTTCCTAAAGAATTTTTTCAAAAATTTTTCTGCGCGTTTGCCAAAACGCATGATGCAGACCGTTTTAGTGGCGAAAGGGGAAGAAAACCGTATCACCCGCCTTTGCGGACGCGAAGGGAGGTGAATACATGAAAGGGCGCATATAATCTTGGGCGCATCAATGCGGAACACGCAAAGTTGGCGGCATTCTATCCAAGGCAAGAGGAGCGAAACCCAGCAACAAAGTACTTAGGTTTGCAGTTAAAGCTATTTTGGTGGCTTGAGGTTAATGGTGGACTCAGCACACAAGAGAAAGTAGATACCCTATATGACATGATAACAGCAAAAAGCGAATTGACAGGCACAGACTACGAAAGCATAGCCAACCGTGAATTGACACTCAACACGAAAGGCTGCTTTCCCAATAAGGTATAACAAAGAAGAAACGGTTAAATATCTCGTTTGGGGACTCTTTGGATCATCAATCTCATCAATTATTTCTATTATCTTTAAAAAAGCGTCATGAACTATATCCTCAGAATCCCGTGTATCTCCCAGCACGCTATTTGCCGTATAGAACATCAGGCCTTTGTACCGCTCATATATGACCTCAAATTTTAGTTTCCCCTCCGGAGAGTCGATTATAGCTAGATATATGAACATAGAACGATCTCCCTTTATTTTCACCATAAAACATAATCCTGCTATTTTGTTTACTATATCCAATTGTTCATTTTGGGGTACTGAGTTTCAAAATATCGCAAACAGCTGCGGAACACTTTGATATGCTCCCAATAAGACAGACAAGGAAATCACAGCGGAGAGAGCACAGATGAGAAAGCGGAAAGAGCTTGCATCGGAAGAAAAGGTCTCGCTGGTGGAGGAATACCTTGCAGGACGGCTACGGATGCGGGAGGCAGCGCGGGAGGCAAGGTTAGGCCATTCCACCATGGAAAACTGGATCAGCCGGTATCGTTCCGAGGGTGCTTCCGGGCTGCGGGAAAATGGAAACCAGGCCAAGTGTCAGTACAGTTGGGGAGTAAAGCGCAGGGTGGTGGGGGAATATCTGTCGGGCCAGGGCAGTTCTATGTCCATTGCGGAAAAGTATCAACTGTGCTCGGAAAATCGGGTATTGGACTGGGTGAAGGCGTATCATGACAGAACCTCCAGACAAGAGACGGGAGGTTCCGTCATGAGAAAAGATCACACCGTGGAAAAGCGGTTGCGGGCGGTGCCGGCCTGTTTGGATGGCGGTAAAGTCTTTGAGAAATTGCCCTGGCCCACCCTTAAGAATTATATCACATAATATTCAGTTACAGTAGATGACAAATGCTGATATTTTTAAATATAAGTAGGGATATTATTGCGCTATGTAGGGACAGCCACAGGCTGTTCCCCTTTTAATAAGTCGGTGTGCCGTACCCGTAAATCTCATAATGGCCTATGGCATAGCGATTTTCCCGGCAACTATCGCCAGAGTTTCCTTCCACGGTATAGACAATCCCGCCATCCGCCTTTTCCACAATGCCTACATGGTCCGCAGCTCCGTCCTGGCCTTCGTCCTCATCATCCCAATCGAAAAAGATCAGGTCGCCGGGGCGCGGCTCATAGCTGTGGTCCCGCCACAGTCCTCTCTCCCGGAACCACTGGAGGCCGATGGAGCAGCTTGCGAACCTTGGGATGACGCCGGTGTCCAGATAGCCGCACTCGTTGGCGCACCAGGAAACAAAGCAGGCGCACCAATCCACCCGGCTCTCGAAGCCATACCAGGACCAATAGGGCCGACCGCCTACATTGCCGAGCTGGGAGAGAGCCACCGTTACGATCTCCCCATCACCTGTGCCAATGCCGTATAGTAGTAAATTCGTAGTAATTTGAGGGCCTTGTTGTCAGGAAATGCGGTGTAATGCGCTGTTTCACAGGGTTTTGCCAGTTCTCACAAAATATTTTATCCCAAATCTTTTGCTAGATCGGCGGAGAAATATCTGGGCCGATGATGGCTGGGCGCTTATGGGAGATGTACAGAGACGATGACAAATAGACGCACAAGGCGGGAACATCTTCAATGATGTTCCCGCCTCTACTATTATGAGTGTTGCGATAGAAAACCATCGCCTTTTTCGTTCCTCTCAACCGTCCAGGACCGTTTTCTGCCGGTAGCACTCCGCAATATAATCGCGGGGCTGATAATAGAAGGCAGCATTATAGTCCGAAAGCAGACTGTCGATCCAGGAGGTAAAGACCTGCAAGATGGTTTCTACGATGTTGTCCTCATCGGACACATCCTCGATGAGCCTTGCATAGACCTTTCCCATCGTCCACACATCGGGGACTGTATATCTTGCCTCAGCAAGATTGTCAAAGTCTCCGCCTTGCAGTGAAAATTCCGTGATCACATCGTCCGCGACCTTTTCGATCGGCTCACAGTGCAGAATGTCTGCATTGCGGTAGAGCGTCTGAATGCCGGCCTCGCCCAGTTCCGCAGCCACCTTACCGCGCCGCATGTGAAGGGAGCGGCCAAGCTGTTCGATCAGAGAACAGGTGAAAAAGAGCGCGTCATTGTTTCTCTTGCACATTGGCGACATAGCTCCTTTCAAATTTCAGTGCAGCGAGAGCACGTGCAGTGTGGAAGCTGATCTGATGGGTGGGATACTTGAATTTTGCCAATTCCCAGAAAGCAGCTCTGGAGATCTCACCATCCAAAAAGCTCTGCACATAATTGAAGATGGTATCGTCCGCCATCGGGCCTTCCACCACATCATAGTCATGGGGAACTCCATTCCGGCATGCCGCAATAAAATCCAACCATTCATCGCTCATTTCCGGAAAGCGCTTGATCTTGAGCTCGGTCTGGTCATCGAAGGAATAGACATTGACAACCCCGGCTTTTCCAAAGCGCGTTGCCCAGCGCAGCGCCTGCTGTTCATAGGAGGTGCAGTAAAAGCCCCAGTAAAAATCCTTATGGAATTTTTGAATGCGGATCTCGGGTTGTTCCACAACCACTCTGCTTCCATGGTAAAGAGTCTGCATAACCGTCCTCCTTCATCTTTATATTTCATAATATTATAGCCTGTTTCCTTTCTGTGCGCAACCAATATCATACGCGATCCAGTACAATTTCCCCGACGATCTGATCCCCGGTCAGTTCACTGGTACGGTAAATATTCTGGCAAAAGGGTTTCAGGCTGAAATCCATGCCGGCGTTTCCCTCATCCAGCAGAATCCCTGTGACGGTGAAGCGAAGCTCTGATTGCGCCTTTTGCAGCATCTCCACACAGGTTTCTGGCAGTGAACACTCACCGTCCGTAATAAACGCGATGTCAGCATTTTCAAAGCCGCCCTCCCGCATAAGGCGTTCCGCCTCCGCAAGCGGCGTTTGAAAATCCGTGCCGCCGCCCAAGAAGGTTTCCGCCGCGTGCAGCTTCTCTTCAAGAGAAGACTGCCTGGGAAGAAATACATCCGTTTGAAAGCGGCCGGGGCCGGAGAAATGAACAAGAGCGAATTTTCGTCCCTCGCTCTGCGCGATCTCCAGCAGCGTCAGGGCAACAGCTTTTCCCCACGCGGCCAGATCTCCCGCAGTAGAGCCGGATTCATCCAGGCAGCATATGATATCACCTGCGCCCTTATAGACCGGCTCCCGCCGGCGGTATTGCTTGATCTGCCGGTGCTGATACTTCCGCAGGAACAACGGCAGCGTTTCCGGCACAGCAAGCATGGCAAGCTCGGAGGTCAGTGCGCGAGATAGATCATTTCCCAGCTCCAATGCATATTTTTCTCCGCGGCCATAGGCATAGCCATTGCGCTTGCCCTGCGCAAAAATTTCCCGGAAACGCCCCAGATAGCGGGAAATGTCCTGCAGCGTTTTACTATCGCGCACACGCTCTAAAAGCGCCGCATTCGCGTCTGTCTTCCGCATATCACCGGGGGCGTCGCTCCATGCGCCGAGGATCGTCTGTACTTCTTCCGCCCTTTCCGCGGCAGCAGACACCGCGCGGGCGATCAGCGCACCGGCTTCTGCCTGATTCTGCGCAAGGCCAGCGTCAACGAGCTTATTGACCGCATCTGCCTGCCGCCGTTTGCTCTCGGCGTCATTGGCGGCTTTTACCACAGCGGCACTCAGAGCCGGATCGTCCTGCGGAGTCCCACGAAGCTGCTCCAGCAGTGCTGCGAGCTTGTCCTCTGCGGTTTTCTCTGCTTGCTCCAGCTTTTCCAGCGTCTGCACAGCGCCGGGTTTTCCGCCCAATTGGGAAAGTAAGTTATCCAATTCTCCCGAGGTCTGGGCAGTAAACTCTGCCGCCGCTTCATAGGCCGGAAGCTCCCGACCCTCACACACCGCCTTGAGCGTAGGGTAGTCTTCGCTTTGGGTGATGTGCTCCAGAATCGGCATGTTGATCTTCCTCGCCGCTACTGAGAGGTCATCGTCCGCGTTGCGCCGGGGCATCAGGGAATAAAAGGACTGGAAAATATCCCGCGAGAGCGCCGGAAAAGAGTGCAGCTTTTCGCCTGCGCTGTTCTCGATCTCGTCCATACCCGTATCCTCCATGCGCAGATCCCGGTAAATGCTATCCTCCAGTTTGGTCGAGCGCAAAACGCGGTCTGTCTGTTGCGGACTACGTTTCACTCTCTGCATCTGCGCCCACGGAGAGGAAAGAACATCCTGAACTGTCCGGTAGGGCTTCAGCATTTTGTATCCGCCTCCTTCTCTCGAAATGTGCCGAACCACGCCAACAGAATTTTTCTTGCCCGTTCCGGCGAATATCGCAGCTCCGGAAATTCTTCCTGCAAGTATGGTACGGCTCCGTACATATTTGTTTCGCCGCTTTGACGCAGCCGTTCCAGATAGTCAAAATACTTCTGGCATTCATTCTTGGAATAGGTGCTAAGAATACTCATTTCCATATAAAACGCTCCCCAATCAATGCGAGTTTGTCACTTACCATCCGCAAGATCGTCTTTGGTGAGTTCAAAGTCATCCAGCCAGTCTACATCGTCCCGTTCGACAAAAGTAGATCCGTCCTCGTCTGAGAGTGCGCGATCATACGCGCGCATCAGGGCGAAGTGGTTTTCGTCACCCAATTCTTCTCCCTGTTTGCCGCCCCGGAAACGATACTGCTGGACGGCGATCCTTGCGTCGCTGCCTACTGCGTCCCACATATCGCGGAAGGGCTGGTCGTGCTTCAAAAGCTCGCGGATATCAAGTTCATCCAAACAACCGCCCTCCATAAAGGAAAGCTCTACGCCATCACAGTCTTCGATCCGTACTTCCGTAAAAACAATGCTCATTTTGTTTTCTCCTCTTATCTTTTATATGGAGGGAGGGCTGATGCCCTCCCTCGCTTATTTGGTGCTCTTAAAAGGGCATTTCCCCGGATTCGCCGCCAAAGTCTGGTGTAAAGCCGTCCGGCACGGCAAAGCTGTCGGGCGCTCCGGTATAGGCAGGAATATCATCCTCCTCACCGCCGTCTTTCGGCTTGGAGTCTCCGAAGTAGACATTGTCTGCAATGACTTCGGCACTGCGGCGCTTGCCGCCTTCCTTGTCCGTCCAGTCGCGGATCTGGAGCCGGCCCTCCACGACGGCCATGCGGCCTTTTGTGAAATACTTGCTCACAAACTCCGCTGTGGCGCGCCAGGCAACGATATCAATAAAGTCCGTCTCCTTTTCCCCGTTTTTGGACTTGAAGTCCGATCCACCGCGATTGAAAACGAACAAACGGCGGTACCGCTCTCGTCCTGCGCAGTTCGGGATCGCGCGTGAGTCTTCCCATAAGAATGATCTTGTTCAGCATCGTGATTCCTCCAATATTCTTTAATTTAACGCTGCGATCTCTTCCAGCGTCGTATAAGTAAAATGTGTCTGCTCGTGGGCCTTGCGGCTGATCTTCTCCAAATCGGCCAAGAGGTCATCCACCAGCGCTGTCTCGCTGTCAGACTGCGCCGCCGTGCGAAGGCTGCACTGCATCTGATAAAGATGCGTCAATTCACCGCGCAGCTTGATAAATGCCTTGCGCACAGTATCGGCCTTGCTGCCATCCCCCAGCGCAGCGTCAAATTCCTCCTGGGATTCCAACGCCATACCGCGGATATTGTTGACCTTATCCTGCATGGGGTTGACACACAGGCGGGTGAGCACCGCTTCCACCTTTTCACGGTCTGAGGGCGGCGCCAGAGATAATTCTTCAGCGCCAGAAGGTCACAGGATTCTACCTTGTCATGGCCGGAAAGCCATGCCTTGGCCTGCGCGATGGGATAATAGCCCAGATACTTTCGGTCCGACACCGCCATATCCTTACGAAGCTCGCAGAGGATATCGTCAGCCAACTCGTTGATGGCGTCGGGAACGAGGATCGACGCGACCTCCTGCTGCATTTGCCGCAACTCCTCCAACGTGATCGTGGCGGAGATCTGTCCGAAGGCGCCGGTTTGCTTATTCTTCAAAACGGCAAGGCGCGTGCCCCGATCCTCCATATTGGCCGTCACGACCTTCAGCTCCAGGCGGTCGTACAGCGCCTCCAGGATCTTTTCCTGCGGGTCATTGAAATTGGGATCTCATTGGAGGCCGCAAAGAAAGAAATGACCGGAATGGGATAGGTGCGTCCCTCGTTGGTGTATTTCCGCTCATTGAGGGCGGTGAGCAGTGAGTTCAGCACGCCGTCGTTGCACTTGAAGATCTCATCCAGCAATACGATATCGGCCTCTGGAATTTTGCCGGCTGTCGCACCGTGGGCTCGCTTTTGTGAAGCGCCGAGAGCGCTGCACGATAAAGCTCCAGCTTTTCGGTGCCGCTCTTGAGCTTTTCCCATGTTGCGGGCTCGTCCTTCATGGAGCCGATGCCCTCGACGAGGACACGCAGGTTGAAGCGCTGGTTTTGATAGGTTGCGTCCTGCTCCAGCACGGTCGGCGGCACAGAGCCCGGCAGCAGACTCGCAAGATCAACACGGCCGAAAAGCTGTTCTTCATCGCTCTGCTTGGAAAGAAGCCGCTCAAACTGCCGCGCACCGGTGATGTGCCGACGGAACAGGTTGATGGCATAGCTCTTGGCCTGTCCCGGCTCACCCAGAACAAACAGGTTTTTTCGCGTCAGCAGGGCAATGGCGATCATCTCCACCAGTTCCTCACGCTCGGCCACGCTGGCATTCACATCAGCGATAACGGCCAACATCTTATCTCTCAGGGTCATTTCATTTCCTCCTTGTTTTTCGCAGGAAGCACCGGTGTTTCCGATACGATGTAGACAACACACGGGCCATCTTCCTGATTGTCTCGGCCTCCGTAGGCGAACAGGAATCCGCTGATCGTTTTCTCCACCCGGGTCAATACCGGCGGATCGTCGTATTCCTCCAGATTTTCCAGCATCTTGCGAAGCAACACGCCCATATCATTGGATATTGCCAGTGTGACTCCATCAACGTGGTCAATCTGATCTTCCAAACAGGTCAGCGTCAGCTGATTGCCGATACTCTCCGGCTCTCTTGCGGGAACCGGCTCCAGCATCTCCGGAGCATGATCACGCAGTCCAGTGAGATCTCTTCAAGCTGCATATCCTGCCTATACAGATCGGAAAAACGGGTTTCCAATTCAGCGGCCATGGCAACCGAATCCGGCGACATAAACTCGCAATAGATATCCGGGGTGTCGTTCTCCGTTTCCCGGTCCTCATCGGTGCGGATCTCCGTCACGGTGCCATATAGGCCCATGTACTCGCTTTCATCATTGGCAAATACACCGCCGCCGATTTTGAACTCTTTGCCGTCAATAAAAAAGACGGAACCTTTTTTTCGTATGACCATATTCAACTCCTTTTTGTGGCCCGGCTCATACATCCACGTAGATATAACCGTCCGGCATTCTCTGAAATCGCTTGCCGGCAATATCGCTCACGCGTTTGCTTGCCGTACTGTGTGCAATTTCTTCCTCCAGTTCCCGAATCGTGATATAGCTTTCGCGGGCCTGTTTCTTTTCTTCCTGCGTCAGATCTTCCCAGTGGAGCCAAACGATTTCGTCCATTTTCTGCTCCCGGGCTTATGCCGCCAGCAGCTGCTCATGCAGCTCGCTGTTCTCGGAGACAATGTCCAGCGAGATAATATCGCTCTTTTGGAAACCTCTGGGTGCTCCGGTCATGCCGCACAAGCGGAATGCTGCC
>ERZ791624.846-NODE-846-length-17876-cov-2.015656_pt1 | contig 17876 bp, 22 predicted proteins | sample MGYA00510058_ERZ791624 | MGnify/ENA primary metagenome ERZ791624 (study PRJEB30046, sample SAMN00715158) | human gut metagenome | study: EMG produced TPA metagenomics assembly of the A metagenome-wide association study of gut microbiota in type 2... | reverse complement strand
ATGCTGGCCCCCCGCGCCAGCGGTGACGGGGGCGGCGGCGCTGCAGGAGTGGCGCAGCAGGCTGCGGCGCATGCTGCCGTAGTGCGCTTTAACTTTACGGGTACGCAGATAATTTCGCGTCAGGTAGAGGAGCTGCATGCCGTACTGGCGGAGGTACGCCGCAGACAGCCCGGCTGCAGGCTGTTTCTTTTGGGACGCAGCCTTGGCGGCGCTGCCTCCATCATTACTGCGGCTCAGGACGGTGCTCTCGCCGGACTGATTCTGTGGGCGACGCCTAACGACCTGCGCTTTACCTTTCGTTATGTGATGACGGAGGATGAATACCGCCGTCTGGACAGCGGTGAAACGCTGCACTTTAACGATGAGCGCGGCGAATGCGACCTGACACCGGATTTCCTGACGGACTTTGACCAATACGATTTGCCTGCGCTGCTGCAAAAAGCGCAGCCTTTGCCTGTACTTTTGCTGCACTGCAGTGCGGATGAGGTGGTGCTGGCGGAGCAGGCGCAGCGCAACGCCGCAGCCGTCGGCAATGCGGCAGAGCTGCATATCTTTGCAGGCGGCGACCACAGCTTTACGCAGTACAGTGAGCAGGCAGGTGCGCTGTTGAGTGATTGGCTGGGCAAACGCTTGAAATGCAGCGCTTGTTAGTTGTATAATATACTTGAGAAATTATATCCTTTTCTATGGGAGGAAAGAGCATGAAGAAATTGTTAATAATCTGCCTGATGCTGGTGTGCGCACTGGGGCTTACAGCGTGCGGTCAGAAAAAACAGGAGCAGGCACCGAAGGCAGAGCCTGCGACGGCTGTTTTTAATACGAGCATGGGCGATTTTGAGGTGAAGCTGGCAACAGACTATGCACCGGAAACGTCAAAGAATTTTATTACACTTGCAGAAAAGGGCTTTTACAACGGTCTTATTTTCCACCGTGTAATCGATAACTTTATGATTCAGGGCGGTGACCCTGCCGGCAACGGTACCGGTGGTCCCGGCTATACTATTAAGGATGAGTTCAGCAGTAAGCTGCTGCATGACGGCCCCGGTGTAATTTCCATGGCAAACCGCGGCCCGAATACCGGCGGCAGCCAGTTCTTTATCACCCTGCGTGAAACTAAATGGCTTGACGGCAAGCACGCTGTTTTCGGCAAGGTAAGCAAGGGCATGGATGTTGTTTATAAAATCGGCAAAACAGCAACAGATTCCAATGATAAACCGTTGGAGCCTGTAATCATTAAGAAGGTTACGATAGAAAAACGTTAACACCCCTTTTAAAACAGGTAGGAGGAAATTGCTTGGCTAGTGAAGAAGAAAAAATGCAAGGTATACTGGAAACTGTTGACCAGCAGGAAATGGTTGGCATTTGCGGACGTAACGATGAGTTTCTGCGTATAATCCGCAGTGCTTTTGACTGTACAATCGTCGCGCGCGGCAATCAAATTACCATGAGCGGATGCGCTGAAGAGGTGGCGCAGCTGGAACAGCTGCTGCAGGAGCTGTTGTTTTTGTATCGTCAGGGACTGCCGCTGACAACGCATGATGTGCGTTACAGCATGTATATGGTGAAGGCGGGAAATTTGGAAAGTCTGCATCGCATGTACGCTGATACGATTATCGTCAATAACCGTGGCCGTCAGGTAAAGGCCAAAACATTGGGACAGTGGCAGTATGTGGAAACCATCCGCCATAACTATATAACCTTGGGCATCGGACCTGCAGGCACAGGCAAAACCTACCTGGCAGTGGCGCTGGCAGTAGCGGCGCTGAAGAAAAAAGAGGTAGAGCGTATTATCTTGACGCGTCCTGCGGTAGAAGCAGGCGAAAAGCTGGGCTTTTTGCCGGGTGATATGCAGGATAAGGTAGACCCGTATCTGCGTCCTCTTTATGACGGCCTGTATGATATGCTGGGCACGGAAACCTTCCAAAAGTATCTTACCAAGGGTACGATTGAGGTTGCACCGCTGGCATACATGCGCGGACGCACGCTGAATGACGCCTTTATCATTTTGGACGAGGCGCAGAATACTACGCCGGAGCAGATGAAAATGTTCCTGACGCGTTTCGGCTTTGGCAGCAAGATGGTTATCACCGGCGATATCACGCAGATAGATTTGCCGGGCGGCAAGAACAGCGGCCTGAAGGATGCAGCGCGTATTCTTGGCAACGTACCGGGAATCGGCGTGATAAAGTTCAGCGAGCAGGATGTTGTGCGCCACGAAATCGTGGGTTCCATCATCAAGGCTTATGAACGCTTTGAAAAACAAAAAGAAAAATATAACGGAGAAAAACAAGCATGATAATTAATTTGGAAAATGACCAGCAGAAGCTAGAGCTTTCCGCGCAGGTGTTGGAGCGCCTGCAGGAGGGCTTGCAGGCAGTAGCACGCTTGAATGAGCTGCCGGAGGAGTCCGAAGTTGATGTAACTATTGTCGACGATGAGGAAATCCATGCGCTGAACCGTGAGTATCGCGGTATGGATAAGCCTACCGACGTTTTGAGTTTTGCGCTGGACGAGGACTGCGAGGATGAAGATGAGCCGGAGCTGATTGGCGGACCGGAGGAGCATCTTTTCGGTGATATCATCATCTCGGCGGAAACAGCACTGCGTCAGGCAGAGGAATACGGGCACGGCCTGGAGCGCGAAATGACGTATCTGGCAGTGCATGGTATGTTCCATCTGCTGGGCTATGACCATATGACGGAGGAGGATAAGGCTGAAATGCGTGCGAAAGAGGAGGAAGCTCTGCGCGCAATTAACCTTTCCGAAGAATATTTTGACCATCCCACAGGCATTCATTGATGCTTAATGCACAATTATTTATAACTAACCTGTAAAAAACATAGGAGGTGCTTTCCATGAAAGACGCAAAACTGAATGAATTATCCCCGGCTTGGCGCGAATTGTACGATGCAGCAGTTGCTGCCCGTAAGAATGCTTACATTCCTTATTCCAACTTTGCTGTAGGTGCGGCAGTACGCTGTGCCAACGGAAAAATCTACGGTGGCTGCAATGTGGAAAACGCTTCCTACGGACTTTGTGTCTGTGGCGAGCGTAACGCAATCTTCCACGCTGCCTGCGCCGGTGAGCGCGAAATGACAGAGCTGTGCGTAGTTGCAGATACCTCCGGACCCGTTTCTCCCTGCGGTGCCTGCAGACAGGTAATGCGCGAGTTTGGTATCCAGACCGTGATTTTGGCAAATATGAAGGGTGACTTTAAAATTACCACGGTAGAAGAACTGCTGCCGTATGGTTTTGAATTATAATAACAGGAGCTGATTAAGATAAAGAAGGTAAACAATGAAGAAGCTAAACATTATGCCGGCTTTGTGGCAATGGTGGGACGTCCGAATGTGGGCAAGTCCACTTTGACAAACAGTCTGATAGGCGAAAAAATCGCTATTATGTCCGACAGACCGCAGACTACCCGCAACAAGATTATGTGCATTATGAATACGGATAATGCGCAGATTATGTTTCTTGATACACCGGGCATTCATAAGCCGCAGCACAAGCTGGGCGAATACATGGTGCGCACGGCTGAAAGCACGCTGCAGGAGGTTGACGTTGTCCTCTTTGTAGTGGATGCAACCGAAAAACGCGGCGCAGGCGAGGATTATATCCTGAACCTGCTGCAGAAGGTAAAAACACCGGTAATTTTGGTAGTAAATAAAATTGACAAGCTGGCAGATAAGCAAAAGCTGTTCCAGATTATGGAAGGTTATAATAAGCTGTATAAATTTGCCGCGATTGTACCTGTTTCCGCATTGAATGACAGCGAATTCCCCGGACTGGTGCAGGAAATCACTAAGCATCTGCCGGAGGGACCGGCGTACTTCCCGGAGGATATGATTACCGACCAGCCGGAGCGCGTGATTGCCGCTGAAATGATCCGTGAGAAGGTATTGCGCTTGACGCGTGATGAAATTCCCCATTCCGTAGCGGTTGAGGTGGACGAATTCAAGGAGCGCGACGAAGAAAACGTTTATATCAGAGCAACAATTTTTGTAGAGCGTGAATCGCAAAAGGGCATTGTTATCGGCGCTAAGGGCAGCCTGCTGAAGAAAATCGGCCAACAGGCGCGTGCTGATATCGAAAACCTGCTGTACTGCAAGGTCTTTTTGGATTTATGGGTTAAGGTTAAGGCTGACTGGCGTAACAAGGATAAAGCCTTGAAGCAGCTTGGCTACAAGGAGTGAGGACTTATCAACTTTTTTCGGAAACTGATTGATTTCTGGCACAGGCTGCCGCTTGCCTGGTATTACCTGAAAACCGGTACCTGGCACAAGGAGGGCAGTGCCAGCAGTGAGGACGAGCTGCGCAAGCTGGTTAGTGCCAGCGAACGCCACGGCCAGATTGACCATGTCGAGGGCAGCATGATCGGCAATGTTTTTGACTTTGCCGACCGTGTAGCACGTGAGGTCATGGTGCCGCGTCAGGATATGGTATGCCTGTTTTTGGATGATACGCTGGCAGAAAATATGGCTGTTGTACGCAGCAGTCATCATACGCGCTATCCGCTCTGCATGGAGGACAAGGATCAGGTGGTGGGTACGCTGCATGTGCGCGACCTGCTGAAGCTTAAGCCGGGGCAGACTACATTTGACCTGCGCCGTCTGATGCGTCCGATTGTCGTTATTCCGGAGGCTATGCCGGTGCCGAAGGCCTTGCACCTGATGCAGCAGCGTCATGTGCAGATGGTGCTTGTGGCAGATGAGTACGGTGGTACTGCAGGCCTGATTACGATGGAGGACCTCGTAGAGGAAATCGTCGGTGATATTCAGGACGAGCATGAAGCTCAGGAGCCGCCGGACGTGTTGCAGCTTCCCGATGGCAGGATTGAATTTGACGGCATGGTGCTGCTGGACGATGTGGCAGAGCAGCTGCCGATTGTATTTGATGATCCTGAGGAGGATACCATCGGCGGTTATGTTTTCGGTCTGCTGGGACGCAAGCCTGAGATTGGCGATGCTGTGGAAATTTCCGGCTATAGCTTTAAGGTGCTGCGCACGGAGGGCTTTCGTGTAGTGCGCGTGCTGGCTACGAAGCTGCCGCAGGAGCAAAAGCAGAAGGAAGAACAACAGGATGAGTGAGTCGCAAAGGGAGCTTTTGGCAGATGATGCGCTTGTTTTGCATGTGAAAAACTGGCAGACGGCTGATAAATATGCGGTCTGCTTTACGAAGGAGCATGGCAAGCTGCGCTTTATCGCCTATGGTGCCCGCTATGAAAAAAATATACATGGCAGATTGCTGCAGCCCTTTGCCAATCTGCATATTGAGGTTCAGCAGGGACAGAAGATAGACAAGCTGCGCAGCTGTGAGCTTTTGCAGATGCCCAAGTCGATGGATATGCAGCAGATGGCTTATGCGGCGGTAGCGTCGGAGCTTACTGCCCTACTGACGGAGGACAGAGTGCCGCAGCCGGAGCTTTATGAAATGCTGGGCGCTGCCCTGGCGGCACTGATGCAGCGCAATCCGCGTCTTGTTGTTTTGTCCTATGCTATAAAATTGCTGGCGGCTACGGGCTTTGCGCCGCAGCTTACGCATTGCGTGCATTGCGGTGAAGCTGTGACGGCGCAGGAGGATGTGTGGTTCAGTCCGCTGCAGGGCGGGCTTATCTGCAGCAGCTGTAGAAGCAGCTATAACGGTGACGGACTGGAGCCGTGCAGTGCGGAAACACGCGAGCTATGGCAGTGGCTGGCGCAGCTTGATTACGAGCAGCCGGCGCCCTTTAGGGTGCGAGGCGGTGCGCTCATGGAGCTGGAAAAAATTCTCTTCAAGTTTATCTTCTTTCAGACGGATAAACCGTTGAACAGCTTAAACTTTTTGAGTCAGCTGCAGCTGTGAGGCTGCGGCGAAGGCGCTTAATTGAAGAACGTAAACAAAAACGCTAAAGGCTTATATAAGTCTTTAGCGTTTTTTGTCAAAAAAATCGTAAAAGCTGGAGAATTTTTCTTTCTGAACGGAAGATGCAAGGGTGCTGTTTTTTTCGCAAATATATTGCAGCATAAAATCTTCTTCTGTCAAGTTAATTATATTGCTGTTATTTAATGATACGAGATAAGATTTGTTAATTATCAAGAAAAGATATTCAAGTAAATTGTAAAAATTGGAGCGATATGTTAAAATAAAAGCAAGGCAGAAGGTTGAGGATAATCTTCTGGTAAAAATAATAGAAACCATGAACGCGAGCGGAGGGAAGATCATGCTTACTCTTGAACTGTTAGAGCTGACAGAAGAATATGTGCAGTATAAATTTTATCCCGAAGGGAAAAAAGATAATTTTGGGATTGTGCAGGTGAATCGAAAAAATTTTAAGGATCGCTTTATTGTAAAAGAAGCGGTTGACGTATCTGATATGTATCGAGGAATGGCTATGATCAGAGTAGGCATGCTTGTGCAGAATAGAGAATTTCCGGAAACAAGTGCGTGTGCATGGTATTAAGATTTTAAGGGAGAATTTACAATGAAAATAAAAGTAACGGACGTTTTAGCAATTATTTGCTTTTCGTGGGCGCTGTATTATATAAACTTTGACAAAGAAGCTGTCAAAGCATTCATCACAGGCGGTGTGATAGTATGCTGGGTAATGAAAAGAGTAATGTAAAGGGGATTCACTAAATTACTGATTTACGATTAGTATAATAGTAACGCGGAGCGCGAGCGGAGGGCATGAAACAGCAGAAACTAAACACAGTATCGGAGATGATTGTAATTGAAGCTTACGGATATATTTATGATTTGTCTTGTATTGCTGACTTATAACAGAAATTACAGATTCAAAAAAGAGATTATGGTATGCGCAGCAGTATACTATACCTGCAGATTAGTGCAATTGATGTTTTAAGTGTCAGCGTACAACAAAGATGTGTATGATTATATAACAGATAGGAGATTACTTAATGAAAAAGCATGTGATTTTATTTTTGGTATTTGAATTTTTGGCGATAGGACTGATGATCAGATCTATTTTAAACGTAGTAACAGACGAAAAAAGCGCTGTAACCTTTGCTGTTGGCTGTGTGTTTGCCTGGTTTGTAAAGACGAATTGGGAAATTTTTAAGAAGGTAAAGCAGATATATAAGCAGGCTTAAACAGAAGCTAGATAAAGCAACTTTCAAAGAGTTTTATCCGGAGGCATTAAGCGAATAATATAGTTTTTGGCAGTTATCAGGCAATCCCCGATAACTGCTTTTTTGCATGCAAAAAGTCCGCTCACATGGAGCGGACTCAGTAAAGGCTATCTTAGACATTGTACGTAAAGGTGTAGTTTTAAGCATAACGCGGGAGAATTTTTACGTCAGAGAGGAAGTATCTTTATCCTCAACCTTCAGAAAGATTTTGTTGACGTATTGCTCGCAGTCGCAGGAGAACCAATGATTTTCCAAAGGCAGGATATAAATATTGCCGACAGGCTCCAAATCGTTGGTCTGCAGAAAGTGTTCTATACGTTTGGACAGCTTGGCAGCGTTTTCGCAGAAGGTGCCGGAAAAAATGATTTCCAGATACAGTCCTGCCGGAAGCGTCATTTTGATGGACTGCCGATGCTTGGTGGCGCTGGTGACGCAGGAAAAATATGCCTGTGAATGCAGAAAATCATGCGTTTTAAAAAAGCTCTCCTGATCCAAAACCCAACCGGCATGATTAGGCAGAGCTCCCTTGTGATGCGCGCGTCTTTGCCCATGGCGGGCAAACTTGGTAATACGGCTTTTGCCGTCGTCACTTTCCGCAAGCGGCGTCAGACGCAGCAGACGGTCATTTTGCCAGCTGAGCGTCAGGTGGCGACATGTATTAAGCTCCTTGACGTGCATATCCTCCTTGATGCGTTCGATGGTGTCGCAGATTTCCTGATTGTTGTGGATGATTGCCTGACATTCCGCTGTTTTTTCCTGCAGTAGCTGCAGAAAATGCTCCTTGCTGCGGTCCTCCAGATATTTTTTGATATTAGCGATGCTGATATCCAGCGCACGCAGATTGACGATTATCTCCAAATCCAGAAATTGCTGGATAGAATAATTGCGGTAGCCATTTTCACTGACAAAGTCCGGTGAAAGCAGGTTAACCTTGTCGTAGTAGAGCAATGACTGCTTAGATATATTAAAAATTGCTGCCAGCTCGCCGGCAGTAAAGTACTTTCGTTTGTCTTTATTAATCATAATTGTTCCTCATAAGCTTGACTATAATACTAGTATATAGTTTAATATTAAAAGGAGTAATATCACTTCTTTTTATCTAGTAAATTATATCATATTTTCCTTGCTAGTTGAATAGAAGTTTTTGAGTATAGGATGGAGGTCAATGTCTAATGAAAAAAATTGCGATTTATGGTAAGGGCGGTATCGGTAAATCTACGACAACTTCAAATCTGTCGGCTGCATTCAGCGAGGAAGGACTTAAGGTTTGTCAGATCGGCTGTGATCCGAAAAATGATTCCACCAGACTTTTGCTGGGACGCATCTGCAGCCAGACTGTGCTGGACATGGTGCGCGATAATGATGAGGTTGCGGCAGAGGATATTGTTCATACAGGCTACAATGGCATTAAATGTGTGGAAGCTGGTGGTCCTGAGCCTGGTGTAGGCTGTGCTGGCCGTGGCATTATTGTGGCGCTGGAAAAGCTGCGTTCGCTGGAGGTGCTGACGGACGAGGACCTGATTATGTATGACGTTTTAGGTGACGTGGTATGCGGCGGTTTCGCCGTGCCTATCCGCGAGGGCTATGCAACCGATATATATATTGTTTCTTCCGGCGAGCTGATGAGCCTGTATGCTGCCAACAATATCGCCAAGGGCGTTAAGCGCTTTGCTATGCGTGGCGGTGTGCGTCTGGGCGGCATTATCGGCAATGGCCGCAATACACCTAATGAGCAGCAGCTGCTGCAGGAGTTTGCCAAACGCCTGCACACACAGCTGATTGCTTTTATTCCGCGTGACGTAATCGTCAATAAGGCGGAAAACAATCGCCAGACAGTGCTGCAGTATGCACCAGAAAGTGCACAGGCCGGTGTTTACCGCAAGCTGGCGCATGATATCTGGCATAATGAAAACATGGCTATTCCTACGCCGATGAGCTTTGAGGAGCTTGAAAAGCTGGTGGCCGAATATGGCAATTAAAACAAGACGCTTTTACAGTGCACGCAAAAGCTGCAGCTGCAGCATGCCTGGCGTGTGGCGCGCCGTTGCCTATATGAACGGCGCTGTGGTAGTTTTTCACAGCCCGCGTGCCTGTGCTCATGTAGCACGCACGATGGATATCAATTCCCCATACCGCACGCTGTCCGAGAATGAACGAGAGCAATGGGGCTCCGTGCCGCTGCTCAGCAGCCAGATGCAGGAAAAGGATGCAATTTTCGGCGGTGTGGCGCGTTTGGAAAAATGTTTGCGCTTTGCCATTGAAACCTATAAACCCAAATGCCTGATGATTGCCAATTCCTGCGTGGCCGGTGTTATCGGTGACGATGTGGAATCGGTGGCACGCGAGGTGGAGGAGGAATACAATGTTCCTATCCTTACTGTGGAATGCTGCGGCTTTTTGGGTGCGGAATATTATGACGGCTATTTTGAAATTACGCAAAAGCTGCTAGAACGCTTTGTGAAGCCTTGCGCCAAGCAAAAGGACAGTGTATTGCTTTTAGGTGATAACGGCGGCCCGTGGGGCCATTATGCGAAAGAGGTTACCCGTATTCTGCAGGAGTTCGGCGTAGAGGTTATCGGTCAGTTCCCCGGCTACATGGCTATGGATGAGCTGGAAAAGGTGGCGGCTGCCGAATATGCTGTGGTGCTTGGCGGCCGCGGTCAGACGCATATCGGCTTGCGTAAGGTTGCAGAGCAGCTGCAGGAAAAATACGGCACACATTATCTGGCCGATATTTATCCTGTCGGCTGGCAGGAAACGCAGGACTGGATTATCAGCATCGGCCGTATGCTGGGGCGTGAGCAGTTGGCACAGCAGGTGCTGAAGCTGGAGCAGCAACGCTTAGATGAGCAGCTGCAGCATTTTCTGCCGGTAACAGAAGGCAAGAAAACAGTGCTGTGCATCGGCCGTATTCTGAGATATTTTCATCCGGGGAATATCCTGCAGACTATCAGGCTTTTGCGCTTGAATCTTACCGGCATTATTCTCTTGGATTCTTATGACGGTGATGAGCGCGAAGCGATGCTGAAGGTTGTGCAGGAAAACAGCGATGCGCCTGTTTATACTACGGCGGAGGGTGAAAAGCTGGTAGCAGATGCAGACATTGTGTTGACAACGCATGAGCTGCAGAATAAGGAAGCACGTCAGATTTTCCTGCCGATGCTGCCGCAGGTTGCTGTTGCCGGTGAGGTCAAGATGATGCAGGGAATCTATCAGAGCCTGTGCAGCAGGCTGAAGGGAGGCGTGCGCTATGTCTGAAAAGCAAGGTTGGGGCAATATCTGCGAGCGAGTGGATACCTGTGCGCTGACAGGTGCAGGTGCCTTTTTCGCTGCTATTGATAAGAGTGAGGTTTTGATTAACGGACCGTTGTGGTGTTATTTTTATGCTTTGCGTCATCTGGAAAAGGCACGTCCCGATATGTATACGCGCTTTTACGGCTCACAGCCTGATAATAACGCTGTTATTTACGGCTCCGAGGAATATGTGACGCAGGAGCTGCAGCGTATGCTGGAGGATGGTCATAAGCCTTCGGTACTGCTTTTGGAAAGCAGCTGCTCGCTGAGCTTAATCGGTGATGATTTGGCAGGCATGGCACGCAAGCTGGAGCTGCCGTTTCCGGTAGTTACGCTGGACAGCGGCGGTATGGTTGGCGGCTTTGCCGAGGGCTATGCCAAGGCTGCCAAGAAGCTGTTTGCGCAGCTGTTGCCGCAGACTGCGACAGCAAAGCCCTTGGCGTCAATATTTTAGGACAATCGGAATTTTATCTGCAGGGTGCTGCCGATACGCAGGAATTAAAACGCTTACTGCAGCTGGCAGGCTATGAGGTGCTGTGCACTCCCGGCAGTGAATGTACGCTGGAGGAGCTGCAGCGCTTGCCGGAGGCTTCGCTGAACATTGTTACGAATGCGGAGCTGGGTTTGCCGCTGGCGGAATATCTGCAGAAGCAATACGGTACGCCGTATATTTTTGCCGGACTGCCTTATGGTGTGCAGGGAACGCTGCGCTGGCTGCAGCAGATAAATGCGCAGCTGCCTGCTCCCGCTATGGATAAGGTGACGGCGGAAGCTCAGGCGCAGGATAATTATCTGCTGAGCCGTAATAATGAAGCCATTGCGCTTTGGGGCAGCATGTGGTTTGATAACGTGCTCGTCAGCGCGCCTGCTACACAGGCGCTGTGCCTCGCACAGACGCTACGCACCGAATGGACCGATATCGGCAGTCTGACAGTCATCTGCCAGCAGCAGCTTAAGGATGCGCCTGCCTGCGACACGGCAGAGGCTATTTACACTGTTGGCGTGGACGATGCTGCCATCAGCAATATTTTAAAACCTGTGACAATGTACTGCTGCTGACGAGCAGCAGCGAAAGCTCGGTTCTTTATCGCAGAAAGCAGTGCAGCTTTGATGCCTGCAATATCTGCTATCCTACGAATGATGAGGTGTTTATTACCAAGCAGCCAATGGTAGGCCTGCAGGGCAGTGCTTACATGCTGGAGCGACTTTGGAATTGCTTTATCCGCAGGAAAAAGAATAAAGTAGAGTAGGTGGTCTATGAAAAAGCTATTGATGATTATAAGCCTGTTGCTTTTGGTATTTACTGCAGGATGCAGTAAGCAGCAGGCTGCAGATGTTCCTGCTTCGCCGGCGGCGGATGTGGCCTATAGCGTTACGGACGATGCCGGAAGGACGCTGCACTTTGAGCATAAGCCGCAGCGGATTGTTTCGCTTACATATGGTACAGATGAAATTCTTACCGATTTGGTTGACATAAAACGTATTATGGCCTACAGCCGTTGGGCAGGCGACAGCGAAATAAGCTTTATTACCAAGGAGCAGGCCTATACTGTAGGACGCAAGGTGCCGGAAAATACGGAAGCGGTTTACGCCCTGCAGCCTGACCTTGTTGTTGTTTCGACTGCTACCTCAAGTGATTTGGTACGCAGTCTGGAGGGGTTGGGCGTGCCGGTTTATATAGCGCGCAGTCCGCATAATTACAAGGAGATGTGCGACAAAATCCGCGGTATAGCTGCAGTGGTAGGCGAAAAGCAGCAGGGGGAGCTGATGGTGCAGAAGATGGACACGCACCTGCAGCAGCTGCAAAAACGACTGCGCCAGATTCCGTCAAGCGAAAGGCGCGTTGCTGTAGCCTTTAATTTTACCTCTGCCATGGGGCGTAGAGGAGATTTGCTCGACAGCATGCTGACGATGGCGCATGTTATCAACGGCGCGGCTATTGTTGCTGATGAAAACAAGAGTGAGCATGGTATGCCTGCTATCAGCAAGGAACAGGTGGTACGCATAAATCCGGATATTTTTATGCTGCCGACCTGGAATTATAACAATAAACAGGATGTACAGGGTTATGCTTATGCCGTAATGAATGACCCCGCTTATCGCGATGTTAAGGCTGTACGTAACAAGCAGATTAAGTTTGTTTCGGACAAATACCGCTATGTTGCCAGCCAGCATATTGTCGATGCTATTGAAAACATTGCGCATGCTGTATATCCGGAAATTTTTTGAGGAAGTGTGTTTGTAGATGATTATTAAACGTGAACGGAGTCCGTTGGCTATTATTCTTTTAGCAGTTCTCTTAGTTGTTATTGCCTGTGTATCTCTGACCTTCGGCCAGATAGATGTGCCTGTGGGCAAAGCGTTGGCAGTTATCGGCGCTCAGCTGAATATGCCAGGCTTTACCGAGGCTGATTACAGCAGGGAGCAGCTTGCCGTTATCTGGTATATCCGCCTGCCGCGTATGCTGGTAGGTGTGCTTGTAGGTGCGGCACTGGGTATTTCCGGCGCTGTAATGCAGGGCATCTTCAGCAACCCGCTGGCAGATCCCGGTCTTATCGGTATCTCCTCTGGTGCTGCTACCGGTGCTGTGCTTTCTATTGCTTTAGGTGCTGCCTCCGGCAGCATGTTTGCTATGCCGGCCTTTGCCTTTTGCGGCAGTATCTGTGCTGTGTGCCTGACGGTATTTTTGGCAATGCGCAACGGCAAAATTCCTGTTATGACGCTGCTTTTGGCAGGCGTTGCCGTGGGTATGCTTTTGGGTGCCATTACCTCCGGTCTGCTCACCTTTATGAACGAGCAGAAGCTGCAGCAATATCTTTTCTGGATGGTCGGCGGTCTTGATTACCGTCGCTGGGAGCACGTATATCTGGCAGTCGGACCTGTGCTGTGCGGCATTGTAATTATGTGCATGCTGGCGCGTCACCTGAACATTCTGGTGCTGGGCGAAACGGAAGCCAAAGCTGTTGGTATGCCTGTTACCGCATTCCGCATGGGTCTGCTTTTCGTAGCAGCTATGACTACTGCTACCTCCGTTTGCGTCAGCGGTAATATCGGGTTTGTCGGTCTGGTTATTCCGCATATGATGCGTATGCTGATTGGTCCTGACCATCGTGTACTCTTGCCTGCTAGCGCACTTGGCGGCGCAGCCTTTTTGGTATTCTGCGATTCGCTGGGACGCATTATTATGCCGCCGGCAGAGGTGCGTGTAGGTATTATGACAGCGTTCTTAGGTACGCCGTACTTCTTGTATCTGCTGCGCAGAATGCAGAAGCAGTTCTTTTAAGATGAGGTAGAAATTATGAAGGTTATTTTCTTGACGAATGTTATCCGCCGCATGGGTATGATGCAGCAGACTATGGAAAAGCTGCAGCAGGAAGGCAAGCTGGATAATGCCTGCGCCTGCCGTTGGATTACCGATGCGACGATTTGGGATGATAAATGGCACAAGGAGCTTGCCAGCTCTAAGCTGGTGATTATGAAATGGATGGGTACAGGTCTGGATACACCGTTTCTGCAGCGCTGCGTCAGCCTGCTAAGCAGTTGCGCCTGCCCTTTTATATTGATGCTGCCGGCAGCAAGGAGGGCGAGCTGGCGCAGGGACTGACACCTGAGCAGCTTGCTGTTATCAAAAAATATTGCATGTTCGGCGGCGAAATCAACTATAGTAATCTGTGGTTATATCTGCAGCAGCTGTTGCAAGGTGAGACTATTACAGTCGATGAGCCTAACCCGATTCACTGGTGCGGTATTTATCACCCGCGGGCGAAAAAGGTATATACCGATTTAGCGGAATACCAGCGTGATTTTTGCGTCAGCGGCCGTCCGACAGCGGGCATTCTTTTTTATCGCGACGAATGGGTGTGGGGCGATTTGACCTACCAGACTGCGATGATAGAAGAGCTGGAAGCACAGGGCGTAAACGCTGTCTGCGTTTTCAGCAACGGTATGCCGCTTGAGGAAATGGGCATGCCCAGTCTGACGCAGGTTTTCAACAGCTTCTTCTGTACGGCAGACGGTGTGCCTGCAATCGATGTGCTACTGAACGTGATGAAATTTTCCATGACTACCGGCGGTTCGATTAATCTTGATTATCTGAAAAAGTTTAATGTGCCGGTTTTGGCTGCCTATACGACAATTGCGCCCTTTGAGGAATGGAAGGACAGCTTTGAAGGCATGAACGCCATGGAGGTTTCCATCAGCGTTTCTCTGCCGGAATTTGATGGTATTATTCACGGCGTGCCTATAGCACACAAAAAAATTCTGGAAAACGGCGATGTCCGCTATCTGCCTAATATGGAGCGTGTAAAGCGCATGGCCTCCAAGGCGAAGAAGTGGGCGATGCTGCGCCACAAGGCCAACAGCGAGAAGAAAATCGCTATTATTTTCCATAACTATCCGCCGCGTAATTCCAATATCGGCAGTGCTATCGGCTTAGATACAATCGAAAGCATCCGTCGCGTGCTGGCTGCTATGCGCGAGCGTGGCTATAAGGTAGATTGGATTCCTGAGGATACGAAGGAATTCATCAAACAGCTGACGGCTAATGCCACCAATGACCGCAGCATGCTGACGGAAAAGCAGGTTGATGCTGCCTATAAGCTGACGGGAGCAGAATATAGAGAATTCTTTGCGCTGATGGACAAAAAGGTGCAGGAGCAGCTGGTGAAGGATTGGGGCGAAGCGCCCGGCACTGTCATGGAATATGACGGCGATATCCTGGTACCGGGAACGATGAACGGCAATGTTTTCGTAACCGTGCAGCCGCCGCGTGGTTTTGGCGAGGACCCGGAAAAAATCTACCACGATCCTTACGTTGCACCGACGCATCAATATCTGGCCTTCTACCGTTGGGTACGCGATGTGTGGCAGGCAGACGCTGTTGCGCATATCGGTACGCATGGCAGTCTGGAATGGCGCCGGGCAAGAACGCCGGCCTTGATTGCAGCTGCTACCCGGATTTGGCGCTGGGAGATTTGCCGAACATTTATCCTTATAACATCACTATTACGGGCGAAGGTATTCAGGCGAAGCGCCGTGGTGCTGCCTGCCTTATTGAGCATCTGCCGGCGCCGCAGACACAAGCGGGAGTGTACGACGAGCTGGAAGAGCTGGAAAAGCTCATGGACGAATACGTGCACTTCAGCAGCACGCAGCCGGATAATCTGCCGCGCTTGCAGGAGCTGGTGCTGGCGAAGGTTGCCGAGGCCAACCTGCAGGATGAGGTTACTTACGATGAAGAAAAGCCTTTCGACGAATACGTGATGAATCTGCATAATTACATTACGGATTTGAAGAATATGGAGGTGCACACAGGCCTGCATATTATGGGCCAGCCGCCGGAGGATCAGCAGCTGGAGGATTATCTGTGGCTGCTGCTGCGTCTTGATAACGGCAATATCCCCAGCCTGACGCAAGCAATAGCAGCGCTGTATGGCTTTGATTATTACTATCTGCTGGAAAACAGCAGCCTGATATACGAACCGCTGAATATCACCTATGGTATGCTAATCGACCGTATCGCCAATCAGTGTCGCGAGCTGATTCGTTGCCTGCAGCAGCGTGACTTTGTCAAGGAAGCGGTTGCCGAAGCTCTGCAGCTGCCCTGGGTGCAGCAGGCACCTGCGGAAAGCAGAGAAAAGCTGGAAGTGGTCTGCAACTATATAGTAGATACACTCTATCCCAATCTGCTTTTGACGAAGCAGGAAATTACCAATATGCTGCGTGGCTTTGAGGGCGAATATATCGAGCCGGGTCCGAGCGGTGCTCCCTCCAGCGGCGGCGCTGATTTGCTGCCGACAGGACGCAACTTCTACGGTGTGGACCCGCGAAGCCTGCCAACTCCGGCGGCATGGGAAATCGGCCAAACGTTGGGCGACCAGGTGGTAGAACGCTTCATTGCGGAGGAAGGCCATTATCCGGAAAATATCGGTATGGTGTTCTGGTCCGGTGCAAACATGCGCAGTCATGGCCAGTGCATTGCTGAATTCCTCTATCTCATGGGCATCCGTCCCAAGTACCAAAGCGGCAGCCTGCGTATCAACGGCCTGGAGGTCATTCCTCTGATGGAGCTCAAACGTCCGCGTATTGACGTTACGGCGCGTATCAGCGGTCTCTTCCGCGACACTATGCCTGCAGTAATTCAGGTGATGGATAAGGCGGTGCTGTTGGCAGCGGAGCAGGATGAGCCTGATGATTTAAACTTTGTACGCAAGCATATTCAGGAGGATACCAGGGAGCTGGAGCAGCAGGAGGGCATGGAGCACGCTGCTGCATGGCGTCAGGCGGCTTTCCGCGTCTTTGGCGATGCACAGGGAACCTATGGCGCAGGCGTTGCGGCGCTGTTGGAAAGCAAGAACTGGGAAACCATTGATGATATTGCCGATGTTTATGTACGTTGGGGCGGTCATGCTTACGGCGGCAAAACTAAAGGTAAATTCCTGCCGCAGCAGTTCCGCAAGCGTATGGGCAGTTTGGATATCACGATTAAAAACGAGGATAACCACGAAACCAATATGCTCAGCAGTGATGACTACAATGCTTATCATGGTGGCATGATTGCAGCAGTACGTTCGATTAAGGGCAGTGCGCCGCGTTCCTACTGCGGCGATAGCACTGACAGGACGCGTGTGACGATGCACAGCGTACAGGAGGAGGCAAAGCGCCTGTTCCGCAGCGAGGCGATTAATCCTAAGTTTATCAAGGGCATGATGCAGCATGGCTATAAGGGCGCTGCCGATATGGCCAACATGATTGCACACAGCTTCCAATGGGATGCGACGAGCGCCGTCATGGAAGACTGGATGTACGAAAAATATGCTGAAAAATACACCTTTGACCCGGTTGTACAGGAATGGCTGCGCGATGTTAACCCCTGGGCGCTGCGCGCATGACAGAAATTCTGCTGGAGGCAGAGCAGCGCGGACTGTGGCAGGCTAAGCCGGAAACTAAGGAGGAGCTGCAAAAACTTTATCTGGATATGGAAGGCGAGTTGGAGGACAGAGCAGATGAGCATTAAAATGTTAGTGCTGAGCCTGACCGGCCAGTGCAACTTTGCCTGCCGTTACTGCTATGCTGCCGAGCATGAACGCAGTATGATGTCACCGGAAACAGCGTTGGCAGCAGTTAAGCTGGCAGCAACCAGCGGTGAACGCTTTGTTATTCAGTTCAGCGGCGGTGAACCGCTGCTGAATTTTGCCTGCTTGCAGGCAGTGGTAGATTATGTGCATCAGGAAAAGCTGCCTGCCGTACTGCAGCTGCAGACTAACGGCTCTTTGCTTACTGATAAGATTGCCAAGTACCTCTATAAAAATAAGGTTGCTATCGGCGTAAGTCTTGACGGCAGCCGGCGGTCAATGATAAGCTGAGGCTGAAAAAGAACGGCTACGGTGCGACCGGCGAAATCCTCAAAGGTATTGAGGTTTTACGCCGTAACAATATTGCCTGCGGCGTGCT
>ERZ791624.844-NODE-844-length-17902-cov-5.044825_pt1 | contig 17902 bp, 19 predicted proteins | sample MGYA00510058_ERZ791624 | MGnify/ENA primary metagenome ERZ791624 (study PRJEB30046, sample SAMN00715158) | human gut metagenome | study: EMG produced TPA metagenomics assembly of the A metagenome-wide association study of gut microbiota in type 2... | reverse complement strand
GCCCCTGCGTCTGCGACAAAAACGCCTGATAGTACGCATCCGCCGTTGCGCCGTAAAAATGGAACCAGAGGACGTCCCACTGCCCCGTGTCCGGCGCAGTATAATAGTGCTGCGGCGCACGGCAGTCGATCCAGAAAAAGCTCCCGGCGGGAAGCCGGTAGGTTTCGCCGCCATATTCCAATATTCCGGCCCCGGAAAGCGTCAGCTTGATAAGATACGAATCCAGCTCCTTTCGGACGGTATAGTAATTTGCACCAGAAATGAAATGCCCGGCCTCCTGCAAATACAGCAGCTTGTCGCGGGCAAACGCGCCCGCCGAGACGATCTTCCATTCGGACTCCGGCGTCATATCGAGATTGTAGTGCAGCACTTCCATTCGGCAGTCCTCCGCAAAACAGCAAGATATTGATATTTCAAAGCAAGCCTATGATACCACACACAGGCTTGCTTTTCTATAATGAAAAGTAGAAACCCATAAAAAACAGGGAGGAAACGAACATGGAACGCTACGCGTGGAAAGCGACGGTTCTTCCGGGAAAGCTGGAAGAATACATCCGCCGCCACAACGAGATCTGGCCGGAGATGAAGGACGTGCTGCATCAGGCCGGGATCCGCAACTATACGATCTGGAATGTCGGCAATGAGCTGTTCGGCTATTATGAGTGCGACAGCGTCGCCGAGGCTGCCCGCGTGCAGGCCGAAAGCCCGGTCGTGGACCGCTGGAACGAGTACATGAAGGACGTTATGCTGATGGAAATGGACCCGGAAACCGGTGCGCAGCCGCTCATGAAACAGGTCTTCTTTTTTAATTGAGGGAGGAACAACTATGAACGCTTATACACTTGCAAAGGAACGCTATGCCGCGCTCGGCGTCGATACCGAAGCCGTGCTGGAAACACTGAAAAACGTGACCGTCTCCGTCCACTGCTGGCAGGGCGACGATGTCGTCGGCTTTGACGCGAAGGAGGCCCTCTCCGGCGGCATCCAGACCACCGGCAACTATCCCGGCAAGGCCACCACGCCCGAACAGCTCATGGCGGACTTCGATGAGGTCCTGCGCCTGACGCCGGGCAAAAAGAAGCTCAATCTGCACGCAAGCTACGCCATTTTCGAAGCCGGTGAGTTTGCTGACCGCGACGCCATTCAGCCGAAGCATTTTTCCCGCTGGGTCGCCTATGCCAAAGAGCGCGGCCTTGGCATCGACTTTAACCCGACGTTCTTCTCTCATTCCATGGTCAAGGACGGACTGACGCTCTCGTCCCCGGACGAGACGGTCCGCCATTTCTGGGTCGAGCACGGCAAGCGCTGCATGTCCATCGCGGAATATTTCGCCGAAGAAACCGGCAAGCCCTGCGTCATCAACTTCTGGATCCCCGACGGCTATAAGGATTACCCGGCAGACCGCCTCTCTCCGCGCCGCCGCTACGCGCAGTCGATGGACGAAATTCTGTCCGTTCCCTATGACAAGACGAAGGTCTTCCCGTGCATCGAGTCCAAGGTCTTCGGCATTGGTCTGGAAGCCTACACCGTCGGCTCGGCGGAGTTCTGCACGAACTATGTCAATACCCGCCGCATTACGCCGCTCATGGACAACGGCCACTATCACCCGACCGAGCTCGTCTCTGACAAGATCAGCTCCATGCTGCTCTTTAACGACCGTCTGGCGCTGCACATCACCCGCCCGATGCGCTGGGACAGCGACCATGTGGTGCTCTTTGACGACGAGACGCGCGAAATGATGAAGGAGATCGTCCGCGCAGACGCGCTTGACCGTGTGTTCCTTGCAACCGACTATTTTGACGCTTCCATCAACCGCATTTCCGCATGGGTCACGGGCCTGCATTCCGTGCAGAAGGCGCTTCTGTTTGCTCTGCTGGAGCCGAAGACGCTGAAGGCGCTGCAGGATGCAAACAACTTCACCGAGCTTATGGTGCGGCAGGAGGAGCTCAAGACCATGCCGTTCGGCGCGGTCTGGGAGGAATATCTGCGCCGCGAGAATATCCCGCAGGATTACTTTGCTGAGATCAAGCGCTACGAGGCCGACGTGCTGAGCAAGCGATAAGAGGGGAACGCTATGTTTTTTGAAGAACACGCAAAGCTGCTTTCTGATTTTGCCCGCGTTTCGCAGGCTGCGGGCGCACGCGCCGACTATGTGCAGGGCGGCGGCGGAAATACCTCCGTCAAGCTCCCCGGCGGGCTGATGGCGATCAAAGCCTCCGGCTTCTGCCTGTCTGACATCTGCCCTGATAAGGCCTATGCCGTTCTGGATGGCGCTGATTTACGCAATTTTTATCTCACGACCGAGCCGTCCGCGCTTGCGGACGTGGAAAAAGAGGGCTCCGCCCGTGCCAAGGCCGATATCCGGCATATTGACGGCCTTGCCGACCTGCGGCCGTCCGTCGAAGCGGGCTTTCACTCCATCCTGAAAACCTTCGTGGTGCACACGCACAGCGTCTATGCCAACCTTGCCGCCTGCTCCACAGCCTGCCGTCCGATCGCGGCGCAGGCGTTCGCCGGAGCAAATTACACCTGGGGCTGGGTGCCCTATACCGATCCCGGCGCGAACCTGACCTTCGCCATCCGCGACGAGCTGCGCCGCGTGGAAAAAGGGACGGGCAAGCTCCCTTCCGTCATTCTCATGCAGAACCACGGCATCATCGTCCATGACGACGACCCGGATACCGCGCTTGCGATTCACACTGACGCAAACGAGCGGCTGGCACGGATGTTCGGCCTGTCCGGTACAAGCTTCCCGAAGATCGCCGTGCGCGAAATGGCCGCAGGCATTTACGCCGCCGATGTGCCGTATCTGGCAGGTCAGTTCCGAACCGGCGGCTATACGCAGGAATTCTTAATGACCCAGCCGCTGTATCCCGATCAGATGGTCTTCCTGACGGATACGTTCTATCTGGATCAGGAAACGCTTGGAGCCGGACAGGCCGTCGCCAGCAGCAAAACGGGCGAGCTGCTCATGCAGATGGACGCGAAAAAGGCCCTGACGCTGACCGAAACACTCACGGCAGTCTTCTTCGTCATGGAGCACATCCGCAAGGCGGGCTATGAACTGTCCACCATGGGCGAGGCCGCGAAGAAGTTCATCGCCAACTGGGAAAGCGAAAAATACCGCAAGTCTCTCGCCGGCAAAAAAGCCTGAACCGACAAAAAAGTCGCCTCCCCTTGCGTAAGGGGAGGCGATATGCGTCCGTCGCTGTTCGTTTGCGGTGTAAAGCTTCAGAGGCTGCGGGCCGGTAGGGGAGACGTCGGGCGCTGTCGCGCCGGTGCGTCAGTCTATTCCCATGAAAGCCCTTCAGCACGGCATTTTTCAAGTGCCTCATCCTGTCCCTGCCGGGCAGCAGCGATATACCAGCGTTTTGCCTGCTCTGCATCGCGCGCGGTGCCGATCCCCGCTTCGTAGAACGTTCCGAGATTATACTGCGCGTCCCAGTCGCCATGCTCTGCGGCGCGCTTTGTCCAATAGAACGCGTTCGCGTCGTCCTGCGGAACGCCCTGCCCCTTCAGATAGAACCAGCCGACCTGACACTCGGCCAGCGGATAGCCCTGTTCGGCCAATTCCAGATGCCCCTTGAAGTAGGCTTCATATTCTCCGGCTTCCCAGTATCGGTCGATCAGCTCACAGCAGCGGTCGTATTCCGGGCAGGGCTTATAATAATCGATTTCCATCGTTTTATTTCTCCCACCTGTCGATGAGCGCCTGGATCTGCGCGGTAAAGCGGGTCAGATCGCGGTTCGGGCGCTCCCTGCAGCTCTGCGCCACAAGAAGCAGGCGCTGCGCCGCTGCGATGAGCGCGTCGAAGACGCCCTTCTTCCGTGCCGCGCCGCGCTTGGCAATCGGGCGGCCGGCCGGGAACGCAAGGAATTTGCCGGAAAGCAGGTCAAATTCCGCGCCTGAGAACGGCGCGACAGCGACATACCCCTTTTCCTGCAAAAGCGCCTGAAACGCTTCGCAGGCCTCGGTATCGCCGTGGTTGACGAAAATCGTCTCCGGCTTTTTTGCAAATGCCTCGACCCAATTGAAAAGACCCTTCTGGTCTGCGTGACCGCTTGTGCCGTGCAGGACGGCGATCTCGGCGTTTACGGCGATATCCTCGCCGAACAGCCGGACCTCCTTCACGCCGTCCAGCAATGCCCGTCCCAGCGTGCCCTTGGACTGATAGCCCGCGATAAGAATGATGTTCTCCGCTATCCAGAGGTTGTGCTTCAGGTGGTGCCGGATGCGGCCCGCGTCGCACATACCGCTGGCAGACAGGATGACCTTGGGGCGCGGATCGCTGTTGATCGCCTTTGAGTCCTCTGCCGTGATCGCAAACTGCAGCCCGGGACACCAGATGGGGTTCTGCCCGCTTTTCAGGACGGCCTGCGTTTCCGGGTCAAAGCAGTCGGTATCGCACTGTAAAAAGACGCTGGTGGCCTCCTCGGCCAGCGGGCTGTCAAGGTAGACCGGGAAACCGTCGTGTCCATGCACAAGCTTTTTCTGCTTGATCTCGCGCAGCAGGTACAGAAGCTCCTGCGTCCGGCCCACGGCGAAGGCCGGGATAATGACGCTGCCGCCGCGGTCGAACGCCCGCTGCAGAACCTCTGTCAGCTCCGCGCGCACGTCCTTGGGCTTGTCGTGCAGGCGGTTGCCGTAGGTCGACTCGACAACGAGATAGTCCGTCTCGGCGACGGGCAGGGGATCGTTCAGGATCGGCTGGTCAATGTTGCCGACGTCGCCGGAGAACACAATTTTTTTCTCGATGCCGTCCTCCCGCAGCCAGAACTCAATGCAGGCCGAGCCCAGCAGATGGCCGATATCGGAAAAGCGCACGCGCAGACCGTCGGCAATCGTCACGCATTCGCCATACCGGCAGGGACGGAAGCACGCCGCCGCGCCCTTCGCATCGTCAACGGTGTACAGCGGTTCGACCGGCGGCTCGCCCGCCCGCTCAGCCTTGCGCGTTTTCCACGCGGCCTCGGATTCCTGAATGTTCGCCGAGTCGCGCAGCATAACGTCGGCCAGACTGCACGTGGCAGGCGTAGCGTAGATTTTTCCCCGGAAGCCGTCCTTATAGAGCTGCGGCAGAAGCCCCGCGTGGTCGATATGCGCATGGGTCAGAAAGACGGCGCTGACGTCCTTCGCCGCGACGGGCAGCGGGATATTCTCGTAAATGTCCACGCCCTGCTCCATGCCCCGGTCGATCAGGTAGTTCTCTCCTGCCAACTCCAGCAGCGTACAGCTCCCCGTGACCTCATGGGCCGCGCCGACGAATGTGATCTTCATAGGCAGATCCCTCCTTTTTATATTCAGTATAGCATAAATCACCGGTTCTGCAATCGCCCGCCGGCACGCGAAAATAATTTTTGCCTTTCCGAAAAAAGTTCTTGACTTTTTGACACACTTCAGCTATAATCAGCCTTGCTGTTTGAGTTGCTGGTATAGCTCAGCCGGTAGAGCAGCTGATTTGTAATCAGCAGGTCGGGGGTTCGAATCCGTCTACCAGCTCCATTTTACCGCAACACAGCATCCTGAATATGGGGGAATTCCCGAGTGGCCAAAGGGGACAGACTGTAAATCTGCTGTCAATGACTTCGGTGGTTCGAATCCACCTTCCCCCACCAAACTCCGCATCGAAAGATGCGGAGTTTTGCTTTTTTCTCGGTGATTTCCGAACTATTTTATGAGTTTTTGCAAAAACGGCATCGGCTCGCGCACGACAATTTTCGGGCGCAAGCCGGTGCTGTTTTTTGCTTTTCCCGCTTCTTCTGACCGCGTGTCGTGGTCAGAGCTATCCGGCCTGCTGTCTTTCTCTGAGAGACATTGACGCCAACCCTGACGCCAACGTCGATGGGACAAATCGTGCCTGTTTGGACAGGACGGAAAATAAACGCGACACAGGGCATCCCAATAAGAAAGCATTATTGGACAAAGACGAAACTGTATCGCTCTAGCTATGCCCTTTCTTTCATTTTGCTTCGCGTCAAACATCTTGGACATTTCCAGAACGCCGATATCCTTATGCTAAATACGTTTGCGGTTGGTCTTGCTAAGGTGAATATCATGCTCTGGGAACATAATTTCCGTATACATACCCGCTTGCAGATAATCACGGTCAAAACGCGAGATATCCTTGATAATAGCCCACTTGACAATGCCTGCCTCAATATCTGCAATTACTTTCCGAAAACCATGGTGGCTGAATATCAAGGTGCGATAACGCTACTCCCACAAGATTAGTAGGAAGATGTGCAATAGCGAAAAGAAAACAGTAGACCAGCCAGCCAGCAAGCACAGTAAATGTAGCCACACCTGATATTGGGATCGCTCAACCCCCGTTATTCGATAATTATCGTTTTTTTGTTGCAGATAACCGCAATATGTGCTATCATGATGCCGAGAATGGACTACTTTTAATATGTAAATTCTTAATTTTATTTTTTCAAATTCAAGTTTTGTTTTATCAAGGAGTACCGTAATGACCATTTCCGAGCAGATAAAGGTTCTATGCGTCCGTTCAAATATTAGCGTATCAGAATTAGCAAGACGTATGGGAACAACCCCTCAAAACTTCAATGCAAAAATGAAACGAGAAAGTTTTACTGTCTCCGATTTGGAGTATTTAGCAGAAACAGTCGGCTGTTCATTTGAACGCAATTTCGTTCTTCCAGATGGCGAGAAAATTTAATAGGAGAATCAAACGGGTATGTTACAGCTAAAGAAAGATCCTCAAAATCGCGATGTCATATCGCTTTTTTCTGGTGCGATGGGCCTCGATATAGGTCTCACAAGAGCCGGACTAAATATCGCTATTGGCCAGGATTTTGATGCAGCGTGTGTCGCAACTATGCGAGCAAATGGCCACAAAGTTTTAAGTGGAGATATAAGAGATATTGATCCGGCCGATTTGTTGGAACAAGTGGGCTTGGCTCCTGGAGAACCGTTTTTAATTTGTGGCGGACCTCCTTGCCAACCGTTTTCTACTGCCGGAAAACGATTGGGTATCAACGATCCGAGGGGAAGTCTTTTTATGGACTTCATTCGGATGATTGATTACATCCGCCCAAGATTTTTTATCATGGAAAATGTAAAAGGAATTATGTCAGCACCTTTGAAACATGTTCCTATTGCAGATCGGACAAAGGATGATCCAAAACAGAAATTAGGAACCGTTTTGGATATTATCCTGTCTGAGTTTCAGAAACTGGGCTACAAAACGGTGTATGGTGTTTTGGACGCTGTAAATTATGGCGTTCCTCAGTTTAGAGAGCGTTTTGTTTTAATCGGTAGCCGTGATAATGAAGACATTTTTATGCCCATACCAACACACTTCCAGATGCACCAAAATGTCTCTTATCGTTGGAGAACACTGGGTGATACCATACGGGACTTGGAACATGATTGCGGTGAGTGTGCTGCCTTTAGCAAAGAGCGCTTGTCTTATTTGAAACTTGTTCCCGAGGGTGGAAACTGGCGAGACCTTCCCGATAATCTAAAACAATTAGCTATGGGCGGTGCGTATGACTCTGGTGGAGGCAAGGTGGGTTTTTATCGTAGACTTTCTTATAGCCAGCCCTCGCCCACACTGGTAACATCTCCTGTTCAAAAAGCAACAATGATGTGCCATCCCACCCAAAATCGCCCCTTAAGCATACGGGAATATGCAAGAATACAGCAGTTCCCTGATGATTGGATATTCATAGGAACGAGCGCAGAGAAATACCGTCAGATTGGCAACGCAGTTCCGGTAGGATTGGCGGAGGCGTTAGGTAAAGCCGTCCTTTCCGCCGCGGATCAATCCGCTACAATTCAAACAAAACGATTTAGAGGAACAGATATCCATCAAAAACTTAAATTCGCTTTGGAAATAGGAGGAAATTGCTATGTCAATAAATAATTCCTACAACGAAGAAGCCATCGTAAAAGCCATTGCCGTTGCGTTAGATAATTTCTATACTAATCTGATTAAAAAAACAGACAGCCTGAATATTAAAGCGGTCATGAAGCGCAAAAATCCATATCTTTTCCGAGCCAAAGCTATGAACGGCGCTGCACAAATTATTGATGCCATTTTGTCTGCCTTCGTTTCTTCTTCCGAGGAAACGATTTTCGGCAATGTGTTTTTTGAACCCATTGCTACTGCCGCAGCACAAGGACAGAAAGCTCTGGCGGAAGGTGTAGATATTATGGTTGAACGTGGTAATACGATTTATGCAATTGCTGTGAAATCGGGAACCAGCGTTTTTAATGCGGATAGCCGAAAGAAGCAGGAACAGAATTTTATAGCTGCGAGCAAATTGGCACAGCAGGCCCAAAAGAGATTTGTTCCCATTGTTGGTTACGGCTACGGAAAGAAAAAAACTTCTACCCGGGGATTGCCTAAGTTTTATATAGAGCTTGCCGGAAATGACTTCTGGGCAGAGTTGACAGGTGATGATGAGTTTTATATTAAGCTGATCCGTTACATGGAAAAGCTACCGGAGAAGTATGTAGACGATTTCGATACCTCTTACCAGAAAGCGTCGAACCGCTTGGTTCGGGAGTTTACACAGCAATTCTGCTTTGAGGATGGAAGTATTGACTGGGAAAAACTCGTTAAGTTTAATTCCGGAAATTAACATTTAGGAGGCAGTGGCAATGAGGGACGCCCTGAAAAATGCGGTACAAAGTGCCATTCTATTTGAGTGCCAGTTGCCACATCAAGAGACTGGTTCGGGATTGGGGCTGTTGTTACAGAAGCTTGAATACAACGCACTTTCCCCTAAGGCTCGTAAAGTGAGCGATTTTGGCGTTCCCTTTAAGCTGATCGATTGTTATGACAGCCAAACGGAATATGATAAAGACCAGTTTGATCCTTACGAGAAACGGGTCGACGAGCAAGTGAGCAGATTGTTCCAATAAGCGAATAAAACTGAGATAATCTATCTATCTAATTGTATATTTGCGTTTCAACTTCCCACACCGTGTTCGTGCCTTGAAAACATTAATTTTCTGACGATACCTCAATATCTTCTTAATTAGATATGCCCACGCCCGACTGCTTTTACTTTGCAGCCGGGCGTTGTTCTTCGCGTTTTTCAGCGCTCCTGCATCTTGGGCATGACGCTGCCGACGATCCGCGCTGCTTCCTGCTGCATCCGGCTGGTCGAGTGCGTGTAGACGTTCAGCGTAAAGCCTGCGCTGCTGTGACCGAGCATGGTGGAGACTGTTTTTACGTCCACGCCGCATTGTAGCGCGGTCGTGGCGAAGCTGTGTCTCAAGTCATGAAATCTGACGCGCTCCAATCCAATGTCCTTGCAGATCTTCCGGTGAATCTTCACGATGGCGTCCGGGTGGTACATTTCGCCGGTTACCGGGGACGGGAACATATAGGGGTTATTCGGGTGTTTCTCGTGCTCCTGCTGCAGCAGTCTGGCCGCTTCATCCGAGATTGAGACGTAGCGGGTGGAGCTGTCCGATTTGGGCGGGGAAACAGTCCCCTGCCCGTTATAGAACAGGTATTGCTTGGTCACATGGATGGTTTTTGTCTGCGCGTCGAAGTCTGACCAGAGCAGCGCCGCGATTTCCCCTTTCCGAAGTCCCGTAGCCAGTTCCAGATAAAACATCGGCAGGACACCGCGCTGTTCGGCGGCTGTCAAGTAGGACTGATACCGCTCCGACGGAATCACCTGCAGCTCCGGTTTCGTGACCTTGGGCGGGATACAGAATTCCGCCGGGTTGAATGGAATCAGCCGTTCCTGCACCGCGCGCTTCAGCGCGGATTTCAGCATGACGTGGATGCCATGTACGGTCGTGCTGCTGAGACCGGGCTTTTTGGCTTTGGTGTCCTCCCGCATCCTGCCGCTTTCCAGCAGGTCTTTATAGAACTGCTGGATATCCAGCGAGGTCAGTTTGTTTAACGGAATATCGCCCAGACGCGGGAGGACATGGTGATCGATATAACCCTTGTAGTAGCGCGCGGTCGTTTCGCGCACGTTTGGCTGCGCATACAGCGAGTACCAGGCCTGCACCCAACCTGCCACGTTATATTCGCCGGATTTGACCACATCGATCTCGGTTGCTTCTGCCAGTGCTTCTTTCAGTTTGGTGCGAACCTCAGCCTGTGTTTTGCCGAGAATGCTTTTTCGAATCTGCTTTCCCGTCTCTGGGTCACGACCTGCAATGTAGCGCGCTTCCCAGCGACCATCTTTTCGCTTACCAATGGTTCCTTCGCCATTGACTCTCTTTTTTGCCATTTGCGTTCCTCCTTTCTGGCAGCTCAAACGAATATCACAAAGACAGCGAAATAGCTAGTCCTAAGTGAGAGAACTTTCCGCAGCCTGCTTTTCCAGCCAGTCCAGAAATTTTTCTTGTGAAATAACGATCCTGCGCCCAACCCGGAACGCAGGAAAATCTCTGCTGTGGGCAAGGGTATAGGCTCCTGCCTTGGAAATACCGAGCACGGACGCTACATCCATCATGCTTAGCATAAGCGGGAGTTCTTGTAATGATTGATAGGTTCTTTTCTCCATGTTGCTCCTTTCGCGTTACGCGCGCCAACGCGCGGGTTTATGGTTTCAGGGTGCAGCGTCCCTACTGGGACGCAGAAAAGCCGACACGCGGGTGCGTGTCGGCTGATAACTGCTTTTTCGGGGTGCTGTGTTATCTGGCTCTCGTTTTTGTTTCAGGTTTCCTTTTCCTCGAATAGCGCTCGAAACATACTGGGAAAACCGCCAATCAGTTTTGGGTAATGATAATAGATGTGGCGGCAAAGCTGTTTGGACAATTCACGGAAACGGGCGTCGTCACCGAAATCAATTACTCTGTCCAGCAGCCGGTCGATCTGTGCTTCATCGGTAAGCTGTCCGGTTAAAACCTCATCCACCGCCTGTTTGCACAGTTCATAAACCCGTGTCTTTGCACTTTCGTATTGGGCAGCGCTTTCCTCAATCCGCGCAAGCAAATCCATATCCGGCATTGCTTCGGCTGTCAGCAGTTCTGTCAGTGTACGCGGCGTGTAGTGCATATAGTCCAGCATACAGCCGACATTTATAAGCCGACAAGGGATTCCCAGCGCCCACTGCTCACGTTTCCATTTCTCCACGAGCTGCCACTCTCTCGAATTATGCACATGCCCGTACAACATTGCCGCTCCGTGGTGCTGGCTTTTATAAAACAGCATTGGGTAATGGCTCAGAATGACCAAGCGGTTTTCGTCATTGATTTCTGCGTACTGCGCAATGCTTTCCCAATAAAGACGAAGCTTGCCCTTGACCCGGTCATGATTGCCTTGAATCAAATGCTTGTGTCCGTTCAGTTGCTGCAGGATCTTCACGCTGCTTTCTTCGTTTTTCCAGAAAGCGTCTCCTAGAACATAGACGGTATCATCGTCTGCGACGCGAGCATTCCAGTTCTGGATGAGCGTTTCGTCCATCTGCCCGATTTCCGAAAACGGCCGGTCGTCAAACCGCAGCACATTCTCATGCCCGAAGTGCATATCTGCGATGTAAAAAATCATAAGCTCTCCTGCCCATAAGTTAATCTGTTTCGTATTATACAGGATTTGCGTTCAAAAGTCGCGCCTCTTATGAAAATGTAATCACTTTTGCGGAAAATATAGTTTGCTGGAATTATTTTCATTTCACGTCCTTATATCGCAAGAAGTGCTTGTTTTTCCGTATCGCTTCTTTCGATGCAATCAGCAGTTCCAGCAGAACGCGCCGCTCAAATTCATTGCAGTCAAAAGCAGCGGCGGCAAAGAAGGAACCGGAGATTCGCTCCGTATTCTCAATGCTGTCTATCAAAAGCGCATCCGCTGATACGTTCAGCGCGTTGGCAATGGATACGAACGTTTCGATGCTCATGCCCCGCTGCCCGGTTTCAATGCTGCTGATGAATGTAGGCGCTTTTTCAATCTGTTCTGCCAACGCCATCTGGGAAAGGCCCCGTCGCCTTCTGATCTCTCCGATACGCCTTCCCAATGCCTCTGTGTTGAATGCCATAAATAATACCTCCTTAAAAAAGTCGGAAGTATTATAATGATCGAGAAAATCAGCCGATTCTGCCTTTCTATCGTTTCAGTATCACATAAAAACTTCAGTTGTAAAAGCCCGATTTTTCTGTACCTTCACTGGGAGTGGATATCTTCACTCTCAGTTTATTTCTTTTTGCATTCGCGCGGGCTAAAATACAATCAAATAATTTTATTGTTGCGAGGGATATGAAATGTCCGATATGCAGGATCAAGCAGCGCAGGATTCGCTTCTGAAAACAGCAGCATCTGAATCTGACAGCCAAGCATCTTCAGCAGCACAGAGTCTGTCTCACAATTCAGCAGATCAATCTATGCAACCCCTATTACGCTCCCCGTGCAGGACATTGCTCAGCAATCTTCGGGGAGAACGTCCAAATCCCCAGCAGCATTACAAGGTCGGAATCTATATCCGTTACTTCAACCAGACGAAGCATGTAGACTATCTGGACTACCATGTGAAACAGTATCAGGACACCATGGCTCTCTGCCCAAATTGGGAGCTTATTGATTTTTACATAGACGAAGGAGCCACCGCACCGAACATGGAAAGCGCACCGGAATGGTGCAGACTCTTACAGGATTGCTTCCGCGGCAAAGTCAATTTAATCATCACACAGAAGGTATCCAACGTTTCCAAAAAGGACTACGAGATCACATTTCTTGCAAGAATCCTCGCAGCGTTGGCGAAACCAGTCGGCATCTATTTTGTATCCGAAGATATTTTTACGATGGCTTCCTGCTATCAGGATACCCTGCACGATTGGGGCATGTTCCCCGATCATTGGTCAGTCCTCCCGGACAATATTTCCGAGGAAAGTCTTCTTTTAGCAGGAGAACATTCAGATGCATAATTCGGAAGCCAGACGACGCAAGGAGCGGCAAAAGGAACAGATCAAGCAGCGATACAATGTGGTGATCGATCCCGAAAACTATGAATATATCCCTGCAAAAAAGCAGGCTGATTACTATGACAATGACGTAAACCAGCGGGTTGCTATTTATGTTCGTGTCTCAACGGATGATGTCCGGCAAACGACATCCTATGAGCTGCAAAAGAAGTATTACGAGGAGTTTGTTACACGCCACCCCAACTGGACGCTTGTGAACATCTACGCCGACGAAGGGATCAGCGGCACTTCTCTGAAGCATCGGGATGAATTCAATCGGATGATTGCAGACTGCAAGGCCGGTAAAATTGACATGATCGTCACAAAGAGTGTTTCACGCTTTGCACGCAACGTAGAAGATTTCATCGGAACCGTTCGTTCACTGGCCGAGAGGCGGCCTCCCGTTGGCGTTTTCTTTGAATCGGAAGCGATTTTTTCCCTGAACGATGATTCACAGATGGCGCTTACCTTTCAGGCAACAATGGCTGAGGAAGAATCGCACACCCGCAGCAGAAGTATGGAAACATCCCTGCGCATGCGGCTTGACCACGGAGTCCCGCTTACGCCGAAGCTGTTTGGATATACCCACGACGAAGACGGCCATCTTCAAATCAATCCGGATGAAGCACCTACTGTTAAACTTATTTTCTATATGTACCTCTACGGTTACTCTGCCCAGCAGATTGCCGATACCCTTACCAATCAGGCGCGCAGCACATATTTCGGAAAATCATGCTGGTCATCCAGCGGCATCGTATCGATCCTTCGCAACGAGCGGCACTGCGGGGACGTTCTTACAAGAAAAACCGTCACAGAAAACTATCGAACGCACCGGACGCTGAAAAATCGCGGAGAGAAACCACAAAGCCGCTACTATAACCATCATGACGCCATTATACGCCGTGATGATTTCAATGCAGTTCAGCGAATGCTGGACAATGCCAAATACGGCAACAAGTCCATTCTGCCGGAGCTCCGGGTCATTCATGACGGTTTGCTGAAAGGCTTTGTTTCCATCAATCCAAGGTGGTCCGGCTTCAAAGAGGGCGACTATCTGAGTGCGTCCAGAAGCGCGTATACGGACATTCCCACAGACGGTGTGCCTTCACAGATTCCGGCAGACGCAACCTTTGCGGTTAATGCGGGCGATTTTGATCTGCGCGGCTTTGAAATAACCAGAACAGAGTTTTTAGGCACACATAGTCAGCCGTTTGTGACGTTCGCGGATAAAAAGGTAAAGTTCAGTGCTGCGTGCGTCCGGCATTTCGGTGCAAAGCGATATGTCGAATTGCTGATCAATCCGCTTGAAATGAAGTTTGCCGTTCGACCCACGGATTCGTCCAACCGAAGCGGTGTCATAATTTCATCAAACTATAGCGGAAAACCGCAGCCGCGCGAAATATCAGCCGCTGCATTCAGCGACACAATCTTTCACCTGTTTGGCTGGAATACCGCGTGCAAATATCGTATAAACGGAATTCTCTGTGAAGATGCCGGGCAGCTTGTCTATATTTTCGATGTCGCTGATTCCGAAACCTTTATCCGGTCACAGGAGCTTTCTGTGAGAGCGGCAAGCACAAACGAAGAAACGATCCATCCCCTTTCTACGCTCGGAAAACACGTCCGGGCAATCCCTGAACAGTGGGTCGGCACGTTCGGAAAAGAATTCTATCTGCACGAATGTTCCCTTTCTGCTCTGGAACATATGACCAGATCAAACTGGTCACTCAATCTTCAGGGGCAGCTCTTTGAAACCGGCAAAAAACTTCACGTCACGGATTTTGACGAATTGAGACAATATATTATGAAAGAACTGGATGGTACAATGCCGCAGGAGGACCGCAATGGAAACATGGAATGATATCCGGCACGCAGATATTCTTGCTCCAACCGAAGACAGCGCATCTGTACCCATGAACGATTTCTCTGATGTCCCGTCTCTAAGCACAAATGACGAAGTTGTTGACATGGGTACGGATTTTGATTTCGAGGGTTTTCAAGTCGTCCGCAGAGAATTCTTTGCGCACCTGCATGAGCCGTCTGTGACCTTCAACAATTACAAGTTCTATGTAAATTGCGCTTGCCTGAACAAGTTCCCGGAGGCCTCCTTTGTTCAGGTTCTCGTAAATCAGGAAACTAAAATCATGGCATTGCGTCCCTGCGTTGAAAACGCGAGAGACAGCTTTGCGTGGTGCGGAATATCAAAGAAGAAGCGTTCACCGCGGCAAATAACCTGTAAGCTGTTTTTTGCAAAAATGTTTTCACTGATGGACTGGAACCCGGACTATCGATACAAATTGCTTGGCCGGTTGATTCACGCAAATGGCGAATATATGATTGCGTTCGATCTGACCGCAACGGAAGTTTATCAGCGAGCCCTTCCCGAAGGAGCGAAGCCGCAGACTGCACGAACGCCGGTCTTTCCTTCCGGATGGCAAGATCAATTTGGTCTTCCGTATAAGGAGCATCAGCAATCCATGCAGGTTAATATCTTTGATGGATATGCAGTCTACTCCATCAAAGAATCGTCCCAAAAGGTACAGATCGCATTGCCGGACAAATCGCAGGAACTGCCTCAGCAGTTAACAATGGAGGAAATGTAAAATGGCCCAGCATGCTTGCAGCGAGGTAACATTGGCTGTCGACACAAAGAAATATGGGATTCGGATTCATAAGGCGCTTTTCCGTCAGCTTGGATCTCCTAGCCAGATCCAGCTGCTCGTAAACCCGGAAGCAAAGCTGGTTGCCATACAGCCTGTTGAAAAAGGGACACCCGGCAAACAGGGGCATCGTATTGTCGCTTCCCGGATGCAGTCCGAAAGATCATACGAGCTATACAGCCGATTATTTGTACAGCGTCTTCGTGTGCTTGCACCAGAGCTTGAAGACGGATGTGCTTATCGTCTGCATGGAAGTGTCATTTCCTCGAAGCGCGTCGCGGTGTTTCCGCTTGAAACATTACAGCGGGTAGATAAGCAGGAGTTCGTATCATTATGAAGATGCCGAAATCGCTCATCATTGATCCCCAGTTCAAAAATCTGATTCCCCCGCTGCAGCGGACAGAATACCTGCAGCTTGAAGAAAATCTCCTGGCCGATGGCTGCCGCGACCCGCTCGTTGTCTGGCGCGGGACGCTGGTCGACGGCCACAATCGCTATGAGATCTGTATGCGGCACCGTATTCCCTTTTCTGTGACGGAGGTAGACTTTTATTGCCGCGAAGAAGCCATCGCATGGATCTGTGCGAATCAGCTTGGCCGTCGGAACCTTTCGGAGGGAACCAGAAAATATCTGATTGGCAAGCAATATGACTCTGAAAAGTTTGTATCCAAGATCAAAAATCCAAGCGGGCTTAATCAGTATTCTCTGCCTGTGTCCCCGCGTCCCGACAAGCAGGACAGTCCAGACACTTCGCGCCATCGAACTGCAGATAGAATCGCAGATGAGAACTGCATTTCGGCCGGGACTGTAGAAAAGTACGCAGTTTTTTCGAGAGCCGTTGATAAAATTGCAGATGCAGAACCCGCGCTTGGTTCGAAGATACTCTCCGGCCAATATAAAGTGTCCCACAAAAACATTGTTGCCCTTTCAAAACTGGAACCGCCTGAAATGCGAAAGGTTGATCGGAAGATCCGAAGAATGCAGCAGCAGCCATTTGTTCAATTCAAGAAAACAAGGACTGCAATCAACCGTACATTAGAACAGCCGCTAAGCGGTGCAAGCCAATCGATCAAGGATATGCCGGTGTTTGACCCGGACGCAGACATCACTGGCCTTACCTTGACCATTCCTTCATGGACGGGTTCCATTCACCGCATCCAGACCAAAACAGACCTGTCCATTATTTCGTCTGCTGCACGTTCCGCGCTCGTCCGAGAACTGCACGTTCTGGTCGATAAGGCTTGTGAAATGCTGCAGATACTAGAGGAAGAATGACATGGAAGACCATAGCGTTTTCGTACCAAACGTCCACTTTGAAAAGATCCCAATCAAGAATCTCGTTTCCAACCAGAAGTACCAACGAAATCTCTCAAAGGCTCATATTGCAAATGCTGCCGCAAACTTTGATCCATATCAGATCAATCCGGTGAAGGTCAGCCGCAGAGACGGCGTCAATTATGTTTTTAACGGGCAGCACACAATTGAAATCGTTGCTCTGGTTTCCGGTTCCCGCGATACGCCAGTATGGTGCATGATATACGATGAACTCGTTTATGAGCATGAGGCCGACATTTTCGCAAATCAGCAGAAGTTTGTAAAACGTCTGAGTCCTTATGAGGTGTTCACCGCAAACCTTGAGGCTGGAAATGACGATCAGCTTATTATCAGAGATCTTTTAGAGTCATACGGACTTTCTCTCGGAACCAGAAAGGCTCCCTGCGTAATTTGCGCTGTATCAACGCTCGAACAGATTTATCAAACCCACGGCTATCATATGCTCAGCCGCGTTCTTCGGCTCTGTGCCGGAACATGGGAAGGCGATGAAAACTCATTCTCTGCAAATATTCTGAACGGAATCACACGTCTGGTTTATACGTTTGGCGACCAGTTGAACGATGAGATATTCAAAGAAAGGGTCGGCGCACTCTCAATCAAGCAGCTTGTGCGAATGTCGAAGGAGCGCTGCCCAGGTTCTATGGGATATGCCGAGGCCATGCTGCTTGAGTACAATGGGAAGAAAAAGAACATTTCGCAGCGCTTGTCAATGAATAAGCTGCATATGCAGGGAACCGCTGGTCTGTGCAGCTTGCTTTCTGATGTTGACACTTCACCTGAGGTAGCTACCGCCGAGGGCGTATCCGAATAATGCCATGCTTCCCCGTAGCGGAGGTTTGTCCTAAAATGTAAGCGCAACCTCGCTTCCGTTGATTGCTTGCATTCAATCCTGTTTTGACATACGGGCATACCGGTGCATCGCATTCGTACCTCGTCACACGCGCTCCAACGCGCGGTTTTTATGATTTCCAGTGCAGCGTCCCCACCGGGACGCAGAAAAGCCGACACGCCGGAG
>ERZ791624.842-NODE-842-length-17933-cov-1.774863_pt1 | contig 17933 bp, 16 predicted proteins | sample MGYA00510058_ERZ791624 | MGnify/ENA primary metagenome ERZ791624 (study PRJEB30046, sample SAMN00715158) | human gut metagenome | study: EMG produced TPA metagenomics assembly of the A metagenome-wide association study of gut microbiota in type 2... | reverse complement strand
AACGTAGCGGTACATAAAGCTGCAAAAGACGCAGCTTAAGTACCGACGCTCGGAAAGGCTTGCTGCATAACAGTATGCAATATTCCAGACTGTGGGCGGTTTTTAGTTCAAACAAGGTGTAGCGGGTATATATCTTTGCAAATATCTGCATACATACAACAAGGAGATTGAAAGATGGAATATAATTTTTTTGCTATGATTTCGAGAATGAAATACATCGACCGCTGGGCGTTGATGCGGAATACAAGGGAAGAAAATCTGTGTGAACACAGTCTGGAAGTCAGTATTATCGCTCATGCCCTTGCCGTGATCGGCAATACTTACTACGAAAAGGATCTGAATGCGGAACGGGCTGCTCTGATCGGGCTATACCATGACGCTTCAGAGATCATAACCGGTGATATGCCGACTCCGGTCAAGTATTATAATGATGACATCAAGGAATCATTTAAAATGATCGAGAAAACAGCCTGCTATAAGCTGTTAAACAAACTGCCGGATGAGATGAAGCCACAGTATGAACCGCTCTTCTTTCGTCAGTCCGGGGATGAATATATCTGGAAGCTTGTAAAAGCTGCGGATAAGCTGTCCGCTCTTATCAAATGTATGGAAGAAACTTCTGTCGGCAATCCGGAATTTCCAGTGCCTACGAATCCACAAAGGCTGCTGTCGACAAGCTTGCTGCCGACCTTCCGGAGGTTGAACGCTTTCTGTCCGACTTCCTCCCTGCCTACGGCAAAAACCTCGACCAACTTCAATTTTAATTTTAGTAATGCCGTTTTTGGCGTGGCATGTAATACAACTATTATTCCGCAAGACGCTTGCGCTCTATTCCTCGACGTAACGGTACATAAAGTTGCAAAATACGCAACTTAAGTACCGACGTTCGGAAAGGCTTGCTTCATAACAGTGTATTAATGCCACGCCAAAAACGGCATTTTTAAAACTACCACAACATTTGCAACTATGCGGTGGTATATGTTTTTATGGGATATCAAAAATACCGCACATGGATGGTTATATTACACACTGTTATGTAGCAAGCCTTTTTCCACGCCGGTTCTTAGTGAACCGCCACAGGCGGAGAACTTAGCACCGCTGCGTGGAAATAGAGCGCAAGCGTCTTGTGGAATAATAGTTGTGTGATATAACCGTCTATGTGCGGTATTGCACCTATCTCTGTGGTTCCACCTGAGCAAGAATCGACATGAATTCTTTGCCGGTGATCGTTTCATGTTCTATAAGGAAGCTGGCGATGGAATCCAGGGCTGCCATATGAGCAGACAAAAGTCTTTTTGCTTTATTATAGGAATCTCGCAGCATATCACGGATCTCTTTATCGATCTTGGTAGCGGTCTCATCCGAACACTGAAGGGCAAGATTTCTGTCCAGATACTGCCCTTCTACCGATTCAAGCTGCACCATACCGAATTTGTCTGACATACCATACATGGTTATCATGGCTCTGGCTGTCTTGGTCGCCTTCTCGATATCATTTGATGCTCCTGTTGTCACCGAGTCGAATTTCAATTCTTCCGCTGCACGTCCGCCAAGCAAGGTTATAAGCTCTGCTTCCAGCTCTTTCTTGGATTCCAGATATTTTTCTTCTTCCGGAACCTGCCATACATAACCCAGAGATCCCATTGTTCTTGGAACGATTGTAATCCTCTGGATTGGCTCAGTGTGTTTCTGAATTGCAGCAAGTAATGCATGTCCGACTTCATGATAAGCAACGATCTGTTTTTCTTCTTTACTGAGCAGACGATCCTTTTTCTCTTTTCCGGCAAATACAACCTCTACCGCGCCGATCAGATCCTGTTGAGAAACCAGGCTTCTGCCATCACGAACGGCTGCCAGTGCTCCCTCGTTTATGATATTTGCAAGATCCGCACCAACTGCACCTGAAGTTGCAAGTGCCAGTTCATGAAGATCAACGGTTTCATCCATCTTGACATTCTTGGAATGAACCTTCAGTGTATCGATTCTTCCCTTCAGATCCGGCTTCTCTACGATAACTCTGCGGTCAAATCGACCCGGACGAAGAAGTGCCTTATCAAGTACCTCCGGGCGATTCGTTGCTGCAAGGATTACAATACCCTTTGATGTATCAAAGCCATCCATCTCCGCAAGAAGCTGATTCAAGGTCTGCTCCCGTTCGGAATCTCCGCCATGTCTGGAATCTCTGCTTCTTCCGATCGCATCGATCTCATCGATAAATATAATACATGGTGCCATCTGTGTCGCCTGTTTGAACAGATCTCTGACACGGGAAGCACCCACACCGACATACATCTCTACAAAGCTGGAACCGGACATAGAGAAGAATGGTACATTCGCTTCACCTGCCACAGCTTTTGCAAGCAGGGTCTTACCGGTTCCCGGAGGGCCGACAAGCAGCGCACCCTTCGGCAGCTTCGCACCGATATCCAGATATTTCTTTGGATTGTGAAGGAAATCAACCATCTCTGTCAGAGACTCTTTTGCTTCTTCCTCACCGGCTACATCCGCAAAGGTAACGCCCGTCTTCTTCTCAACGTAGATCTTCGCATTGGCTCTGCCTACGCCGCCGCTTCGTTTCATGATCATCGACAACAGCAGATAGAATGCAACGATCATCACGATATAAGAAATGATCGTACCGACCATAGCACTTCCACTCTCATCTACACCTTCATATTCTGTTCCATATTTGGTCTTTGCCTGACGAAGCTTCTCTGCCAGACTGTCATCCGATATTCTGGTTGCTGTATATTTGGTCTTACTGATCAGCTTATCATCAGCATTATTTTCAAATACGATCTTGCTTCCGTAGATCTTTACAGAACCAACCTCGCCCTTATCCAACATCTCGATAAACTGACCATATGTGACTTCCTCTTCTCTGCCGGATGACACCCGGTCAAATACGCGCCAGAATAAAAATGTCAGTAAAATGGAAATAACCAGGATCACAATGATCGAGCGGTTGTTTTTCCCTTTATTTCCATTATTATTGTTATTATTGCTGTTGTTATTATTGTTACTGTTTTCCGGTAAATTATTGTCCAATCGGAACCTCCTTTTATACAGTTCTTATACTGTATCTTTCTTTTGTATGTATTTCTGATAATTTCGCATTCATTATAGACATATTCTTTTTTGCTTGCAATATAATAGCATTTTTGTTCATGAAGATTTAACCTTTTTATTGCTCTACATACATATCAACGTACAGATAGCCTCCCAGACGTGAAACCGATATCTTCCATTCTCCAATATGTACTTCTGTATAATTATTTCCCGTTTCATCTGATGTATCCGTCGCATCACGCAAAGTATGGAGCCCTGCTATAATAGAATCGTAACCACTTCCGGATTCCAGATCCAGTTCATCAAGAGCATTTGCAATTATCGTATATATATCATCCATACGGTAATAATCATTGTCATCCTGAATCTTCTGTGCGATCATCAATGAATGAATTCTGTCAGAGTTATAATCTCCATAGACCGCAACACGAAGGAATCCCATATCTGCATAAAATGAATCTTTTTTCTCATAGCAGGTATTTCCATCGTCATACTTATAGAGTCCAAGATATCTGCCATACTCATCCGCCTGCAGATCGATTCCCATATTCTGCGCGCCTGCAAGCATATCAGATTCAAAATCCGCCATGGCTGTGCCATCATAATGACCAACCAGAGTACATTCCCCGCCATCCTCTGACACTTCTTCTGCTGAAAGTGCCGTGTAATAATTACCTTCTGTTCCCTGTTTTTCTCCGGGAGAAGTATAATACATATAGCCGTCCGGAGCAACAAGTGAAGCATCATCTATGTCTTCGTTGTCCCATTCCGTATCCTGATCCATATAAGTATCATCTTCTATATACTCATCTTCTGTATCTGTCTCATACGAATCATCCTTTATATGATCAAATATGACCGGTAAAAATTCGCAGCATAAACCAATAATGACACCGATAATAGCAAGTGCAGATGCTTTCTTTTTCTTATTTCCTGTATTATATGAAGTTCCCGGTGCACGATTCTGCCAGGATTTCCATTCTCCCTCTGTCGATTTAGTCTGTCCGTTCTGTATGTCAGAATATGCTTTCTGTTTCTCCTTCCGGTTGTAATCTTCATTATGATCAGATCCGAATCCGTCATGAAAATCCTTTCGCTCATCCCTGTCGAATTCAAATTCATCATGGCAGTCAGATACAGTATCTTCTACCTCCATCTTATCCGCACTATAATCATAGACATCTCCGTCAAAATTATAATCTCGCTGATAATCTACATCACTTCGTCTTTCATTCAGATAAAATGTATGATTATTCTCGATTGGAGTAACAAACCGCTTACATGTCTTGCAAAAATTAATACTATTTACCGAACTGTCACAAATCGGGCAAAGCTTTGTACCCATATACCGCACCTCTTTTCAAACAAATGTACTTCTGTCGTTTACTTTAAAGCCTTTTCCATATTTCGTCAACACCGGAAATGAATGGTGCAGCTTATTTCTCCGTGCTTGACACTCTACTATAAACTATCTATTATTATCTGAGAAAGAAGGTCAAGACAATGCCAGGATTTTTGATGCACCTCGTAGAAGGCGAAATGATTTTAAATAATTTAAAAAAACAAATAAATATATCTAAGACATTTACAGAAGAATTCATGCTTGGATGCATCCTTCCCGATGTCACATCGGATAAAGAGCGAACGCATTTCCGTCCATTATACCAGAAATATCAGATCACGAAATATCCGGACATGACAGCGGTTTATGCTCTGTATGGGAATCAGGAGCTTTCTCCTATCGATCTGGGGATTCTTGCTCATTTACAACTGGATGCCAGTTATGTGACGGATTTCTGGCAGCATTTTTTTGTCTTTGAAGATGAATCCGGTGCTCCCTCTGTCGATACCAGGCATCCCTTATTTGTAAGGCTTCTCAAAGGGCAGGAGGCACGAATCCCGCTTGCGGACTTCTTCTCTGACAAATGGTTCTATGGCGAGTATGACCGGATCAATCCTGTTCTGAACAACAGTTTCATCCATTTGTCCCGGATCATGTATCATACCGGGCGGAAGATATACATATCAAAGAATGTATACCCGAAGATGCCGGAATGATAAAAACAAGTTTATCGGCATATGTCGGAACCGCGGAGGCAATCGTATCTGAAGATCAGGCCGCATTCGGCTCTGGTAATCAGGCGGTCTGCTCTAATACACAGAACTCTCCTGATGATTGTGAGACAAAAATCTTTCCTTATAAGAATATCACCTCCTTTTTACAGGATCAGGCAGACAATTATCTGGCAATTCCCTATATGAAAAACATCTTATGTAAATAACATCCGTATGCCTAACGGCAAGCATTATAAACTATAGAATAATCATATATAAATAAAACTCCATCCACAGCAGCCCTTATTCTCTCTGAATATGATCCGCTATGGATGGAGTTTTTTATAAAGTTTTCATCTATTTGATTTTTGCTTTTATAACCTTTGTATAAGCACCATAGGTTTTCTTGCCCTTATATGTCTTATACGCTCTGACTTTGAAATAACAGGTCTTACCTTTCTTTAATTTCTTCTTGGTAAGTGTTAATTTCTTTGTCTGACCGATCTTCTTATATTTGCCCTTCTTGGACGTAGCCATGTAGACTTCATAACCATCGGCTCTCTTTGTCTTCTTCCAGCTTACTACACAGGTCTTTGTCTTCTTGGATACTGCCTTTGTCTTCTTAACAGCACCCGGCTTTGTAACAAATGTGTATGCTGTGCCGGAACCTTTGATCTTGGTCTTGCCTGACAATTTGTAAGCATAGATCGTGTATGTATACTTGGTTGCTGATTTCAGCTTTGTTGCTTTATAAGAAACTGTTTTTGAACTTACAGTCTTCACAAGCTTCGACTTTCCGGTCGATGGATTCTTCCTGTAAATCATATAACCGGATGCGCCTGATACCTTCTTCCATTTCAGGGTTGCAGATGTTGTCTTTACACTCTTTACACTGATTCCTTTTACCTTACCCGGCTTTGTTACCGTAGGTGTAACAGGCTTTGTTGCTGCCTTGATCGCAAATGTCGCCGAAGCGCTTCCAACATAATTACCCTGACCTGTAACCGTAACAGTTGCTGTTCCAACATTTACATTATTGCTATATGCTATGGTGTAAGCTGATGCCGGAAGAACCGCTCCGTTTAACACTACTGTTATACTTGGTATCAATGCCTGTCCGGTATAGGTCTGATCTGCAACTGTTATCACAGCGGATGACAGATTGATCTTCTCCGGTGTTGGATCATTCTTCTTTACAATCGTAAAGCTTCCGGTATAGGTTCCGGTATAATTGCCCTGACCTTTTATCGTGATCGTAGCTGTTCCCGGATTTGTATTATTGCTGTAGGAAACTGTATAGTCCTTATCCTTTGTAAGTTCTACAGCTTCTCCATCCATTACAGTTACTCCCGGTCTACATTCTGCACCGGTATAATCAACACTTGAAGATAATGAACCTGACATTCTGTGATATTCTTTGGTGTGATCTCGTAAGTTCCTGATGCTGTACCTGAGTAACCATATTCTGCAAGTCCTCGTACACTTATATTTACCTCTCCTGCATCTATATTCTTATCTACAGGAACAATCTCATATGCTGCACTATCCAGAATCGTTCCATCTGTTAATTTTACAGTGATATCTGTCTTCTCCGGTGTCTGTGCACTTCCATTATATACAAATGACTTATTTACAGTTACCTTTGCATCAGCAATACTAACAATTTCCTTACTGATTATAAATGTTCTTTCAATCTGATCTTTATAATTTCCTTTACCAACAATGAATATCTTTGCATCTGTTGTTTCTACTGCGTTATTCTCGTAAGTAACCGTATAATCTGTATCCTTTTTCAGTTCTCTGGTTCCATCATAAACGCTCACATTAGACTCGCTCGGTTTTTGCTCATCATAAGAAACCTTTGATTCATAATCAACAGTAATGCTTGCGTCCGTCAGGCTCTTAGCCGCAATCGTGAATTTACCTGTCACTGTTCCGGTGTAGTTCTCAACACCTGCAACTGTAACTGTGGCTGTGGCTGTACCTGCATTTGTATTATTATCATAGCCTGTGATCGTGTAGTCACCTGAACTTAACTGTCTGCCATTTACGCTGACTGTAAGATCAGATGCCTGCGGCTTCCATGCCTTTCCATTATAGGTATAAGAACGATTAACATTTACTGTTGCTCCGGCTATACTCTGCGGGTTGATCGTAAAGTATACTGTCTTCTGACCGGTATAATTATTCACACCTTCGATGACGATTGATCCGGCATCCTTGCCGGCATTGATATTCTTTCCATTGTCCACAATCCTATAATCAGACCATTGCTGAAGATTATTTCCGTTTCCGGTTACCTTAATATCAGATGTCTCAGGCTGTATCTGAGCTCCTGTATAGGTTGCATCTGCTACTTTACAAATAATATCTGCTGCCGTAATTGACTTTCTCCGGATCTCAAAAGACTTTGATATGATTCCGGTATAATGATTCGTCTTACCTGTGATCGTTGCCTTTGCTATACCTGCCGCCGTATTATTAGAAGGCTGTACCTTCAGTTCAGACAGATCTGTGATCTTCTTTCCTGACTTTGTCGTGATCATCTTCACAACCGGAATGATCGCATCCCCTGTATACTCAAATGTATCCTTCTCCAGTTCTGCTACTGCTCCTGTAAGGTCAATTGCCGTGATCTTGAATGTCGCTTCTCTTGTTCCTGCAAATGCATCTTTACCGGTGAGCTTCACAGTAATTACTGAACCGACTTCATATCCATTGGTCTTATTTGTCACAGCTACATCATAAGATTCTCCTTCTGCCAGAAGCTTTCCATCCTGTGTCACTGTTATAACCGGCGTTACTTCCTTTCCACCATCATATTCCAGATCTGATGCACTGACACTGATAGAACTGTCATTAATATCTGTTTTGTTTCTTGTGATCTCAAAGTAATAGATCTTAGTTCCTGTGAAATTGCCTGTACCTGTTACATTAATCTCCGCATTTGCGGTTTCATTCTGATTGTTATTATAAGTAACTGTGTAATCGGTTCCTTTTACAAGGGTGTAATTGCCGAGTTTCAAAGTGATCTCCGGCGTAATTGCCTGTCCGTTATTCCACATCATTTTTCCGGAATATTCGGCGGTACAACTATCAATCGTTGCTTTCTCAATCGTGAAATCTCCTGATGCCGAACCACTATATCCGTTTTTACCTGTTACAGTTGCTGTAGCTGTTCCCGCATCTTTATTATTTGTATACTCAACTGTATAATACTGCGAAGCCAGTGTCTTACCATCCAATACAACAGATATCCGATCAGCTGATGGTGCAAATGCCGAACCGGTATATATCTGTGCCGGAACCGTTACCCTGGCTCCTGCAATACTCTTATTTACGATATTAAATGTCTTTACTGCATTACCTGTATAGTTGCCTGTTCCTGTAAACCGGATCGTCGCTGTTCCGACATTTATGTTATCTATATAATCTGCTGTATAGTCAATTCCTTTTACAAGGGTTCTTCCGGCAATTGTCAGTGTCGGTTCCGGCTTGATCTCGTTTTCGGTAAATGTCTGATCCGAAACAGTACTGATCGTACAGGTGTCATTTGAAAGGGTCGCTTTCTTGATCGTAAAGGTTGTACTTGCAGTTCCTGTATAATTACTATTTGTACTCTTTGGTTTTACTGTAATCGTAGCTGTTCCTGCATCTACATTATTTGTATATGTAACATCAAAAGCATTCAGATCAGTTATTGTTGTTCCATCTTCCGTTACAATGCTTGTAACCTTAGGTTTTTTTGCAGATCCATTATAGATATTATCATATTCTGCATATTTAACGGTTGCACTATCAATAGAAACGGAAGTGATCATATACAACAGGTCTATATGATCTGTATAATTACCTTTACCAGTGATCACCACAACGTACGATCCCGCTTTTACCGGATTCGATGAACTATACTGGATCGTATAATCTTCATTCTCAACCAGAGTAATGTTTCTATAAATTACAGATATCTTTGGTATAATCGCCGAACCGGTATATGCGAATTTCTGACCGGATACCAGACCTTTCACGGTACAAACCCGATTAATATTCGCTGCATTGATCTTGAACTCAATCAAACGGGTTCCTGCACAGGTCTGTTTATTTCCTGTCAATGTGATCTGACCATAACCAACATTCTTGTTCTCCCCGTAAGTAACAGTATAATCCTTATCCTTTGTAAAGGTCTGACCTGCTATCGTTATCGTACTTACATCCGGAGTGATCTGTTTTCCTGTATATGTCTGATCCGATATTGTAAGAGACGCATCTTTAACATTTGGAAGTGGTGATGTGATCGTAAAGTATGATGTCACACTTCCTGTATAATTTCCTTTAAATGTAACAATAACTTTAGCCTTATCACCAGCATCTATATTATCCTTATAATCTACTGCATAATCTTTTCCGGTTTCCAAGGTTATTCCATTTACAACTACAGCTGTTACAGCAGGCTTAAACGCCTCACCATTATACTCATATTCCGTTTGTGCCAGTGTCACCTGTGCGGACTGTGACACATCAAGTGGCAGCACCCGATATGTACCTGTTGCAGTTCCTGTATAATTAGAATCTGCCTTTGCTGTGATCGTAAATGAATAATTGTCTCCAACTTCTGTAGGACGTGTAGGATAACTGATCGTATAATCTGTACCATATGTTCCACCAGTTAATTCTTTTCCCGATGCTGTATCTGTAACAGTAATTACAGGTGATGAAACATTAGAACCATATGCATATGTCACATCACTTGCTGTAACCTTAATGGTCGGATCACTCAAATCCTTTTTATTGATCGTAAAGTTCTTTTCTACCGAGCCTGTATAATCACCCATTCCACTGATAACTGCAGTTGCAGTCATTGTACCAACATTTATGTTATTTCGATATTGAACCGTATAATCCTTATCCTTTTTCAATGTCGTACCGGCATAGACAACTTTTACATCCGGAGTCACCGCTGCACCGGTATAAGTTGCATCCGATACTTTGATATCCGCCTGGGAAATATCCTGATTCTTTCCGGCATCACTGATCGTAAATTCTTTCTCAACCGAACCAGAATAATTACCTTTTCCTGTGATCACTACTTTCACGGTTCCCGGCTGTATATTATCATGAGCTGCATCGCCATATGTAACTGTATAATCTGTACCCTCTTCCAATGTTCCATCAACTGTTGCTGTTGGATAATATGTTCTGAATCTGGAATCCTCTATTGTAATCTTTGGTGCCTTTGCTGTTCCATCATAGGTACAATTCGTATATTCCATGGTGATATTCTCGGACGCAATATCTGCCTTTACTACCTGCCAAGGTATTTTCTTACTGTAAGAAGAAGCCGATGACCAGTTAGAGCCTGATTTTCCTGTAATAACAAGATTGCCACTTTCTCCAACTCCTTTTAATGCGTTTCCCTTTGTCAATGTATAATCCTTATTTTCAGTTAACTTTTTCCCTCCATAGGATACTTTATCAATAAGTGGATTCATTACTCCCGGTTTTACATATGGCACATACAGGATCGATCCTGTACTGTTATAATATGCATCACCTTTAAAAGCAACGTCAGCTTTTGAAATATCGCCCTCTATAATATGAAAATATGCATACTGAGAACCTGTATATCCCCGACTCTCAATACCATAGATCCAGATCTCAGCTGATTCTGTTCCCTTTCGAAGCTCTACATTATCCTTATATTCAACCGTATAACAATTCGGGCTGATCGTCTGTCCATTCACGGTAACAGAAATTTCCGGTTCAATCGGAGAACCTGTATACCGGAAGTTCCCTGTGCTATTTGTCAGATTAATTTTTACGTTATTCGTGTCTTCATCACTCAGATCGATCAAGTCTGCCGCCTGTACGGTTTCTCCGGCACCTGCCGCCAGCCCTCCCCACTGGAATACTGTCACTGCTACCATTACAATGGTTAGCAGCCACGCCGTTACGAATCTTACACATTTTTTCATATTATGCAACCCTCCATGTCTTCGTTTGTCTGCGGAGCAGACCGCCTTGTAAAATAAAAATTCCAAATACGGAAAATCCGCAAAATCTAGGTCAATTTTACCATTTTTCCGATCTTGCTTCAATCCGCATTTGGAACATTTTTACAAATTATTCTTTTTCTGTATAAAATACCCGGATCAATAAATCAACCAACGCTTCCTGATCCAGTTTGTATTCATCAAAATATGTGTTTCTCTCGTATCTACCCGGAAGATCTGTCACATCCGACTCCGCCACATTCAGATCAATACCATGCATCCGATAATATAAATACAGGATATCATTCCGATCCAGATTTGTCTGCATATATGGTTTTGCCGCTTCATATACAACCTTTGCTTCTTTCCTGCTATCTCCATAAAGCTGCAGGAAACGCTCAATCCATAAAGTAAGATACTGTTCCTGTCTTGCCATCCTGTTTGCATGTTCCCCAAGAGTCTCCACTCTGGTCGCCATCTTCTCTACATACTTATATGCATCCTCATCTTCAAGTGTCACTGTATCCTTGGCAAATACATTCTCACTCACCGTATCTTTGGCATATAGGGTAACACCTTTTACCGCGTCATTGATATCCGCAATTCCTTCCATATCAAGTGCGATATAGCCATGGATCGGAAGTCGTAGAGCATCTCTGAAATCTTCTTTGTGAAATTCTGACAGCTTATCGTCCCGCCATCTGCATATCCATAGGCAAGCCCCACCTGCATCGTATCAGTCAGCGCGACCTCGCCCTTCGTTGTACAGATATCGACATCCGTCATGCTGTCCCGGTTAATATCGATCACATCCAGTTTTCCTGTCTTTTTATTAAATACAAACAGGAAACACATATCAACCCTTCCACCATACCGTACATATTCCGATCCATTTGCATCGGAATATGTCAATTCATCATCCCTGTCTCTGGTATCGGTTTCTTCCGTTGTCTCTTCCCCATACAGATTCAGGTCATCGGAAGAATCCTCTTTTGGTGCCTGATACTCGCTGTTATCTACGCCAAATACAAGGATCGATATAATGTCTTTATTATATACATAATTTTTTCCATTATAGGTTACCGAAGTAGAATGCGAACCATCCTCATGAAAACTGATGATCTCCGATGCTGCATTTGCTGCCAGCTGTTTCTTTCCCTGATTTATCATCCAAGCCAGAATGGCTGTCGGTATTCCGACCAGAACAAGGATCGCCACAAATGTGCCAACAATTATTTTCTTCTTCAGACTCCACGGATCACGCAGCTTTTTCGGTCCCATTCGCTTATGTTCCCGCGCACGTACATACAGATCCTCATCTGTACTTTTCTCAATATCTCTTTTTTGATTCTGAGTTTTTTCTCTGAACGAAGTTTCGTTCTGATTTTCCGCTTTCTTTTGAAAAAAATTCTTTTTTATATCTTCGGTTCGGATTCCTTCCGCTGCAATCTCATCCTGCGCTTCCTGTACGATCTCTTTAATCAACAGATCAACAGCTTCTTCACCTGTCTGAGGAGCCGGGTCAGCAGCCGGTTCTTCCTGCCGGCTAACCGGACTGCTACTTTCGGTTTCCTGTTTTACTTCTGGCTCTTTTTCTTCTGACTGTCCATCCTGCAATGCTTCTGCAAGCCGGATCGCTTCTAACAGCTTCTCGTCAAATAAATCTTCCATATAACAACCTTATGCATACAGTGGATATTTCTCTACAATACTCTTAACAAGGGCTTCTGCTCTTGCCTTATCATCATCAATAACTGCTGCCTTGATAGCCTCAGCAATTGTCTCCATATCAGCTTCATTTGCACCTCTGGTTGTAACTGCAGGTGTTCCGATACGGATACCGCTTGTTACAAACGGAGATTTTGGATCATTTGGTACTGTGTTCTTATTTACAGTGATATGAACCTCATCCAAAAGCTTCTCCACTTCTTTACCGGTACGGTCCAGATTCTGAAGATCTACCAGCATAAGGTGGTTATCAGTTCCGCCTGATACGATATTGAAGCTTCTTGCCATTAATGCAGAGGCAAGTGCTGCTGCATTCTTCACAACCTGTGCCTGATACTCCTTATATTCCGGCTGTAATGCTTCCTTTAAGCATACTGCCTTACCTGCGATGACATGCATCAGAGGTCCACCCTGGATACCAGGGAATACTGCCTTATTGAAGTTGAATTTCTCATTGATCTCGTTGCTGCACATGATCATACCACCTCTAGGTCCGCGAAGTGTCTTATGTGTAGTAGTTGTTGTAACATGTGCATATGGAATCGGGCTCATATGAAGTCCTGCTGCTACAAGACCTGCGATGTGTGCCATATCTACCATCAGATATGCCCCAACCTCATCTGCGATCTCACGGAATCTCTTGAAATCGATTGCTCTTGCATATGCTGATGCACCTGCTACGATCAGCTTTGGCTTGCATTCCTTTGCGATCTCAAGAACCTTGTCATAATCTATAAATCCATCATCATTTACACCATAAGGTACGCAATGAAAATATTTACCGGACATATTTACAGGTGAACCATGTGTCAGATGTCCGCCGTGATCCAGATTCATTCCCATAAACGTATCGCCGGGATTTAAAATAGCGAAAAATACTGCCATATTCGCCTGTGCTCCGGAATGTGGCTGAACATTTACATATTCACATCCAAATAATTTTTTTGCACGCTCTCTGGCAAGATCTTCCACTACGTCTACATACTGGCATCCACCATAATATCTTTTTCCGGGATAACCTTCCCATATTTGTTTGTCAGATGGCTTCCCATAGCTGCCATAACTGCCTTTGATACGATATTCTCTGATGCGATCAGCTCCAGATTGTTATTCTGTCTGTTCAGTTCATCCGTCATTGCCGCCGCAACTTCCGGATCCACTTTTGTAATTTCATCAAATCCAAACATTTTCTTACCTCCTGGTATGTAATAATATATAACGCACTAATAGAGACAGTATACCATGTCCTCCCTTTCCATACAAGCCAACAAGTACCAGAAATAGGATGAAATAAGATAGAAATAAAATTGATAGGAATAAGATCCGATCTTATTTTTCAGAAATGGAAATATTTTCACTTCGCCCCTTGACAAATAAATCTCTCTATACTAATATTGATGAGTATGTTTACATTGAATTGTCCGTGTCCGGTTTTAATGTAAAAACCTTATTATAATCTATAATTCAAATGGAGGTAGAGAATTTTGGCTAACATCAAATCTGCAAAGAAAAGAATTGAAGTAATTGACAAGAAGACTTTAAGAAACAAGATGATCAAGTCTAAGGTTAAGACAGTTATCAAAAAGGTAGAAGCTGCTATCGCTGCTGGTGACAAAGAAGCTGCTCAGGCAAATCTTCTGGTTGCTATCTCAGAGATTGACAAGGCTGCTTCAAAGGGCGTTTACCACAAGAACAATGCTTCTCGTAAAGTATCACGTCTCACAGCCGCTGTCAACAAGATGGCTTAATCTGACTCATATATATTTTTATAATTGATTACATATGTAAGGCTGCACATATATAATCAAAACCGTCAAAAAAACAGAACCATTGAGGTTCTGTTTTTTTGTGTAATAATTCCGGCATCCAAATCGCAATACCTACGGTATGTTTTGACTCACTGCATTCCTGCGCGTCACATACCAGCTACCGACTCAATGATATTAACAGCACTTCCACTGCCACTACATCCGATGCCTGACTCGTCTTTAATTTATAGTCAGTATCCTGACAGGCTTCCATGATCTTCTTTAATTCCTGTTCCGAATAATTCCGGCACTGTTCCGCATATTTCTTCACCGACCAGGACGGAACCCCAAGTACAGATGCCGTATCTGCATAATTCTTATTCTCAGCAAGACACATCTTAGTCTTTAACAACAGATCGTACTGTCTCGCTATCAAAAACAAAATCCGCATCGCCGGTTCCCGATTCTCAAGCAACTCATGGTACAGATGGATTGCTCGATCCTGCTGTTTTCTGGAGATTGCATCAATCATCTCAAAGATATGTCCTTCCGAATTCCCCACGCAGAGATTCTCGACATCGGATGCCGTTACAGCCTCTCTGTCCACTGTATAGCTTATCAGTTTATCAATCTCATTCTTGATCGAATTCATATCCGATCCGGTATGCTCAATCAGCGAACGGATTGCATCATCGGTTATCTGTTTTCCTTCGCCTTTGAACATTCCTTTAACCCATACAGCCAGAGTCTTCTCATTTGGAGTTTCAAAGCACAGGGCTTCTCCCAGCTTATCAACGGTTTTATATAATTTATTTCTCTTATCAACTTCTGACTCAACAAACAGGATCAGCGAAGTATCCGGCAGCTCTTTGATCCGCTCCGCAAATTCCTCACAGCTCTTTTTAAACAATCCGGTCCCTTCTGCCAGCACCACACGCCGATCAGCGAAGAACGGCATTGTTTCACAGAAGCCTATGATCTCCATCGGATCTGTCTTCTCGCCTGCAAACTTTGCAAAGTTCATATTGTCGTCACGGTCTGTTACCGCCGAAAGCAATTTATCTCTGTACTGGTTCACGAGATATGTTTCGTCCCCATATAACAGATATACCGGAGCATAGCTTTCGTTTTTTATATGCTCATTTATAACCGCCATTGCATCCTTATCGTTCTGCTTTTTTCCTGCTGCCATAGCTATGTCTCCTTTCTTTCCTGCTCCAGTACATTATGCCAAATACCGTTTTTATTTTCAACACCTGTCTATGATATTCTTCCGTAATACAGATGATCACGCCATATTCCAAATGCCTTTGTTACCGATCCCGGTACAAAGCCCACCAGATATGCCACCAGTCGGATTCCCAATCGATCCTTCCGCTTCAATTTCTCTCTCATCTTTCTCTTGTCACTTAGACCGTAATCTCGATCTGGTTATCCTCTACATCAAAAATGCAGCTCTCATAAATCCGTCTCCCGTCACCCGCGGTCCACTGATGACTTTATATCCGTCCTCCTGAAGTCTCTTGGTAAGTTCATCGACTTTCTCTCTGCTTCCAACCGAAAAAGCCACATGAATAAGACCGATCCTTGCCAGTTCCTTTCTCAGATTTGACACCCTTGGCTTTTGCATGATCTCAAGTCTTGCTCCACCATCAAAGCTTAAGAAATAAGACTGAAACTCTGTTTGTGGATTATAATAACGCTCACCGGCTTTTGCATCGAAATATTTTATAAAAAAATCTTTTGTCTTTTCCAGATCTTCTACATACATAGCAACATGTTCTATCTGCATTTCCGATTTCCTCCTGTATTTTATATTTCCCTAAAAAATATAACACAAATATTAAAATTTTCCCATATATGTTTTTAGAGGTTGCCAATCTGAGTTTATTTTGTTATGGTTTCAGAGGTTTTGATAAATATCAAATTCCAAAATTCTATTTTCAAATGGAGGTGAATTTTCATGGATAGTTGCGATCGTATTGGGCGAAGTAAAATATGCGGTGCTGTAATAACGAAGCATCAATGGATGTGGCTGTCTATGGAGATCCGATAACCCCATCTTATATTGTTGTGTGCCTTTCCATACATCGCATCAGACGATCCTGACCATCCGGTCTTCACACTGAGACGATGTATTTTTATGCCTAACAACAGGCAGGAAGGAGGTCACAATGAAGAAAATCACAGTATTTAAAAGAGATTATGTAACAGAACTTGTAAAGATCATTCGCAATGCAAAGAATGCACAGACGCTGCAAAGGCATTTGTCTAACTATCATGACAAGGATATCGCTGAAGCAATCACAAAACTGAGCGAAACAGAACGAATGCGCCTGTACACTATGATCGATATCCCACGGCTTGCAGAGATTTTCTCCTATCTGGATGATGCCAAACCATATCTGAATGAACTGTCACTTGATAAAGCCGCAAGAGTCATATCCGATATGGATGCAGATGATGCTCTGGATATTCTGGATGAATTCTTTTACCGGAACTTTTTTACATCATGTTTCTATTTTCTTTTGCCAGAACTTTTTTACACCAGGTTTTTGTTCCACATTTTGGGCATTTCAAATATCTGGTTGAAATCATATGCATTCCCATTGTATATGCACCAAAGGTCGGAACAAACAACTCATTGCAATGACGGCATTTGTAATAACCGATGGTGCGCTCACCTTCCATCGCAACCATAAGTCCACAACCAAATATAACACATGCGATCACTACCAGTAATATCTTAACCGGTACTGCGATCACCTCTGTATACACTGCAACAACCATGATCAATGTAATAAATGATATCGTTGCAATTAAACCCGTTATAATTGTAGGAATTAATTTCTTCTTGTTTTCTTCTCTTTCTTTAATCATATTCACCATATTTTCCTCCGCTTTCTTTTGATATTCTTCCTCAGACACTCTTGCGCCGGACAACAGTTCATTTACCGTAATATCCAGTTCCTTACATAAAGGTAATAACAGAGACACTTCCGGGAATCCCTTTCCACATTCCCATTTGGAAACTGTTTTATCACTGATATTCAGTTTTTCTGCAAGCTGCTTCTGTGTACAACCTTTTCTTTTTCTTTCTGCTGCAATAAACCTGCCTATACTGATCTGATCCATATCTGCCTCCTTTCCGACCAGATTATTACATACCTGCATCCGGCATCATACCCATAAAGCGTAGAAAATGGTGAATTTCTGCGGATTCTACGCACTGTAGAGTGTAGTTTGCCATTTTTTTATACTAATTATATCATGTGCTTCGCACATTCTATGCATTCCGCAAAATCAGCATCCTTGCGAGCAAATAATTTTGCGTTCATTATAT
>ERZ791624.840-NODE-840-length-17970-cov-2.583087_pt1 | contig 17970 bp, 32 predicted proteins | sample MGYA00510058_ERZ791624 | MGnify/ENA primary metagenome ERZ791624 (study PRJEB30046, sample SAMN00715158) | human gut metagenome | study: EMG produced TPA metagenomics assembly of the A metagenome-wide association study of gut microbiota in type 2... | reverse complement strand
CCACGGACAGGTTTATCTGTTCCGGTCAGTGACTTAATGTTGTGATTCCGGAGGAGTCTTCAGAGAACCAGTAATTATTCCTGGTAGCTTTCCTTTGTAGGTTATCCACACATTCTGCGCCTCTAAAATTACGGGGCGCTTTTCCGGCGACTGCTCATCCCCTTCACATAACCCGGCAGCAACATCCAGGAAGACCTGTCTGATGCTCCTTCTGGCTGCTGCCTCATAAAACTCCAGCGCGGCACCTTCAACACGGTCCAGCGAGATGTCCAGGTCAAAAATTTCACCGTCAAAGCGTTTTTTGTCCCGTAACGCTAAAGTTACCGTAACTTTATTCTCAAAATTGCGGATCCCTTTCACAATCAGTTCATAGTTTTGAGTCATTGAATTACTCTCCCCGTGCAGCCTTACGCTTGTCTTCTCTGATTTTGAAGTACAGATTTGTCAGATAAGTCAGGAAGCCCAGAACCAGACTCCCCAGTACACCAATCGCAGCCCACTGTGACGGACTGACCTGATCAAGCCACTGTAAAAACCAGTAGCCAGCACTGCCTGCGGAGGTGCCGTAGGCAATGCCAGTTGAGATTTTGTCCATTGATTTCATAGCAACGCCTCCGCCAGTAACGGATTGCGTAGTTCTTATATTGGGAAGGGGAAAAAAGAAGGCCGCAGCATAACTATCACTGATGAGTTCAGGATAGCCAGTGGCTACGGCTCAGTTTGGATTGTGGCGACCGGAATCGAACCGGCTTCCATCGGTGCGCTGCCGATTGCAGTACGCGCGGCGGTCAGCTACATGACTAGTATTTTCACTATCGCCTATCTGCTAGCTCGCCATTGAGCTTCACCACAACGATAAGAGCACTGCGCGGCACCTTTCACCAATTCCGCGAGGTCTGCGGGTTCAATGCTCTTACCTGTTGTGCAAATAAAAAAGCCACCGTTGCAACTTAAGAGTCACTAACGGCAGCTTACATCTTTAAACGGTATGATATTTCATTCTGGCTGCCTCAAAAGCCGCAGCGGCAAGTTCGGCAGTGTCATGGTATCCAAGGTTAATACACTTTCCAGACGCATTAATTCTTGCTCTCCATTTCCCGTACTTAGCATCCCAAGACACGCCACGGTATCCAGATTTATTATTCTTCTGAATTTTCCTGTTTTGCATATTTTCGGAATGAGTGACAAGACGAAGATTTGATATCCGGTTATCTGTTCTTACCCTGTTGATGTGATCAATAAAACCATCGGGCATGGTGCCATAAACAATCAACCATGCCAGTCTGTGAGCAGGGCATGCTTTACCATTAATCATAATCATTAAATACCCATCAGAATTTATTGATGAGCATTTCTTGAAAGCAAAACGAGAGTTCCATGTCAAAGTGGTCCTCTCTCTCCCCTGCCTCCATCTCCAGTGAAAGTCGCCTGATGATGGATTGTAATCAACAACAGAAAGCACCATTTCTGGCGTTAATTTTATTTCTTTCATCGCTTTACCTTAGGGATAGAGCCTGTTCGCGTAGATATGACAGCCAAGAGCGGAGCGATGTTTCCACCACCATATCTCAGGCCCATATCACTAAGACTCTTGTTTTGATTGCACGCGAATGCAAAAAAGCCCACAGGAGGTGGGCTTGTGATGGTTGCTGAATGCAAAAGCAGCAGCATATGTGAATATTATGGCTAAATAGATAATTGCATGTCAAGGCTTTTAACAGCAACATGCTTAACTTTCTCAACACGTTTACGCATTTTGAAAGCATTTTGCATTGGCTGGTACAAAACAAATAACGACGCTTTCAGGATGTCGTCAATTTCGTTTCTACAGGTTGCCATTGAAGGTTTTCTCCATCCCTCGCCACCACGTCCACACATCTTGCGTGGCTTTGCAGTCGCGTGATAGTAGGATGCAATTGCTCGCTTAGATGAACCATGAGCGTAGTAGCTGAGGAGGATGCCAAAGGCTTTCTTGTCAATGTACATGACGGAATCGACGACCTGAGAAATCAACATTCCATCATCATCATTACACATTGGCCTTGTCATAACTCTTCCCGGCTCTACGCTCTCCATGAACTTCGCTATTACGCTGCTCATGCGCTTTTCCAGACGACCTGAATAAACCCATGCGCCCCACAGTTCAAGCCAGCCATTCAGCCACTCATGCTGTTCTTTGGTGAGGTTTAGTTCTCTTATGCCCACGCGCCTTCTCCCTGTACCTGAATCAATGTGAGCTTTCCGCAGAACACTGCGCCGGTATCGATATACATCTGGTTGGCAAATTTGAGCGGTTTCACTGCTGGCGTATGACCAAAGATGAACGTGTCCGCGCCTTTAATTTCTTTCACGATCCCGTCTTGTGAGTTGCTGATTCGTTCTCGGTTCCAGATTACCTGCTGATGATCAACTGGCTTTCCAAACTCGTATTCGTCACAAGGATAATCGGCGTGGCAGATGACATATTTTTTATCTTTGCTCACCAGTTCGATGATTAACGGAAGTTCATCTGCTTTATGGGCAAGAGCTTTAGCCAGAATTTCTTTGTCGTAATCGAGATTAAAGAACCAGCCACCGCCATTAAGCATCCAGTGATTGACGTTTCCGCGCTCTGATAAGCCATCAATCATCATTTGCTCATGGTTTCCACGTACAGCTCTGAACCAGGGGAATGTGATTAATTCCAGGCATTCGACGTTCTCTGTACCGCGATCGACCAAATCGCCAACCGAGATAAGCAGGTCTTTTTTGGTGTCGAATCCTATCGTCTCCAGTTTTTTCATCAGGTTCGTGTAGCATCCGTGCAGATCGCCAACTACCCAAATATTTCGGTATTTGCTGCCATCAATTCTTTCGTAATAGCGCATCTCTTTCACTCCATCCGCGATGAACCATGAGAACGTCGTTGACGATGGCGTGCATTTTCCCGTCTTTATCATCAACGTATTTTCTGACCGTACCGCGACTACATTTCAGTCTGCGTGCTACTTCTGTCTGGTTTCCGTATGCTTCAACGAGCATGTCTGGAATGGTTTTTACTGAGAACGTCATGCGGCCTCACTTCTGCTATTTCGCAGGTCTTTGAGTTTCTGTTGGCACTCTGCCTTGATCGCCTTGCACTCTTCGACAGTCCAGCGATGGCGGTTATGGTTTGATTCGATTTCGTCTACTGCTTCCTGCCCGATCCGGTTAATCAGTTCGACGCGATACGGAACGAGATTTCCGCTTTTATGCTGGTTGCACACCACGCATTGCTTGTGAATATTGCGTTCATCAAATCGGAGTTGAGGTGCCGCAGCAGTTGTCCGGTAATGCCCGGCATCCCACTGAGCAGACGTGAGCGTTCCGCACGAGATACATGGTAAGTCGCGGTCTCTTTCTCTGATGAAGGCGTTTACGGCTTGTTGGGCTTGTTTAATCCAGTAACTGCGGGGCTTTAAGGCGAGTTTTCGAATCTTAAGTTTATCTTTCTGTTTCTGCTCCTCTCGTCGTCGTTTCTTCTCTACTTCCTTTTCCGCTTTTTCGCGTTCTTTGCTTCGTCGTTCGAGTGCTATCTTGGTTCCACACTCTGGAGAGCACCACCACTGATTGGCGAATGCAGGGTGAAACCATTCCCGACATTCATCGTTTTTACATCGTCTTCGCGCTGGTTTAGCCATCGTCTTCTTCCTCGTACATTGAGCTATTCGGATCGCTCATCAGTTCTGCACAGCAGAGCTCACACACGTGAACTTCCAGCACATGCAGCTTCTGACCGCAGTTAGCGCACGTTAAAGCTCGCTCGACGCTTTCTTGTTCGTAACTTCGATTTTGGTCAATCACCTTGTTTTCCTCGCACGTTCTCTAAGCCACCGGATATCCCACAGGTGAGCCGTGTAGTTGAAGGTTTTTACATCAGATTCTTTTGGGATTGGCTTGCGTTTATTTCTGGAGCGTTTCGTTGGAAGGGATTTGCAGTTTTCGCAGATGATGTCGGTGATACTTCGTCGCTGTCGTCTCATGCCGCCCTCCTGACGCCCTGCCCGATCGCCATCAATGCCGCTTTGGATACGGTAGTAAACATCCGTCGATGACTGATGAACGGTCGCCAAATCAGCAGCATTGAGCCTTTGCTGTTTCCCTTCTTCTCCAGCCCTGTCGATGGTTCGATAAAATTAATCCGTCCATCAGTGATAATGCGAACTTCGTCGACACTCTCCAGAGCCTTGCTGAACCATCCGACTGACATATCCTCTGGCACAAGCATAACTACCGTCTGTCGCTGTTGTATGCACTGCTCAGCGGCTTTTTCCACCCACGGCCTGATATTGCTGTACGGTGGGTTATTCCAGATTGCACCGTGGCTTATCCACTCAGAATTGAGCGCGTCGTCGGCCTCAGTTAGCCAGTGAGCACACAGAGCATTTTTGTCGCTCGCTGCCGAATCCAGCCAGAATCCAAACTCAATATCCAGTGCATCAAAAAGCCAAAGCGGCGTTTGCCAGCAGTCCTTGTCGTGTGCTGGCGTATTTGATTTAATTGTCACTCTACTTGCCTCTCCTTTAGATCCCGGTACTCGCAATTATCAGGAATAGTTAGTCGTAATCCCTTCTGATGCGCCCACTGGTCAATATCGGTCAGATACTTGTGCATATCTCCAATATCAAGCTGCCGTGTTGATTTAACGCATCGTGTAATATTAAAAATCGTCACCCTTTTTGCCGGACAATATATATCTTTCAGCCACTCATGAACCTCTTCCGGTGTAAAACTTTCACCAGAAACAGCGGATAATTGCGCGGCTATTTCTGCATTCCACACCCACATCAGATTGTTTTGTGACAATGTACGCTTCTCACGGTACTCAGATATTTTGATTCGCCAGCGCTTGCCGGTAGAAAGGATTTGTTTCAGAACTAACCAGAATTGTGATTTATTGGTTTCGTGCAGAATGAAATCATTCATCATCAGTCATCAAATCTAATTGCTGGATAATTCTGTCACACTGAAAATCATTATCGATTTTAACCAACCGACGAAGAACACGGTCACGCGGATAGCTCCGTGGCTTAGGGGCGCTTTTCTGTCTCTCGTCAGTAGGAAGTCTGGAAGCAGACCAGTACCGCTTTGCACGGCCAATGTTCTCCTGAAAGTCGGCGCGGACAAGCTCAGCTATCGTACTCATTTCTTAAAACCTCCTCAAACGCATTCTGACGCATTTTTCATTCTCGCTGCTTATTGGCGTACCTTGCACGCGTTTACCTCACTACAGAGCGATTGTGATACCTTAAAAGCGATTTATTGAAGTGATATTTGCTTAATCGAAATTCTTTTCTTTGATTCCTGCGGCCCTGATGGCTTTCATTACTGCAATTACCGTTTTGTCACGCCCATCCTCATAACCCATCGCATAAGCACCTTCTTCACCATCTTTCCAAAAGTCGTCATTCGATTCGGGCCAGTCGATATCCAGTTCAATAGCTGCTCGTGATGCCTGCCATATCACCCAGGCAAACTCTTTTAATTCATCGTCTTCTGTAAACTGGCTTTTGTCTTTTGACCACCATTCTTCAAACTGCTTTCTTGATTCGTCCATCGATACTTACCCTCAGTTCAACTCACAAAACGCCACGCCATTTTTGCTACAGCGACAGGCATAACACCGATAATCACCCACAGGAAAATGCTACCGAAAAGCACACCCACCAGGTCTTTACCTTCGCCTACCAACCGGACAAAACTGCTGGCAACAACAATGAACGTCGCCACCATCCACATAGCACCGAGAATCCTCAATGCAGAGAAAATTAACTCAGCCACAATTTACCCTCCCCCAAATAAAAAGGCCTGCGATTACCAGCAGGCCTTTATCTTTTTTTAACACGCTTTCGAGTCCTTTTAGATTTTTCCTTAAGATATTCCGCAAGTTTATCCTCATCATTATTAAATTGAGATAAAAGCTCATGCTCGCAATTAAGTGCTTTACTCGCATAAGTTCCATATAGTTTCTTTCTTGCTAGTGCTGCTATGAATGCTGCATCTTCTTTGCTATCGAAATACCCTAACGATATTGTCTTATTTTTATAACCAACATAAGACTTCCACCTGCCAGTTGTCTTATCCCAAGACACTCCAATCGCACCGGATGTGTTTAACCTATTCCCTACAATGTTTCTTGCATTCTGCTCCTCTGTTGCCAGTCTTAGATTTGAAATCCTATTGTCAAGTCTGTTCCCATTTACATGATCAATAAACTTAGGAGGCCATTTTTTGTATACATAGAACCAAGCAAGCCTATGCGCATAATACAAAACATTATTTATGCTAATGCATATATAACCACCACTAACACCTCCAGCAATACTACCTTTTACTCTTACTACTGAATTTGTTTTTAGCCATTTAAATATTCCTGTTTCTGAGTCATATGATAATGTTGACAGAAGCTCATCGTGATCAATTGGTTTTTTTATTCGCATAAAGAATATACTTAATAATATATACAGTAAGAACCATTAGTAACGATAACCCTGCTATTAGCTCAGTGATGTAGATGGTCATTTAATACTCCGTCACGTTTTCCTGTCGCCACGCCTCGTCATATTCCGATTTCGGCATATTGGCGATGTAGCTATATGGCGATCCTGATTCAAGTTGCAGGAACTGGTGCGATTGCTCGTCAAGGAACAACGGGACACCACCTTCCCAACCTTCGCCGTTACGTTGTTTTTCAAGCATCAAAACAGATGCCGGAGATGCCAGTAGCTGTTCGTCCTTCTCTGACATCTTTTCACCACTCTGAACTCTCTGTAACGCTCTCTCGCGAGCCTTGTTACGCCAGATGATGAAAAGGTTGTCTGTCAGGTCTGTTATCGCTCCAGAGCCTTTTACGTCCATTTTCCCGGTTGGTTTTTCTTCGCTGTCTCCTTTTCGCGAGTGAGTAACGAGAATGACGTGGGAGTTTGTTTTGTTTTTGAAGTCGCAAATCGAGTCAACAAACGCCTTCTGCCCGTTATAGTCATCGTCGCCTATGCCACATTTCATCAGGCTGTCGATGATGAATAACTGGATCCCGTATCGGCGGCGAGCGTAGTCGAATATTTCGATCAGCCTGTCGGCTTTCGCCGTTCCGGTCAGGCCAAACACCCAAAGTCTTTCGTCATAAAATTTAAATGCAGAGTCAATTTCCAGCACTGGCGGCATCTTGCAGCACGTCGCCTGACGGGTAAGGCGCTTAAGGAGAATACCAGGCTTCAGCTCAAGTGACGCGATGCACGTCTTCACACCCTGACGCATTGCCTCAAGTGCCATATGCCCGACAACCTCCGTTTTTCCGTGACCGTTCACACCATTGACCAGCGTCAACTCTGCCTCACGGAACTGGAATTTATCTGCCAGAGATTCCCACGGTGGATTAAACAGATACTGCTGCTTGCCGTAGAAAGCGTTGATAGTGTCCTGGTAAAACTCGCGCGCGCTGTAGAGTTCTTCAGGGTCGAAGTAGGATGCCGTGCCGATGTACTGCCAGATTTCATCCTCGGTAACACTGTTCATCAGGCATTCATTGATGTCTTTGTACGGCAGAGTAACAAGACGGCAACGATGTTCACCGAGTCGGCTTGCGATTTCCCTTGCGGCTTCACGACCAACATCATCAACGTCCATCGAGATGAATATTTCCTCAAACCTGTCGAGGTTGTGATACTCAAACTCAATCCACTGTTGCTTAGCGCCTTTCCCGCCACCAAACGGCACGGATAACGCCGAGATGCCGTATTGCGCATAGCTCATACAATCAATTTCGCCTTCGCAAAGTACAACCGCCCTCACGCCAGCGTCCAGAGCCTGCCATCCGAACAGGCAAGGTTCGCAATCACCTTCTGCCATAATGACTTTCTTCCCGTCCGGGCGCTCAGTGCTGATTCGCTTGACCTGCAACAACTCACCATCGCGTTTGTACGGAATCACCAGAGCATCCAGTTCCCGCTCTCCATTCCACACCTTGCCGCTGACAACCTCGTAGCGCTTTACGATTTCTGGCGATATGCCACGCGATTGCAGGTACTCAAGATGGGATTCTGTTCTGGTAACGTAGCGGGCGATTTTCTTGCGATCAGGTCTGGAGAATTTTTTCTCACGTTTGGCATCGAAATGGTGATCGTCATCCTTGATACCGAGAAATGCTTTCGCTTCCTGCATAGCCTGATGCAGGTTAATTCCACGACATGCCATCCACAAATCAAGCATGTCACCGCCGTCTCCCTCAGCGAAATCAGCCCATTTTTTCTTGCCGCTAAGGTTGACCTTAAGGCTGTTTCCCTTGTCACCGTTGACGTTACCGGCAACCCACTCATGCCCCTCTTTCTTGCCGTTTGGCAACAGGTGCGGAGCCACCCTGTCAACCTGCGCCCAAAGCAGGTCGCTCAGTTCACTTGGAGTCATTACGCTGACCTCAGATCGAGACGGTTAAACCAGAACTCAACGAATGCAGAACTAAGCCAGCCATGGTTATAGCCAGCGATAAGTAACGATTTGATTCTGGATCTCATGGTTCACCTGTCGAAAAACACGTAGCCAGTTTTCGATACGGTGATTGCGGATGATGGTTTGGGTTGCGGTTGAATAGTTTCTGGCTTCTCGTCGTTCCAGCGTTGACCGTTCAGGTAGCTCGATGGTAACAACCTGTCGAATCCGAACTGCTTACCATTCCTGCATGCGATGTCTTCTGCCAGCATCGTGGCAAACTCGCTTGCCGTACCCCTGGTAGTTTTACGCCATTCCCTGAACTGTGTTCTGAATGCCGAAGCTGCGTTTTTTTTCCCGGCTTTCCGCATGCCTGCACACCAGAATATTTCCTCGAATGCCTTGTCGGTTTCTTCGTGACGGTCAGATGATTTTTCACACTCCGTCCGAACACTTTCGGACATAGTGTTTTTATTATTTCTTTTTTCTTTTGTAATAGTTTCTTTTGTGTGTCCCTGTTTTGGTGACAGCGCTGTCACCGTTTTGGTGACACTTTTTGTCACCAATGCAGTGACATTATCACCAGAGTAGTGACACCCTTCGATTTGCCATTCCTCGATGTTCTTGTTAGGCCCGATTTGCTGGCCTTCGCGAAGGATTACCTTCATCGCGATAAGCTCATTCTTGGCCTTGTTTACCTTCTGTCTTGGCAGCCTGGTAATTTGAGCTAACTGACTATCAGAGATGCGATCCATCTTTTTACCGTATCCGTATGTTTTACGGCATATGGCGTGGGCAACCTTGCTCTGATTTTTTGTTAAATCTGCGCCGATAAGCTCTTCATACAGGGCATTTGCAAGACGGGTATAACCATCTTCAACTTCTGCCACACGACGTTGTGAAGGCCTTAAATGTGTTACGGTTGCAAGATTACTCATGACCTTTCTCCTTCTGCATCAGCTTCACTTTTTCCAACTCAGCCCGGAATCGACCAGGCTGCTTGAAGCTGGACAGGAAGCGATCACGTAGTATGCGTTTGTGAATTTTGTCCTGGTAAGGACTGAGTTGTTTTGTCATAATTACTCCTGTGGATTGATCCAGTAATTCCCTCAGAATTGCATATCAATTTGCTTAAAATCCTCGGTGGCAGCCGGGGATTTTTTCTTTGTGATTTCATCAAGCGCATACTTAAAAGCCCTGCTAATCGGACTGATGTCTGATGCCATTCCGAAAGCACACAAGACCGAAGCAATAAATCTCCAGTCCGTTCTGCTTATCTTCGATTCATGACAGCCAATCATCTTTGCCAGACCGCGCTGGGTAAGCGTTGACAGGTTGATAAGTAAATCTGTTTCTGCGCGATCAACGTCGCGCTGTGATAGTTTGCTGTAACTTGTTTGTTCCATTTCTTAAGATTTCCAATAGTGAATAGTTAGTTGAAAGGTATGCGTGGAAACGCATATGGCCTTAGTTGGTCAGATATCTTGGGACTCGCTTTTCAGCGACGTAGGACGAATGTCCGTTGTTACAAAGAGCGGGTACTGCTTAGGCGGCTTTGTTACTGGATGGAGGGAAAACATCATCCAAAGAACATTGGCACCCTAACTTCCTGAGGCCTTCTACGATCTTTCGGCAATCGTTAAGTCTAGGAGTACGGATATTCAGCTCATAGTTGGCGATGCGGGATTGCCCCCAACCAATTGCCGAAGCCAGTACAGCTTGCGAAACTCCGATTTTTTTTCGCTGCTGGGCAATTTTGTTCATTGCGGTCTCCCTAGTATTAATCACACACCCATTACACACAATTTGTGATTAACAGTCAACCTCAATTCGTGTACAGAGTTCAATCACGTTGCGTGTTACATTTAAAGGATGAAAACGATGCATGAAATTATCGGGGAAAGGATCAAGTCCCTTAGAGAAGCTAAAGGACTTAGCCAGGCTCAATTGGCCAAGCTTTGCGGCTGGGCTGCGCCTTCACGCCTGGGGAACTACGAGTTAGGAACAAGAAAGGTTAGCGCGGATGACGCGCTGGTTCTTGGGGCGGCACTCGGCGTATCTCCGGCAAAAATAATGTTTGGCGAGGATTCAGACGCTGTATTTCGCCAATATGAGTACCCGTTATTTTCTTCAGTGCAGGCCGGGCCGTTTTCGGAGGTTGGAAGCTACACAGCAAGCGATGCAAAGGCATGGGTCCCAACGACCACAAAAGCCAGCGAAAAAGCTTTCTGGCTTGAGGTGAAAGGCCATTCTATGACTGCGCCACAGGGCGTAAGGCCGAGTTTTCCTGAGGGTATGCTGATACTCGTTGATCCGGCCGAGCCGGTAGAGTCTGGGGATTTCTGCGTGGCTTCTGCAAATGGTGATTCAGAGGCAACGTTCAAGAAGTATGAGAAGGATGCAGGGGTTAGTTACTTGGTTCCATTGAATCCGGCATACAGAACCCTGGACTGCGATCACACATGCCGCATCATAGGCAAGGTAGTTAAGGCTCAGTGGCCTGAAGAGACGTTTGGATGATGGATGGTCGCAGAGATGCTCGTAGAGCATACAGCGATGCAGGAGAATTTATGGCACTTAATTTAGAAAGAATATCTTTTATAACCCCATTTGATAGCAGCGAAGAACCCAACCAACCGACGCTTAATTTTACATGCAATGAATTTCCTGCGCGGCTATCGATTGATTTCAGGGTTGGTATGATCGGGTTGAAACCAAATTCAAGATATAATTTGGGTATTATGGTAATCCCCGCGCACCTAATTATAAAAAAAGGTGAGGAAATTCAATTCCCTGACGGCTCTTCGGAATCAGTTTCACTTTTCATCGATACGAAAGATAGCCATTTTGAAACAGGAGTTGGCGGACAGGTAATAGTAACATTGAAAGAAATTAGGGTCCCAGCTAAAGGGCTGTATAGTGTTATAGGGATATTGCAAGATAATGAAGACCCTAAAAATGAACTTCATAAAAATGAATCATTTTTCACCGTAGAGCTATTATGAGTGACGACAGTAATTTAAATAATCATGGAAAGCAAGACACCAACATATCTGAAAGCCGGAGGTTGAAGGTTGTTGGCGGTTCCGATTTTGAGGCTGAATTTGATAATTCTCCCACCAAGGTGCAAAATAATTACATAAAACCGCCACAAACGGAGGAAGAAGTGGGAACGATCAGCAGAGAGGAACTTGATGCTCGCTTAGCTGCTAATAAAGCAGAGATGGAGTCTATTGCTTCTTCCATTAGGACTGACATGGCTCTATCTCGTGAAAGCGTTAATGTCCAATTTGCATCACTTAATGCAGCCATAAGCTCTCTATCGTCCAAGATCGATGGAAAGATGGATAGCGCTGCTGGCGATATAAAAGCAATTAATGGGAGATTCGAAGGAATTCAAGGACAAATAACAGGGGTTAATACCGCAATTAGTGGTGTTCAGTCGGGTATTTCTATACGATTAGCCATTTTTAGTGTCATTATCGCTGTAATAGTTGCGATTCCCGGGCTGGTATCAGCTTTAAAGTCAGACCACGCACCTTTGCAACAGCCTTCCACTTTGCAAGCGCCGCCACAAAATACCCAGCCAACAGACAACAAAAAAATCACTCCCCAGCATTAACGCATTAACCCGGCCTCAGCGCCGGGTTTTTTGTTGCCTGCACATAACTATCAGGACAGCACCTGCCAGCCAGCCCAAGCCTCTGATTAAATTACTATAATTCTTAATACAACTCCCATATCCCGCCATCTCGTCACCACCTACTTCGCTCGTTTTTCGAACTTTTCAGCACACCATCCTGCTGTTTCCCCCGCCTTAAGTAAGCAAACCCATCGCGGGGAAAACTATTTACACAAAAAAAATCATACACATAACGTGTCACACCCTTATTTTACACATTTTGTGATTGACCATTAAATCACAATATGTGACTATTATTTCCATCAGCAGGACGCTGGTAGCCAAACGGAAAAGATTGGCAGGCTCTTTAAACAACGTCGAACACTCGACTACGTGGCTGAAAAGCCAGATCACCCAACCACATAAGCTGTGGGATGCAATGCCGAAGCAACCGTCTCAGGAGGAGCTTCGAGATTGCATCGCCAAAGTTTATTCGGGAGGAATCTATGTCCAGAAAAACAGAATTTAAAGGCACCGCAGCTTCTCGCCGTAGAGCTCGTCGCGCAAACCTGCAAAGTCAGGAGTCGATTAGCTCCGACAAGCTACACAGGCCAACCCCTTCACGAGTGGTCTTGCAATGCAAGCGCAAACCAGCAATGAGAGCAGAAGTTATAACTCTGACAACGTTGACCAGAAAATATGAAGGTTCAACTTGTCTTCCAAACGTAGCTCTTTACGCAGCAGGATACCGGAAATCAAAACAACTGACGGCGAGATGACTTGTGTTGGTCGCCAGAAAATGAAATTAGGCAGCAAACCACTTATTTGAGGTGAGATATGGAAGAAGAATTTGAAGAGTTCGAAGAGCATCCGCAGGATGTAATGGAACAGTACCAGGACTATCCGTATGACTACGACTATTGATAAGAATCAATGGTGTGGACAATTCAAGCGATGCAATGGATGCAAGCTGCAATCGGAATGCATGGTTAAGCCTGAAGAAATGTTTCCTGTAATGGAAGATGGGAAATATGTCGATAAATGGGCAATACGAACGACGGCAATGATTGCCAGAGAACTTGGTAAACAGAACAACAAGGCTGCCTGATGGTGGCCTTTATTTTTGTCCGTAAATAATTTCATGCTTATTACAATCAAGGTGATATATGGAAGAACAAGCAAACAAGATTCTCGTAGAACTACTGCAAAAAGCCAGTAATGGAATAGACGCGGCTGTTTCATTTAGCCAGGCACAGATTCCTGATGTTGTTCATCAGTTGCTGCTATGGAATATGGTTGACAGTCTGATTAAAACATTAATGGCCATTCTAACAATCCCACTGGTTTTCTGGTTTATGAAGAAGCAGTGCCAAAGAGTTGAGACAGGTAAAATCGGTGATGAAGGATATTCATGGGAGAAAGGAAATCCCAAATACAGGCCGACAATGGTTTGGGATAGCAAAGGTGATATTAATCTTCTTATCATGCCATTGGTTGGAGTTTTGACTCTGTGGGGGATTTTTATTATTGGTGTAGTAACCAATATGACTTGGTTAAAAATTTGGCTGGCCCCAAAGCTTTACCTTATCGAATATGCAGCATCATTGGTTAAGTAATTTCAGGCCGCATAATCGGCCTTTATTTTTGGCATAAACAACAGAATAAACACTGCACTGTGTATTCATTCCAACGAGTGAATACACGGAACAATGTCGCTCGTAACTAAACAGGAGCCGACTTGTTCTGATTATTGGAAATCTTCTTTGCCCTCCAGTGTGAGGGCCTTTTTATATGCATACCAATAACGCTTCACTCGAGGCGTTTTTCGTTATGTATAAATAAGGAGCACACCATGCAATATGCCATTGCAGGGTGGCCTGTTGCTGGCTGCCCTTCCGAATCTTTACTTGAACGAATCACCCGTAAATTACGTGACGGATGGAAACGCCTTATCGACATACTTAATCAGCCAGGAGTCCCAAAGAATGGATAAAACACTTATGGCTATCCAGACTAAATTCACTATCGCCGCTTTTATTGGCGATGAAAAGATGTTTCGTGAGGCCGTCGAAGCCTACAGAAAATGGAGGTCAAAATGATTCCGGTAGAACTGGCGAAAACTCCAGAGTTAAGTCGATTAAAAAGAGAATATCACATTGCTGAGGCTCGTTACTGGCGTAAAGCGGGAGATAAATCAAAGAAACAACTTTGTTTATGGCAGGCGCAAAGAGAGCGCATGAATGAGCGCGAATTTCTTTCCTGCCCATCCGAATTACCATTCTGAGGCAAATTATGGGAACTGCGACATTAATACTCGGTGAATCTGGCACCGGAAAATCAACCAGCATGAGAAATATCAATCCAGAGGAAGCAATACTTATAAAACCAATAGGCAAGCCGCTTCCATTTAAATCAAAAGACTGGCTGGCATGGGATGCCAGAGCAAAAAAAGGAACCGTAGTTACCACTGACAAATGGGACGTAATAGTTGCCGTAATTAAGCGTGCTCACGAATACGGGAAAAGAATCGTTATTGTTGATGACTTCCAGTATGTGATGAGCAATGAGTTTATGCGCCGCTCAGAAGAAAAATCGTTTGATAAATTTACTGAGATAGGCCGCCACGCATGGGAGGTGATTAAGGCTGCACAGGATGCACCTGATGACCTGAGAGTCTATTTTCTTGCACATACCGAAGAAACCCCTATGGGGCGCGTGAAAATGAAAACTATCGGCAAAATGCTGGACGAGAAAATCACTGTCGAAGGCATGTTTACTATAGTTCTTCGCACTCTTACCCGCGATGACCAGTTCTTTTTCACCACGAAAAACAACGGTGCAGACACTGTCAAATCCCCAATGGGAATGTTTGATTCCAATGAGATTGATAACGATCTCTCTTTCGTCGATGCCACTGTTTGTGATTACTACGGCATCAATAATGTTCATCAAATTAAGGAAAACGCCGCATGAGCAACGTGATTTTTACTTATAACGAAGAAGCAGCACTGACCGCAGGGCAAGGTGGTTTTATTAACGAAACTGGTGCTCATATCATTACCATTACTGAAGCAGAACTAAAGCAATCAGAAAAAGGAGCCAAATTTATTGAGTTTTCTGGCGAATCTGACGACGGACGTAAAATCCAATATCTTAGCGTCTGTGTTCAGAAAAATGACGGAACGGAAAACAAATTTGGCGCAAATGTCGTTCACGCCATGATGGGGTGTGCCGGGATTGGACAATTAACGCAACATATGGTTTCCGCCAGTAAATTTGTTGCTCCTGAGTTTCATGGAAAGAAAATCGGGTTAGTGCTCCAGAAAGTATTAACCACAAACAAAAAGACTGGCGCAGACAGCTACCAGATGGAAATACGCATCCCGTTTATTGCACAAACAGGTCAAACCCTTAAAGAAAAGGCGGAAGGCAAGCAACCAGAAACTATCGCCAACATGGTTGCCAGCCTCAAAGATAAAGACAATCGCTCTAAAAACGTAAGCCATAATCATGCAGATGATTATGGTTACAGCCAGAACGATTACCCTCCTTTCTGATTATTGAAAATAAGGCTCCCATTATGCCAGCGCCTCTGTATGGTGCGGATGACCCGCGCAATTGCTCCGGTAGCTCCAAGGCGGAGGTGCTGGAAAATATCAAAAACAATTTCGACGCGTTTCTTGCTCTGACACCAGAAACAAAAGCAGAACGGATGTACCGACGCGATATACAACTCGCGCTAAAACAGGAGAAGGACCGAACAAACGAAACAGCAATGAGACCGTTGCGAAAAGCGACAATAGACAAATTCCCTGAATATATCGACCCGCGCCTGCGTAATTACCGCTCACGCTATGGCGCTATCAGTAATGACTGAGGAATTTACCATGAGAGGACTTGCATACAATCCCGGCATTCTTCCGGCAGAAATGATTATTCGCCAACGCGTAAAGCCAATGCCATCGAGAGAGGAATTGCTTAAGAGAAATTCTTTTCCGTCAGTGAATCAAAACAAATATCTGAATGCGATGTTGCGGAGTGGGAAGAAATGAAACAAATGTCACTAATTGAGATGGATGGATTCCTGAAAGGTAAATGCATCCCAAGCGATTTAAAGGTTAACGAAACAAACGCTGAATATCTGGTGCGTAAATTTGCTGAAGCGGAGGCCAAGTGCGCGGCGCTGGCGGCGGAGAGTGCGCTGGCTCGTAAGGCAGTTCAGGCATTCTGCGATGTTGTTGGCGACAACACCGAGGTTATCTGTGAGGCGGTTGGGAGAGATGGCGTTCTGGTTATTTTGGAGGCCATGAAGGCAACAGGAAATATGCCAGCCACCGATGCTTTCCTGGCTGAAGTGAAGACTGAAGCACGCAAGGAGGGCGCTTACTTTGTGGCGAACAGAATGCTGGCTGCCTGGGAAGCTGGTTTTATTGATGATACTGCGAAGAACGCCGCGGATATTGCCCGGATGATTCTTACCTCTACTGAGTTTATGGCTAATGCGCCGGAAGGCGATTTTGACCGCTCATTCTCTGATGGCGTTCTCGAAGATATCGCCGCCCAGCTTCGCAAAGGAGGCAACCAGTGAGCAACATTAACTATCAGGTACTGCGTGAGGCGGCAGAGAAAGCAACTAAAGGAAGCTACATCGTAGGGCATACATCTGTTAACCAGCACGGCAATTTAACAGGAGTTTTTGTTTGCCAAAAATGGAAAGGAGAACCCGGTGGCGTGATTGCAGAATGTCATGTTAACTGCCTGATTGAAACAGATGCTCAGGCTTATGCAAACGCTGAATTCATAGCAGAGGCTAACCCGGCTACCGTGCTGGCACTACTGGATGAACGGGAAAGAAACCAGCAATACATCAAATCCCGCAACCAGGAGAACGAGGATATTGCGCTAACGGTAGGGAAGCTGCGCGTTGAGCTGGAAGGCAAAGACAGCAAAATAGCCAATCTTACCGCCGAACGCGATGCTCTTCGTGAAGGTGAGATGGGCGACGCTAGGCAAGCAACACACGGGCCGCAGCTGATATCTACTTCCAACTGGTCGAGGAGTGCGAAATTCCTGCTGGCGGTTCTCTGGTCGAGTACGTTGACGATATGCGCGAGAAGCTGGAAGCCGCAGAGAGGCGCATAGCAGAACTGGAAGCACGGGAAATAAAACCAGCCAAAGGCGAAGTTCTTGTCGTTGTATCTGGTTTTACTGGTTGCGGAAAAAGCGCCATTGCCGGGGAAATAGAAATCGCGATGAAGGCTATTGGTGTACCGGTTAAGTGGACTAATGGCGATGCAGAAAAGCGCATGACTGGCGCTGACTGGCTGACAGCAATTGAGATGTACAAACCAACTGTGCGCATCGTGGAAGTTAATGTGCCACGTGCCGCAGGCATTCGCATCAAAGGAGAGTAATATGACCACTATAACCAGAGAAAACGCGGAGATTAAATCATTCATCACTGGTTTCCTGAGCGACCCGGCGCACGATAACCAATCTTCAAACAGCCTGCTTGCCAATGTGTTTCGTATCGCGCTGGCATCGCTGGAAGCAGAGCCGGTAGTGCCGGATGAAATCGCGTTAGCAATTGAAAACCTCAAGCAGAAATTAGTGGAATGCAATCGCTATAACTACTGCGCAGATGCAGTTAAGGGCGTAGAGGATGCCTGCCGTGCTGTTAGCTATAGCCAAGCCGACAATCAGCCAGCATCTGGCAACCAGGCTGCCGAATCCAATCGCGGTAATGAGTGGACTGGCAATCCTGATATTGATAACGCCATCATCATGCTCGATCGCATAGATACGCTGGAAAGTTGCGATGATGACCGTATTGAGGCTGTTAAGGCTGTTTTGCGTAGACTGGCTGGCAACTCTCCGGTAACTCCGGATGGTTGGATAAGCTGTAG
>ERZ791624.838-NODE-838-length-17999-cov-3.784998_pt1 | contig 17999 bp, 15 predicted proteins | sample MGYA00510058_ERZ791624 | MGnify/ENA primary metagenome ERZ791624 (study PRJEB30046, sample SAMN00715158) | human gut metagenome | study: EMG produced TPA metagenomics assembly of the A metagenome-wide association study of gut microbiota in type 2... | reverse complement strand
GGAGCCACAACGGCTTCTGCAGAAAGTCAAGCGCTGGCACGCCATTTTGCGAATCAGCTTTTTCGAATGGCCGGTGCCATGCCTGTCCATACAGCAGATCTTGCCATAAGCGGACGCGACCTCATCGCTGCGGGAATCCCGCAAAAGGTCCTTAAAAGACTGCTGCCCCTGCTTCTTTCCCGTGTCCAGGACCGGAGTCTTTCCAATACTTCCGAAGTGCTCCAAAGGGCGGCAGCCATCTGGTGGGAAAAGGAAAAAGGAAAGGGTCACTATCCCCATACTTCTGCTTAAAAATATAACTACATTTTGATTGCATACGGGATACCCCCTTGAAAACAGGGACCCGTTTTTTTTCATATGTAACATTTTTTTGGCTGTTTTCGTGAAAAAACGGAAAAAGCATGATTATTGTTATGGGGCCTATTTAGAAAAAAGCTAGGAAAAATGGGCTTTTTTTAGTTTTTCAATAAAAAAATTGTCCGAATTCATATAAAATTGTTAAAAAACGCATAAATCCTTGAAATTGAATTTAAAAAAATAGTTATTTGTGTTATAATCGCTTTGTACTATGAAGAGTGATACCAATCGGAACCTGAATCGAGAATGTTCAAAGGGGGATGGATGATTTAGAGGACGATGGTTCCGGATCTTCAGCATGCTTAGCCAAAGTATGGAAATTAAAAGGAGGTTTTTGCTTTGAGTAAAGTAATGACGTTAAAAGACGCTATTGCAAAGTATGTCCACAGTGGTGACCATCTTGCACTGGGTGGTTTTACGACCGACCGTAAACCGTATGCCGCCGTCTATGAAATCCTGAGACAGGGAATCACGGACCTGACCGGACTTTCCGGTGCTGCCGGCGGTGACTGGGATATGCTCATTGGCTGCGGCCGTGTCAAGGCATATATCAACTGCTACACGGCTAACTCTGGCGTAACGAATGTTTCCAGACGCTTCCGCAAATGGTTCGAAGCAGGCAAACTTACCATGGAAGATTATTCCCAGGATGTAATCTACATGATGTGGCATGCCGCTGCCCTTGGCCTTCCGTTCCTTCCGGTTTCCCTGATGCAGGGCTCCAGCCTTGAAACCGAATGGGGCATCAGCAAGGAAGTCCGCAAGACCCTTGATAAGGTTCCCGATGACAAATTCGTCGAAATCAAGAACCCGTTCAACGACAAGCAGCGCGTCCTTGCCATTCCTGTTCCTCAGATCGATGTAGCCATCATCCATGCTCAGCAGGCCTCTCCGGATGGTACGGTCCGTATCTGGGGCGGTAAGTTCCAGGATGTCGATATTGCTATGGCAGCTAAGCACACCATCGTTACGTGCGAAGAAATCATCAGCAATGAAGAAATCCGCCGCGACCCGACCCAAAACGACATCCCCTGCATGTGCGTAGATGCTGTTGTCTTGGCTCCTTATGGCGCTCATCCGTCTCAGTGCTTCGGCCTGTATGACTATGATAATCCGTTCCTGAAGGTCTATGATGTTGTTTCCAAGACCCAGGAAGATTTCGATGCATTCTGCAAGGAATGGGTCTTCGACCTGAAAGATCACGATGAATACCTGAACAAACTGGGTGCAACCCGCCTCATCAACCTGAAGGTTGTTCCTGGTCTTGGGTATCATGTTGATATGACGAAGGAGGGCTAATTAGGATGGCTGATTACACGAATTACACCAATAAAGAAATGCAGGCAGTTACCATTGCCAAGCAGATTAAAAATGGTCAAGTCGTAACCGTTGGGACCGGGCTCCCCCTGATCGGTGCCAGCGTTGCTAAGAGGGTCTATGCTCCGGACTGCCACATCATCGTAGAAAGTGGTCTCATGGACTGCTCCCCTGTTGAAGTACCTCGTTCTGTTGGTGACCTGAGATTCATGGCCCACTGCGGCACCATTTGGCCCAACGTTCGTTTCGTTGGCTTTGAAATCAACGAATACCTCCATAAGGAAAACCGTCTCATCGCTTTCATCGGCGGTGCGCAGATCGACCCCTATGGGAACGTAAACTCCACCTCTATTGGTGACTATCATCATCCGAAGACCCGTTTCACCGGTTCTGGCGGTGCTAACGGCATTGCAACCTACTCCAATACGATCATCATGATGCAGCATGAAAAACGCAGATTCATGGATAAGATCGACTATGTGACCAGCCCGGGCTGGATTGATGGCCCTGGCGGACGTGAAAGACTGGGCCTTCCCGGCGAAGTAGGTCCTCAAATGGTTGTTACCGACCGCGGGATCCTCAAATTCGACGAAAAGACCAAGAGAATGTACCTGGCTGGATATTATCCGACCTCTTCCCCCGAAGATGTCATCGAAAATACGGGCTTTGAAATCGATGTTTCCCGTGCTGTTGAATTGGAAGCTCCGGAACCGTCCGTTATCAAATTGATCCGTGAAGAAATTGACCCGGGCCAAGCCTTCATCAAAGTGCCTGTGCCGGAAGCCAAATAAGAGATAAGTAGGAGGAACGAAAAACATGGGTTTTTACTCTATGCCCCGTTATTTTGAACATATGCCGCAAGTCGGCAAAGCGATGAAGAAAGCGAATCCGGAAAACGAAGCCCAGCTGAAAGCTATCGAAGCCGAGATCCACGAACTCATCAAGGCTGCCCAGTCTGCCGGCCGCAGCGATGAATCCCTGAATGAATCCGGTCAGCTGACTGCACTGCAGCGCGTTGAAAAACTGGTTGAACCGGGCACTTTCAGACCGCTCAACACCCTGTACAATCCTGAAGGCAACAAGAACGGTTCCGTCAGCATTGTCAAGGGCTTGGGCCGCATCAACGGCAAGTGGGCTGTCATCGTTGCTTCTGATAACAAGAAGCTTGCTGGTGCTTGGGTACCGGGTCAGGCTGAATGCCTGCTCCGTGCTTCTGACACGGCAAAGACCTTGCGCATCCCCCTTGTCTATGTCCTCAACTGCTCGGGCGTTAAGTTCGACGAACAGGAAAAGGTTTATCCGAACCGCCGTGGCGGTGGTACGCCTTTCTTCCGTAATGCTGAACTGAACCAACTTGGTATTCCTGTTATCGTAGGCATTTACGGGACGAACCCTGCTGGCGGCGGCTACCACTCCATCAGTCCGACCATCCTCATTGCCCATGAAAAGGCCAATATGGCTGTCGGTGGCGCCGGGATCCTTGGCGGTATGAGCCCGAAAGGCTACATCGACATGGAAGGCGCTGAACAGATTGCTGAATCTGTTGCGAAAAGCGGCAAGACCGAACCCCCGGGAGCGGTTGATATCCATTACACTGAAACGGGCTTCTTCCGTGAAGTCTATGCTTCCGAAGAAGGCGTTCTCGAAGGAATCAAAAAGTACATTGGCATGCTGCCGAGCTACAATCCGGAATTCTTCCGCGTTGACGATCCGAAAGCACCGGCTCTGCCTCTGGATGATCTCTACTCCTTGGTTCCGCTGAACGATAAGAGAGCCTATGATATGTATAACGTCATTGGACGGCTCTTTGATAACAGCGAATTCAGCGAATACAAGAAGGGCTATGGTCCTGAAATGATTACCGGTATGGCAAAGGTCAACGGCCTCGTGGTCGGTGTTGTTGCCAACTTTATGGGCCTGTTGATGAACTATCCTGAATACAAGACCGGTGCTGTTGGTATGGGCGGCAAGCTCTATCGGCAGGGTCTCATCAAGATGAACGAATTCGTGACGCTCTGCTCGAGAGACCGTCTGCCTATCGTCTGGATCCAGGATACGTCCGGTATCGACGTCGGCAACGACGCTGAAAAAGCCGAACTGCTTGGCTTGGGTCAATCCTTGATCTATTCCATCCAGAACTCCAATATTCCACAATTCGAAATTACTCTGAGAAAAGGTTCTGCAGCTGCCCACTATGTACTGGGCGGGCCTCAGGGCAACGATACGAACGCATTCTCCATTGGCACGGCCGCTACGGAAATCTATGTCATGAACGGCGAAACCGCTGCTGTGGCTATGTATTCCAGACGTCTTGCCAAAGATAAGAAAGCCGGCAAGGATCTGCAGCCGACCATCGATAAGATGAATGCCCTGATTGAAGCCTTCCATACGAAATCTCGTCCAAAGGTCTGCGCTGAACTCGGCCTTGTTGATGAAATCGTTGATTTCTCGAACCTTCGTGGCTATGTAGAAGCCTTCGCCGAAGCTGCTTATCAGAATCCGAAATCTGTCTGCCCGTTCCATCAAATGCTGTTGCCTAGAGCCATCAGAGAGTTCGATACCTTCACGAAGAAATAATTTCCTTAGGAGGAACTTTACTGAATGAGTATCTATACCCTCGGAATTGATATTGGTTCCACTGCATCTAAATGCATCATCCTCAAGGATGGCAAAGACATTGTCGCCAAGTCCCTCGTGGACGTTGGGGCTGGCACGACCGGCCCGGCCCGTGCCATTTCCGAAGTCCTTGAGAGTGCCAACATGAAAAGAGAGGATCTGGCCTTTACCCTGGCAACGGGGTATGGCCGGAATTCCTTGGAAGGCATTGCCGATAAGCAGATGAGTGAGCTTTCCTGCCATGCCATGGGGGCCCATTTCCTTTGGCCCAATGTCCACACGGTCATTGATATTGGCGGACAGGATGCCAAGGTCATCCATATTGAGAATGGTGCGATGACCAACTTCCAGATGAACGATAAATGTGCCGCAGGTACGGGACGTTTCCTTGATGTTATGGCCCGTGTCCTCGAAGTCAAGGTCAGTGATCTTGCTCCGCTGGGGGCGCAGTCCACGAAACGTGTGCCTATCAGTTCAACCTGTACGGTCTTTGCGGAATCGGAAGTCATCAGCCAGCTGTCGAAAGGAACCAATAAAATCGACATCATTGCCGGTATCCATCGTTCCGTTGCCAGCCGTGTCATTGGTCTTGTCAACCGCGTCGGAGTTTCTCCAGACGTAGCCATGACCGGTGGGGTTGCGCAAAACTACGGCATTGTCCAAGCATTGGAGGAAGGTCTTGGTGTAGAAATCAAGACATCCCCCTTGGCCCAGTACAATGGGGCCCTGGGAGCGGCTCTCTATGCATATCGGAAGGCGAGCAAGTAAGCGCTCAACTTGATGAAAAGAAGGAAGGATCATTATGGCAAAAACTGTAAGTCCTGGCGTCCAGGCATTAAGAGACGTAGTTGAAAAAGTTTATCGTGAACTGAGAGAAGCCAAAGAAGCCGGCGAACCTGTAGGCTGGTCGTCTTCCAAGTTCCCCTGCGAACTGGCTGAATCCTTTGGTCTGCATGTCGGCTACCCTGAAAACCAGGCTGCCGGTATTGCAGCCAACCGTGATGGCGAAGTTATGTGCCAGGCTGCTGAAGACCTGGGCTATGATAACGATATCTGCGGCTATTCCCGCATTTCCCTGGCCTATGCTGCTGGTTACCGCGGTGCCAACAAAATGGACAAAGATGGCAACTATGTCATCAATCCGAACAGCGGCAAACCCCTGAAAGATGCCAATGGCAATAAAGTCCTTGATGAAAACGGCAAGCCGGTCAAGGATCCGAAGACCCTGAAACCGTATGCAACGACGGATAATATCTATGAAATCGCTGCCCTTCCTGATGGGGAAGAAAAGACCCGCCGTCAGAATGCGCTTCATAAATATCGTCAGATGACCATGCCGATGCCTGACTTCGTCCTGTGCTGCAACAACATCTGCAACTGCATGACCAAATGGTATGAAGACATTGCTCGCCGTCATAATATTCCTCTCATCATGATCGACGTTCCTTACAACGAATTCGACCATGTCAACGAAGCCAACGTCAAATATATCCGCAGCCAGCTTGATACGGCAATCCGTCAAATGGAAGAAATTTCCGGCAAAAAATTTGACGAAGATAAGTTTGAACAGTGCTGCCAGAACGCCAACCGTACGGCTAAAGCTTGGCTGAAGGTTTGCGATTACCTCCAGTATAAACCGTCCCCGTTCAACGGCTTTGACCTTTTCAACCACATGGCTGACGTTGTAACGGCCCGTGGCCGTGTTGAAGCAGCTGAAGCTTTTGAACTGCTCGCCAGCGAACTGGAAGAGCATGTCAAGAACGGCACGACGACCGCTCCTTTCAAGGAACAGCATCGTATCATGTTCGAAGGCATTCCTTGCTGGCCGAAACTGCCTGACCTCTTCAAACCGCTCAAGGCTAACGGTCTCAACATCACGGGCGTTGTTTACGCACCGGCCTTTGGCTTTGTCTACAATAACCTGGATGAACTCGTCAAGGCTTACTGCAAGGCTCCGAACTCCGTTTCCATTGAACAAGGTGTTGCTTGGCGTGAAGGCCTGATCCGCGACAACAAAGTCGACGGTGTTCTGGTTCACTATAACCGCTCCTGCAAACCTTGGAGTGGGTACATGCCTGAAATGCAGCGCCGCTTCACGAAGGATCTGGGCATCCCGACCGCCGGCTTTGACGGTGACCAGGCTGACCCGAGAAACTTCAACGCTGCTCAGTATGAAACGCGTGTACAGGGCTTGGTCGAAGCCATGGAAGCAAATGACGCAAAGAAGGGGAATTGACAATGGCTATCAGTGAACTGATTGAAGAATTCAAAAAAGTATCTGCCAGCCCGAAGACCATGTTGGCCAAATACAAGGGCCAAGGCAAGAAAGTAATTGGCTGCCTGCCTTACTATGTTCCGGAGGAACTCGTCTATGCTGCTGGTATGGTTCCGATGGGAATCTGGGGCAGCAATGGCAAACAGCAGATCCGTTCCAAGGAATACTGTGCAACCTTCTACTGCACGATTGCTCAGCAGTCCCTCGAAATGCTGCTTGATGGGACCCTCGATGATATTGACGGAATCATTACGCCGGTTCTGTGCGATACCCTGCGTCCGATGAGTCAGAACTTCAAGGTTGCCATGAAAGACAAGATGCCTGTTATCTTCCTGGCTCATCCTCAGGTCCGTCAGAATGCTGCCGGCAAGCAGTTCACCTATGACGCATACAATGAAGTCAAAGGCCATTTGGAAGAAATCTGCGGTCATGAAATCACCAATGATGCCATCCTTGATGCCATCAAAGTGTATAATCGCAGCCGTAAGGCCCGCCGCGAATTCTGCAAGCTGACGAACGCCCATCCTGACCTGATCCCTGCTTCTGTTCGTGCAGCCGTTCTGCGTGCAGCTTACTTCATGCTGAAGGATGAATATTCGGACAAACTGGAAGCCCTCAACAAAGAACTGGCCGCTGCTCCTGTTGGCAAGTTCGATGGCCATAAGGTTGTCGTTTCCGGAATTATCTACAATATGCCTGGCATCCTGAAAGCCCTTGATGACAACAAACTCGCCATTGCTGCTGATGACTGTGCTTATGAAAGCCGCAGCTTCGCTGTGGATGCTCCGGAAGACCTGGATAATGGCCTGCAGGCACTGGCTGTCCAGTTCTCCAAACAGGGCAACGATGTTCTCCTCTACGATCCTTCCTACCAGGAAGATACGAGAAATGAACATGTCTGCAGCCTTGTGAAGGAAAGCGGTGCTGAAGGCGTCATTGTCTTCATGATGCAGTTCTGCGATCCTGAGGAAATGGAATATCCTGACCTGAAGAAGGCGCTGGATCGTCACCACATTCCTCATATCAAAGTTGGCGTCGATCAAATGACCCGTGACTTTGGTCAAGCTACGACGGCTCTCGAAGCATTTGCTGAAAGCCTCTGATGATTGCAAAAAGGCTGTCCCTTTGGGGGCAGCCTTTTTCATATGGGGATGTTTCTGGCTGCTTTTATCAAGAGGTAATAATTATTACAAACATTACTAACGGATAAAGGAAGGAAAAAAATTCTCATGATATTTCAGTGGATTTTTCTCCTCTTTGTCTATTAATCGTGTTTAAAAAGTGTAATCCTGTTTCCTCCTGCCATTCTATGATGAGAATGGCATGTTAGCGTGACTTTGTGAAGCAAAATCTTCTCATTGGAAAATTGTCCAGTCCTTTCTTTTTATGCTCAATCGTAACCTCTGTCCATGACAAATGTGCAAACTAGGTGTTGTGTAGTAGCCGTGAAAAATTACCCAAATAGCACTATATGTTGATATTTTTCTTGCGCTCCGACCCAATATGGTGTATTCTATATGCGTAATCGCTCTGGGCGGATTCGCTTTTTATTCCACCGCTTTTTTAAGGAAAGGGAGCGGATGCTTTTATGTTTGGTCAGCAAAGGGCACGTTAGGACAGCGTGTTCTTTCACCTTCTATAAGAGAAAAATCAAGAAAGGATGAGTGCGATGGGAATGCAAGTCATAAAGCGGGATGGGTCAACTGTATCCTTTGATCGGCATAAGATCGTGGTTGCCATTCAAAAGGCCAATAAAGCAGTGGAGGAGGGAGAACGACTTCCGGAATCTGATATTGATACCATCGCCTCCTTCGTAGAAGGAAAGAAAAGGAAACGCTTCCTTGTGGAAGATATCCAGGATATGGTCGAAAAGCAGATCATGAACCGCGGTCGCTATGAACTGGCAAAAGCTTACATTATCTACCGCTACAACCGGGCCCTTGTCCGTAAAGCCAATACGACGGATGAATCCATTCTGTCGCTGATCAGCAACAAGAACAAGGATGTCATGGAAGAAAATTCAAACAAGAACGCCGTTATGGTTTCTACCCAGCGTGACCTCATTGCTGGGGAAGTATCCCGTGATTTGACGCGCCGGATTGTGCTGCCGGAAAAGATTTCCCGTGCTCATGATGAAGGTATCCTTCACTTTCATGATTCGGACTATTTTATCCAGCCCATGTTCAATTGCTGCCTTATCAATATTGGGGATATGCTGGATAATGGAACGGTCATGCATGGCAAACTCATTGAAAGCCCAAAGAGCTTCCAAGTTGCCTGCACGGTCATGACCCAGATCATTGCGTCTGTCGCGTCTGCCCAATATGGCGGACAGTCCGTTGATATTTCCCACCTGGGCAAATATCTCCGCCGCAGCCGGGATAAGTTCCGTAAACGCCTTGTGGAATCCACCCAAGGTTCACTGAGTGAAAAGGAACTCAACGAAATCCTCGATGCCCGCATGAAGGAAGAACTGGCAAGCGGTGTCCAGACAATCCAGTACCAGATCAATACCTTGATGACGACTAATGGACAGTCTCCTTTCGTAACCCTTTTCCTTCATTTGGATCCCAAGGACGAGTACATTGAAGAAAATGCTCAAATCATCGAGGAAATCCTCAAGCAACGTTTGGAAGGCATCAAGAATGAAGCCGGTGTCTACGTTACTCCGGCCTTCCCGAAACTGGTTTATGTCCTTGATGAAAATAACTGCCTCAAGGGTGGTAAGTATGATTACTTGACTGAGCTTGCTGTACGCTGCTCCATTAAACGGATGTATCCGGACTATATTTCGGCCAAGAAGATGCGCGAAAACTATGAAGGCAATGTCTTTTCCCCCATGGGATGCCGAAGCTTCCTCGTACCTTGGAAGGATAAGGATGGACACTATAAATTTGAAGGCCGCTTCAATCAAGGGGTTGTTTCCATCAACCTGCCCCAGATTGGCATCATTGCCAAGGGCGATGAGGATAAGTTCTGGAAACTCCTTGACGAACGCTTGGAACTCTGCCGTGAAGCACTTATGGTCCGTCATAATGCCCTCAAGGGGATTCGCAGCGATGTCAGCCCAATCCATTGGCAAAACGGGGCCATTGCCCGTCTAAAGAAGGGCGAAACCATTGATAAGCTCTTGGAAAATGGCTACTCCACGCTGTCGTTGGGGTATATCGGCCTTTATGAATGCACGGTGGCCATGAAGGGATGCAGCCACACGACACCGGAAGGCGAGGAATTTGCTATGCGTGTCATGAAGCACCTCAACGCGGCCTGCAAGAAGTGGCGTGCTGAATCGGGACTGGGATTCTCTCTGTATGGAACCCCGGCTGAATCCCTGTGCTACCGGTTTGCCCGCATCGACAAGGAACGCTTCGGCACCATCAAGGATATTACGGACAAAGGATATTATACCAACTCCTATCATGTTGATGTCCGTGAACATATCGATGCTTTCAGCAAATTCAAGTTTGAAAATCAGTTCCAGCCCATTTCTACAGGGGGCTGCATCTCCTACGTCGAGATTCCTAACATGAAGAAGAATCCGACCGCCGTAGAAGACCTTGTTCGCTTTATTTACGACAATATCCAGTATGCCGAATTCAACACGAAGTCCGACTACTGCCAGGTCTGCGGGTTTGACGGAGAAATCAAGGTCAATGATCATTTGGAATGGGAATGCCCTCAGTGCCATAATAAGGACCAGAGCAAGATGAATGTTGTGCGCCGGACCTGCGGCTATTTGGGTGAGAACTTCTGGAACGTCGGGAAAACGAAGGAAATCAAGTCCCGCGTCCTTCATCTGTAAGGGGGCCGCGCTGTGAATTATGCCGCCATCAAAAAAACAGATGTTGCCAATGGACCGGGTGTCCGTGTCTCCCTATTCGTAAGCGGCTGTACCCATCACTGCAAAGGCTGTTTCAATGAGGAAGCTTGGGATTTTTCCTACGGCAAGCCTTTTGACCAAAATGCTGTCAAGGAAATCATGGAAGCCTTGGAACCTGATTATATCAGGGGCTTCTCCCTTTTGGGTGGGGAACCTTTTGAACCAGAAAATCAAGCTGTCCTTGTTGGCGTCCTGCGCCACGTGCGTGAACGCTATCCGCAAAAGACCATTTGGTGCTACAGCGGCTATCTCTTTGATGAAGATATGCTGAAGGGACGCTTAGGTGACCCGTCCATTACAAAAGAAATGCTGGGCTATTTGGACGTCCTTGTTGACGGGGAATTCGTCCTTTCCGAAAAGGACCTCAACCTGCGCTTTAAGGGCAGCCGGAACCAGAGAATCATCGATGTGCCCCGCTCCCTCAAGGAAAAGAAAATAATCCTTTGGGACGGTGCGGAATTTGCCTAAGGCAAAAAGACCGTGAAGAGATGCTGAATGCACGCTTCACGGTCTTTTCTATTTCCGAATCGTGAGCCGCAAAAAGGCATTCTGGGTATGAGGACTTGCCTCTTACGCATGGACCCTATCCGTGATACAATACGGGTATGCGCTTCTTTTTTTTGTAAAGGAAGGTGGATCGAAATGAAACCAGCTGCGCTGTCTGAAGAGAAAATCGTGGAAATGGGGCGGGAATGCCGCCGCTATTTTCATGCTCATCCAGAGGTAAGTACCAAGGAAGCGGAAACCAGTGCCAAGATTTTTTCCCTTCTTGAGGATTGGGGACTTTCTCCTGTACGGGGAAAGGGCCACTATGGGGTGGCTGCGACCCTTAAAGGAAAGTCGGAGGGCCCCATGATTGCCCTTCGCGCCGATATGGATGCCCTGTCTGTAAAGGAAGAAACAGGGCTGCCCTTTGCCTCCCAAAATGAAGGCGTCATGCATGCCTGTGGTCACGATGTCCATATGGCGACCCTGCTCGAAACCATCCTGCGGCTCCTGCAGCGCCGCGATGAGCTGTTGGGATCGGTTCGGCTCCTCTTCCAGCCATCAGAGGAACTGTCACCTACAGGCGGCGCTCAGCTCATGATGAAGGATGGCTTCCTTGACGGGGTCTCCGGTATATTTGGTCTTCATGTCTGGCCTAGCTATCCCGTAGGCAGGATCGGCATCAAAGGAGGTCCCCTCATGGCTGCTTCTGACCGGTTCCGTGTCACTTTCAAGGGCCGTACGGCTCACGCAGGTCATCCCCATGAAGGGATTGATGCCATTATGGCTGCCGCTGATTTCCTGCAGGAAGTCAGTCATATCGTTTCACGGCGTGTGAGCCCCCTTGATACAGCGACCATCAATGTGGGAACCATTTCTGGCGGGAGCCGTTACAATGTTGTGCCCGGTTCCTGTACCTTGGAGGGAACCATCCGGACCCTTAACGAAACAACGAGGGACCATATTCCTCAGTGGCTTGAGGGCCTCCTGAAAGGGCTTGAACAAAGTGCAGGCATCACTTATGAATTTAACTATTTTCGGGGCTATCCGGTCCTGATGAACTGGCCCAAGCCGGCTGAACTTGTCAGGCAGGCGGCTCAGGAAACCTTGGGCAAAGAGGCTGTTATGGCCCATGTAGAACCGGACCTTACGGCCGAGGACTTTGGCTTTTATCTTCAAAAGGTGCCGGGTGCCTTTTTATGGCTAGGCTGCAGTACCCCTGGTACACAGGCTGCCGGGCTTCATAATGCTCGTTGCTGCCCTGATGAAAAGGCCCTTGAAGTAGGATCTCGTTTGATGGCTGATGTAGCCATCAAGGCTCTCGCCGCACTTTCATCAGATTGCGGCTTTTTTCAAAAGGAAGGAAACCTTTCTTAGCGGCCTAGGTGTGTCAAAATGTAAAGAGGTGATTTTGTGAAATTATCCATTATCGGCGTCGGCGGGGTCGGCGGGTACCTTGCCGGATACCTGAAAAAATATGAATCGGGGAATCTTACCTTGATTGCCCGGAAAGATCATAAAAAGGCTCTTATTGATGAGGGACTTTATGTAGAAAGTGATGCCTTGGGAACACTTCATCTGCAGCTGCCTGTCGTTGAAGACGCTTCCCAGCTTCCAGAGCAGGACGTCATCTTTATTTGTGTCAAGGCTGACCAATTGACGGAAGCACTGGAAAACATCAAAACCATCGTGACAGAGCGGACCATCCTTGTTCCCATCATGAATGGAGCAGAGCACAAAACGTGGCTGCGCCGCGTTCTTCCCATGGGGCGCATCGTGGATACGGCCCTCTACATCAATAGTGAAATGGATGGAAACTATGGAATCCATCAACGGGGCAAAGTGGTGCGGCTTTATATTGGCGGCGATGATGAAGACGCGGTAACCGCTGTCCATGACCTCTTCATCCATCCAGGGTTCCGCTGCTATGAAACCTTGGATATCCGTCTTGAAACATGGGAAAAATATATCTTCAACTGTGCACTGAACCTCATCACAGCTTATTACGGAAAACCCTTGGGCGAGGTCCTTACTGAACCCGAAAGTAAGAACCTGATCCAGGGGCTGCTTGCAGAAAGTGCGGCTGTTTCTGGCGCAATGGGTGTTATCCTGCCCAATGACCTCAAACGGGCCCATTTTGAGCGCATCACCCAAAAAGAAGACCGCACGGAGACGACCTCTCTTTCCCGGGATATTGCCTCGGGACGGGCCGGTGAATTGGAACTGTTTTCCGGATTTCTCATTGATATGGCCAAAAAATATGCGGTTCCTGTCCCGGTGACCCAAAAAATCGATGAAGCCATTCGCCAAAGACTCGAGACTATCCAAAAGGAGAAAAGAAGATGAAAATCGTATTCGTCGGAGACAGCCTCGTCAGCTGCACCAATGTTGCCCTTGCGGCCACATGGCCGGAAATTGCTGCAAAAAAACTTGGCTTTACGGCTATCAATCATGCTGCCGGCGGCCGCCTGACCATCCTTATGCGGGGGATGTTCCGCAGCGATGCCCTGGCAGAAGCCCCGGACGGCGTCTTCATCCAGTGCGGCATCAATGATGTCCTGCTTGATGAACCTTTGGAAAAGATGAAAGAAAATATCTGCGTGACCCTTGACACGGCAACAGAAGGAGGCATTCCCCTCATTATGCTGGGAAGTCCCATCTTGGCGCGTCCGGAAAGCACGGAAAAGGGCTGGCAGCTCCCCAGTGAATTTGCCAAACATGATGCGGCCCTAAAGGCCTATCGGCAGTTTCTCAAACAGGAGGCTGCTCGCCGCGGCCTTCCTTTCTTTGATATGGAAGCGGTATTTGAAGAAATCCAAGAAAAAGCCGGCGAGAATCTTCTTGTTGACGGCATCCATCCAAATGAAAAAGGGTATGCTGCACTTGCCGATGCGTTTGCGGACTTTTTCCGTCCCCTTATGGGAGACCGCGTATGAGCCGTGATGTATCCGTCATGACAAGGTCTGTCATGCTCAAGATGGCCAATTCAGCGGGTCATCTTTTTGGCGGTACCTTGATGGCCTGGATGGATGAACTTTCGGGCATAACAGCGCATCGTTTTGTCTGGACGAGGGTGACAACGGCCGCAGTAAAAGGCATGAATTTCTATGTGCCTATTCACTATGGCCGCGTTCTTGAACTTGAAGGCCGCGTTGTTCGTGTAGGCCGTTCTTCCCTGGATGTGGAAATAAAGGCCTATCTGGAACCCGTGGAAGAAGGGGGAGAGCGGATCCTTGCTGCTGATGCCGTTTTTGTCTATGTGTCCATCAGTGAAACAGGCTGCCCCCTTCCAATCAGGCGGCGCCTGGGAGGAGAAGAACCATGATTCATTACTTTACGGGGACAGGCAATTCCTATTTTGTGGCTTCTCAACTGGCAGCGTCCTTGAACCTTTCCCTTCACGCCCTGAAAGAGGGCCCTGTAGAGGATCGGGACCCTGTTGTGGGAATCGTCTTTCCCGTCTATTTTGGGGACGCGCCGGACTTTGTAATCGATGCTTTGGAAGGGCTTACGTTTTCTGGGACCCCTTATCTTTTTGCTGCAGCCACAAGTGGGACCAGCTTCGGTGCGGCTTTTAAGAGCATTGACAATGCCCTGCAAAAAAAGGGACAGCGTCTTATCTTCGCCGCCCATCTTGCCATGGTGGCAAATAGCACGCCTGCCGTGCGCCACCATATTGCCTATGCTTATGAAAAACTCGTAACGGCGGAGAAAGCGCTGCCTATTCTTGTCCAAAAAGTCAAGAATAGGACCTCTGACCGGTCCCTCATCAAGGGCTCTCTCATGGCCTCTTTTTTCCGGACCTCCTTGGGAAAGGCCCTGGGCAGACGCTGGTTCCGTCTTGGCGTGGACGCAGTGCGCCGCGTCAAATGCGGTCTCTGTGTGCGCCTTTGTCCCGTTCAGAACCTATCTTTGGGCGTGGATGCGGCCCATATGGGGGAAATCTGCACGCACTGTCTTGCCTGCCTTCACGCCTGTCCCAAACAGGCCATTACTATTCGGGGACGGTACATCCTTAAGGAAGATCAGTACCATCATCCCACCGTCCCCTTTACGGGACGGTAAAAAAGAGAGGATCCCTTTCTCAAAATGGAGAGGAATCCTCTTTTTGATGTCGTTACTCTGTTTTGCGGCCTGTACTTCCGTAGATGATGAAGCCGAGGAAGCAGGCTGCTATGAAGAGCCATTTCATAAAGACGACTGGTCCTTGGGGCATGAACATATCATAATACCCCTTGAGGTAGATGATCAAAATGAAGAACGGCAGGCCGTACATGAGGTAATTCTTGATGCCGGAGGGAACATTCATGCCTGTTCCTTCATTGGCTTCCGCCAGGAACCGTTCCCAGCCCCAGCCATTTTTCTTTGTGCAGAAGAGGACAAAAACGAGACTTCCTAGGGGAAGCAGGTTACTTGATACGATGAAGTCTTCCAAGTCAAGGACGCCGGATCCCGGGCCCAGCGGCTGGAAGCCAGACCAGAGATTGAAGCCAAGGACGCAGGGAAGGGACAGGGCAATAATAAGGACAATGTTGATGAGAACGCTCTTGCGACGGGTCCATCCCTTGAGATTCATGCCAAAGGCAATAATGTTTTCAAAGACGGCAATGACTGTTGAAAGCGCGGCAAAGGAGAGAAAGACGAAAAAGAGCATGCCCCAAATCTGCCCGCCGGGCATTTTCACAAAGAGGTTAGGAATGGTGAGAAAGATCAGGCTTGGCCCTGCATCAGGCTTGATGCCATAGGCAAAGCAGGCCGGAATGATGATGAATCCTGCCATGAGGGCAACAAAGGTATCAAGTGCCGTAATGGTGACTGCTTCACCGAGAAGACTGCGGCCATGGGGAAGATAGGCACCGAAGATCAGCATGGCTCCAATCCCGATGGAGAGGGTGAAAAATGCCTGGCTCATTGCGGCGAAGATGACGTTGCCCCAGCCAATTTCTGCAAGGGCGTCAATGTTCGGGACCAGATAAAAACGGATTCCTGCTTCGGCCCCCTCAAGGAAGAGGGAATGAACTGCGAGGAGGACCATGAGGCCTAGGAGAAGGACCATCATCAATTTGGTGATGCGTTCCACCCCATTTTGGATCCCAAAGAAGCAGACCACAAAGCCAAAAAGGCAGGCAAGGATCATCCAAAACCCCATGGTTGTAGGGCTTGAGAGCATGGTTCCAAAGGTTGCAACGACGGTCTGCGGCGCGGCGCCTACAAAAGTCCCGATAAAATGAAGATAACAGTAATAGAGCATCCAGCCCGTAACGGTTGTGTAGTACATCATGAGCATATAGCATCCTATAATGCTGATCCATTTGAAATGATGCCAGCGGGTTCCCTTTGGTTCCAGGACATCAAAGCTGCGGGCCGCACTGCGCCGGCTGCCGCGGCCAATACCAAATTCACAGATCATCACCGGAATGCCCATGATCAGTAGGAAAAAGAGATAGATGAGGATAAAAGCGGCACCGCCAAACTGGCCGCAGAGATAGGGAAATTTCCAGACATTCCCGATGCCAATGGCGCATCCAGCGGATACAAGGATGAAGCCAATGCGGGTGGCAAAAGAGTCCATAGGATTATGGCTGTCGTTCATGCTAGGCACCTGCTTTCTTTAATAAAGAGTGGAATCAGCGTGGTTTTATCGGTTTGATCGGCGTGGGCGGCGCTGCGTGAAGGGGCTGCTGCACCGGAGTCTGAGGCAGACTGGACGGCGTAGGACCCTTGGGAAGGTTTTTTTGCCCCGATTGAGGAAGGCTCGGACTCATGGGCTGATGCACACCGACCTCTTTTTTCGCCTTTTTCAGGGCACGGGCCTTATCCGCCTGCTGGCGTTTGACCATTTCTTCCTGGCGGGCTTTTTCCCGTTCTTTTGCTTTTAGGGCTGTATTTTGGAAAAAGAGGCCCCCTGCAAGGAGTGCCATCAGGATAAGGGCGATGACGGTTGTGATCCTGCCGCGGGAATGAGGGCTGTCCGTCTTTTTGGATGCCTTTTGGAAGGAAAAGACCATGGGGAAACCTCCTTTTTGGTTTGAAATAACATGATTCCATTATTTTACTATTCATTGAAGAAAAGTGAAATAGGAAATGCGAAAAAAGTATGAAAAAAGGGGAATTATGATAATGTTGCTTCTTTTGAAACAGCTCAGATCAGGGAAAATTCTTTGCTGTGGGACGTGACCGCCTTTTCAAGGACGCGATTTCTTGAAATCTGTCATTTTTAGAGGTCTTTATTTTATGCTATAATAGTAAAGATTCGCTTTTATTGAAGCGGGAAGGAGCCTTTTCGTCCGATGCATAAAAAATACTTCTTCTTCGATATTGATCAGACCTTGGGCGTAGGTATTACTAAAGTGGTTCCGCCTGATACACAGTACTGTCTTGACGAACTTCAGCGATGCGGTCATTTTGTGGCCCTTGCTACGGGACGGCTCCAGTATGACGCGGCACAGTTTGCTTCTGCTCATGGCATTGGCAGTCTCGTTGCCGATGGCGGGAACAGCCTTACCGTGGACGGGAGAATCCTCCAGATGGAGGGCCTTCCCCTTGAGCCGGTAAAGGCACTTCTTCGCGATTTGGAGCAGCGCCGTCAACCCTGGGCGGTGGTGATCGACAATACTTATGATCGCTATACGCCTTATGCGGATTACCCGCGGAACGATCCACACAACTATATGAATACTCTTGTTGGACCAGTAGACATCGAGGCCCTGCAGAAAGTCTACAAAGTGACTTATGCGCGGGAAAAGGCCGGGAAGACTCCTGCACCGACCCATGGCTTGCCTCATTTACCTTTTATCGATGATACCTATCTTGTGGAACCCGTTGATAAGGGGGCTGGGATTGAGAAAATGATGGCCCTTTTGCATGCTGATCCGCATGATGCCGTGGTCTTTGGTGATGGTCTCAATGATCTTGCTATGTTCCGTAAGCCCTTTTTTTCCATAGCTATGGGAAATGCCCGCCCGGTTCTCAAAAAGCGAGCCGATTATATCACTAAAGACGTTGACAAAGGGGGCATCCTCCATGCCTGCCGCCACTTTGGCTGGCTGCCGGGGGGGGCCGCCGCGG